>OGDG01000579.1_pt1 | contig 19028 bp, 19 predicted proteins | sample 1570391 | NCBI WGS metagenome assembly OGDG01 (sample SAMEA2582186, study PRJEB24529) | metagenome | biome: Human gut stool | place: China | collected 2011 | reverse complement strand
CAGGGAAGAGCCGGTGACCGGGAAGGCAGCGTCCGCGGGCAGAAATTCCTCCCACGGAATGGAATACACGCCGTCGAACAGCTCGTCGAAGGTGGCGGCCTTGTAGCGTGCCAGCAGCAGCATCACGCGCTCCACGGTGCGCAGATTGAGGTTTGCGGCAGCGATCATCTCTGCCCCGCCGCAGAAGCTCAGACGGCCATCCTCCACCCGGATGTTCTCTGCGCCAATGCGGGTCAGCTCAAATTTAGCGGTGGATTCGCACCCGAAAAAGCAGGGCGCGATCAGTTCAAATTTTGCGGGCATGGTAGTTCCTTTCTGTTCTGTACCGAAAAAACAGACCTGTCCGACCGGGGACAGGCCTGCCTGTGTTCCTTGTGATCCCAGCCGATGCGGTGGCTCAGCGGCCGCGGCGGCTGCGGGGGGCATAACCGCCGCCCCGGCGGTTGTTGGTCTCATGGTCGAGATCCGCCATTTTCTCCTCGCTCTGGCTCTTGAAGCGGCTCATCATGTCCTCAAAGCTCAGGTTGTCGGAGCGGACGGGTGTCTTGGGCTGCCACACGCGGGGAGCAGCCTCCCGGGCAGGGCCACGGCCGCCTTCACGGGGGGCACGGCCTGCGCCGCGACCGCCGGAGCGTCCACCCTCCTGCCCATTGCGGAAGCCGCCCGGACGGGGGCCTGCGGGGCCTCGTCCTTCCCGGGGCTGACGCGGAGCCGGGGGCAGCAGCCGCTTGATGGACAGTGCGATCTTGCCGTCCGGTGCAATGTTGATGACCTGCACCTTAACTTCATCGCCATCGTGCAGCACAGTGTTGATATCCTGCACGAACTCGTTGGATACCTCGGAAATGTGGACCATGCCGACACGCCCCTCCGGCAGCGCTACAAATGCGCCAAAGGGCTTTACACCGGTCACGCGGCCTTCGAATACGTTCCCTACCTCAATTGCCAAAACTCAATACTCCTTGTTTTCCAAAACTCTTGACCTGCCGCGCGGTCAGTTGCCGGTCACATCCACAAAGATGCGCTCGTTGGGTGCGGCGTAGTTGTAAGAGTCGCGTGCGACCCATTCGGTGATCTGGTCGGCATCGCCGCTCAGTACGCGCTGCAGTTCCTGATTTTCCGTCTGTTGCTGCGCCACCTGTTCGTTCAGTGTTTCCAGTTCTGCCCGCTTGGAGCTGATGGTGACCTGATTGGAGATATAAGCCGCCAGCATACTCAGCAAAAGCAGCACGAAAAACAGGCGGAACGCCATGGTGACCACTGCATTCTTTCTGCGCTTTTTGCGTCCCGTATTCGTCATTGCCTTACGCTCCTGTCTGAACAGCAGACCTTCTGCGTCTGTTCTCTTACTTTGATACGTTTGAATTATACAACAATGCCCGCTGGTTTGGCAAGTTCTTTTTGGATTTTTTTGCGGTTCTTTCTGCGTTCCGGCGTAATTTGCGGGCAGTTTTAGCCGCAGCGCGGCGGCGGCGCACAGGCTGCACCGCAAAACGGCGCAAAACAGCCCCGATCCCCCGCCCCAGCGCCCGCAGCGGGACGCCCAGCACCCCAGCAGCACAAAGGGCAGCGGCAAAGGCTGCCGCCGCCATGTACCACCGCAGCACCCCGGCGGCGCTGTACCCGGCGGCGTAGCTCTGGCACGCCAGCAGCACCGCACCGGAAAGCAGCATATCCGGCGCAAAAGCCGCCCTGCCCCGCACCGGCAAAAACGCCCGCGCCGCGCCAAGGGCAGCGCCCAGCACGGCACAGGCGGCAGCTTCCTGCAAAAGCCGGGCGGGCAGCAGCACCTGCACCATCAGCGCAGCAGCCGGTGCCAGAAGCCCCCGGCTGCGCGGGCGGCGGTATACTCCAGCCCGTCGAACCGCCCGGTCAGCTTTGCTTCCCCGGCTTCCAGATCCAGTGTCTGCATACTGATCTGCGCACCGGACAGGTGCAGAATGCCCTTGCCGGTCTCCAGCGCGGCGCTTTCGGCGCTGCAATGCAGCACCCGCTGCACCCCGGTGACGGTCAGCCTGCTGCGGCTCTCCAGGATCAGGTCATGGGGCAGCGGCGGCTTTGCGGCAGCTTTTTCCATAGGCAGTCCCCCTCTGCCAGCATTGTATGCGGGCAAGCAGGGCGGTTATTCCGCGATCACCTCGTACATCTCGCGGGCAACGTCCTTGGTGCGGGGCTCTTCATCCGAGAGCACCCGCACCTTGATGGGACGGTTGCCGAAGGTGACCTCGATGATGTCCCCGGCGTTGACGGCCTGACTGGCCTTGGCCACCTTGCCGTTGATGAGGATGCGGCCTGCATCCGCCACCTCGTTTGCCACGGTGCGGCGCTTGATCAGGCGGGAGACCTTGAGATATTTATCCAGACGCATTGGCGTTATTCCTTTCCTTTCAGCAAAAAAGCCGCCGCACCTTGTGCAGGCAGCGGCGGCGTGACAGAACCGATTACAGGGTGTCCTTCAGGGACTTGCCGGGCTTGAACACGATGCTGCGGGAAGCAGCGATGGTGATGGGCTCGCGGGTGCGGGGGTTGATGCCCTGACGCTCAGCGCGCTCACGCACCTCGAAGGTGCCGAAGCCGGAGATGGAGATCTTCTCACCCTCGGCCATAGCCTTGCCCAGTGCCTCGAATGCAGCGTTGACAGCCATCTCGGCGCTCTTCTTGCTCATCTCAGTGTTTGCCGCAACCTGTGCGATCAGATCGGTCTTGGTCATAATAAAAGCCTCCACAATATTCTTAACATTTTCTATTCGAGCAGACGGTCTGACCGTCTGGTACCCGTTTACGTTTCGTCCGCTTCCAGCCTCCGGGTAAAGCGCTTTGCCGCAAAGGTCAGAGCCTCTTCGGCGTCCACACCGGCCAGACGCATGGCATCGGCGGTAGCCAGCAGCAGCTCACCGGCGTTCTCTGCCGTCTGCTGTGCGTCCCACGCGGCCTTGGCGCTGTCCAGAGTCCTGGCCGCACCGGCGGCATCCTCCGGCCCGCAGCCGAACCGCGCGGCCCGCTTCTGGAGCTTCTGGGCGCGCATCAGGGCGGGCAGGGTGGCCGGGACGGTGTCCAGCTCATCGGCCAGAGTCGTGCGGCCCTTTTCCTTATTTTTGAGCGCATCCCAGCTGTTTATACCAGCATTTTCCGCCGCGGAGGAAGCAAAGATGTTCGGGTGGCGGAAGACCAGCTTCTCGCACACCTCGCGGCAGACCTTTTCCATGTCGAAACGGCCCCGCTCCTCCTCGATGACAGTGTGGAACACCACCTGCATCAGGACGTCGCCCAGCTCTTCCTGCATCATGACAGGGTCGTCAGCGTCGATGGCTTCCAGCGCCTCGCACGTTTCTTCCAGAAAGTTTTTCCGGATGGAAGCGTGGGTCTGGACTTTGTCCCACGGACAGCCGTTCTCCCCGTCTCTCAGGATGCGGATGATCTCCACGAGGTCTTCCGCCGTATAGTGTTCCCTCGGCGTCCAGTCCTGCATGGGGCGTCTCCTTTCCGCATTCCGAAAACATTTGCGAACAGATTCAAATTGTACCGCAGAATCTGCCGAAATGCAAGGGTACAAGCGCATTTTCCGGCTTTTTGCGGCAAATTTTTCATTTCATTCACAACAAAAGGCGGCATCCCCCGGGGGACACCGCCCTGCGTGGGCTTTTTAGCTTACAGCTGTGCGCCGCACTTGTTGCAGAACAGCGCGTCGTCCGAGACGGGCGCGCCGCACTGGGGGCAGGTCTTGGCCTCGTTGTCCTCGGGCTTTTCCTCGGCGGGCTCTGCGGCTGCGTCAGCCGTCACGTCGGCGGCGGCCTCTTCCGTATCCTCGAAAGTCGTCTCAATGACGGTATCCGGCTCGAGAGAGGCTTTCAGGTCGGAGAGTTCCTGCTCGATGTTAGCGATCATCTCGATGTATTTGTCCACAAGGGGCTGGTTCTCCTCGTTGCCCTTGGCCAGACTATACACCAGAGCGCCCAGCTGGCGCTGCGCCTTGTACAGCTTGCTCTGCGCGTTCACGATCTTTGCCTGGGTGCGGCCCCTTTCGGCCAGATCCAGCGCGGCATTCTTGCCTTTCTCGGCATACTCGAGGCCCATTTCCTTGATCTTATTGAAGTCCATAAAAGACACCTCACTTGTCTATGCCCGGGGTGGGCAGCACTCCTCTGCGTTTTCTGCTCAGGCTGTCCCTGTGCCGCCGGAGATTATTTTCATTATAGCGCACTCCCGGGGGGAATGCAACGAATCCCACCCAAGTTTTACAGAATCGTGCGGATTTGGAAACAGTTTTTTCGCAATTTGCACACTTTCCGCGTTCTGACGTTTTTTACACTTCACCTGCGTAGAACTCGCGCAGCATACTGTCGGCGGGCAGAAGCTCCAGCTCCACCGGGGCCACATGCTCGAAGCGGCGGGCCGTCTCGTCCCAGAGCTCCGCGTTGTGGCCTTCCAGCGTGAAGCGCTGGCTCACCGGGCGCAGGAGCTTTGCGATGAGGCCCAGCTCGTAGGTGAAGGAAGTATCCAGCAAAAAGTCTGCCGTAGTCTTGAAGCCCTTGATATACCGGGTCTCGCCGTCGAGGACTCTGTCCCACATGGAGAGGGTCTTGGCGGGGCTGCGACCCCGGGCTGCGGCATCCCGCAGGGTGCGGCGGCAGAGGCGGATGTCCTGGGTGTTGATGACACGGCGGCCATCAATGCAGTATTCCTCCCGCAGGCCGGCGTAAATGCGGTAGACGTCGTCGCCCTTCACAAGGCCCGTCAGCTCAGGGTTCAGGGCGTGGATGCCCTCGACGATGCAGACGCCGCCCTTGAGGTCCAGCGTCTCCGTCTCGGAAGAGCGGGACTCGGTGGTGAAGTCGTAGATGGGCAGCACGGTCTTTCCGGTGGTGCTCAAATCGCTGAGGCACTGGCGGATGAGGGACATATCCAGTGTGTCGGGGTTCTCGTAGTCCAGCGTACCGTCGGGCAGGCGGGGGTAATACTGAGCGCCCTTGAAGAAGTTATCCAGACTGATGACATGGGCCGGGGTGCCGGAGGCTTCCAGAGCCTCGGCCACCTTATGAGCCGAAGTCGTCTTGCCGCTGGCCGACGGGCCGGTGAGCATGACGATCTTGGCGCGGGAGTCCCTGATCTTCTGGGCAGCATAGGCCACCCGCTGGCGGTAGCTCTTCTCGCTCATCTCCGCCAGCGCCGCCGGGCTCTGGGCGGCGACGTTGTACAGGTCTATCTCAACCAGACGTTTCGGTACCCAAATCGTGATCATAAAAAACAGCCACTCCTTTTTTCCGTTCCAGCACTTCGTCGAAACGCTGGATGTACTCGGTCGGGTACTTAAAGTTGAAGATGCGCTGCATCCGTTTTCCGCCGTCGGCCACCAGCTTGGTGCTGCCGCCCGCGCCTGCGGAAAGGATGGTCTGGACTTCCTCCATGATATAGATATTATAATACCCCTCGTGGCCCGGCTTGCACCAGCCCACGTTTTCCAGGTTTTGGAGGGTATTTTTCTGACGATAGAGGTAGTAGGGCCGATAGCCCGCCTCGGCCAGCAGATGGCACTTTTCCAGCATGGCGGCCACGTCGGCGTAGTCGTTCTCCTTCTGGTCCTCGATGACGATGCGGGAAGCCCGCTTGAGGGTCAGGGTGTGGACGGTGATGTTCTCAGGGTCGAGGGCGATGGCCTGACGCAGGCTCTTCTCGAACCCTTCCACCGTGTCGCCGGGCAGGCCAGCGATGAGGTCCATGTTGATGTCGTCGTGGCCCGCCTTCCGGGCGTCGGCAAAGCAGTCCAGGATGTCCTGCGCCGAGTGCCGGCGGCCGATGCCGGCCAGCACCTCGTCCGAAAAGGTCTGGGGGTTGATGGAGATGCGGGTCGCCCCATACTCCTTGATGACGGCCAGCTTTTCGGCGTCGGTGCAGTCGGGGCGTCCGGCTTCCACCGTGTATTCCACCATGGCGGAAAGGTCGAAGCAGTCCCGCACCGTCCCCATGAGCTGGCGCAGCTGCGCTGCCGAGAGGCTGGTGGGGGTGCCGCCGCCGATGTAGATGCTGCACAAGGTCCACATAGGGCTGCACCAGTTTGCGGTCACGGTCGAGGTTGCAGCTGACGAAGCTGCAATAGCTGCACCGGGAGGGGCAGAACGGGATGCCGATATAGAGACTGTAGGTCTTGGGCGCACTGCCCATTTTCAGGATAGGCTCCTGCAAGTCCGCGATGGCCTTGGCCATACCGTATTTTTCGGGCGAGCAGTCGAAGCGCTTCAAAAAGAAATCGTCGATCTCCTCTTCCGTCCAGCCTGCGGCCCGCTTGTCGTGGACGAGGCGCACCGGACGGACGCCGGTCATCTTGCCCCAGGGCGGGCGGACGCCCGTCCAGCTGCGCAGCAGGTCATAGGTCAGGCTGGCCAGCGCAAATTCCGGTGTCTCGCCGCCCTCTTCCACGGGAATGGGCAGAGGTGCTTCGACGGTCCGGCTCTTGCCGCCCTGCCGCACCATGGCCCAGAGCTTATCAGGCCGCTTCTCGGCCCAGACGCAGTCTGCGCCGTCCTCGGGCGGGGTGAGGGTGAGCGGGGCCATTGGGTAGAACAGGCGGACGAGGTGCTCCACCTCATAGCCTGAGCCGAGGCCCGTGATATAGATATTCATGTGAAATCCCGCCTTTTTATGCGTTTCTCAGCGCATTTTTGATATAGAAGTTGGTGGCGGCCTCCTGCCCGAAGGTGGAGAAATCGCCGTGGCCGGGCAGCACCTGCGCCTCAGCCGGGACGGGCAGTGCCGCGAACTTGCGCAGGCTCTCGTCCATCTTCCGGCTGTCGCCGCCCTCGAGGTCGGTGCGGCCGATGCTGCCCTGAAAGACCGTGTCGCCCACGAAGAGATAGTTTTCGCACAGCAGCACTACGCTGCCCTCCGTGTGGCCAGGGGTGTGCCAGACAGTGAAGCGCAGCTCGTCGAGGGGGATGACCTCGCCCTCTTCGTAGCCGCTGTCCGAGCCTTTGAGGGGCAGCAGCTGGGTCCCCCGACAGTCGGCGGGCTCACAGTAGAGCTTTGCGCCCCACTCGCGGCTCAGGACCCCCGCACTGCCCACATGGTCGTAGTGGCCGTGGGTGCAGAGGATGAGGCTCAGCTTGCCGCCGTGCTCCTGCACCTCGGCGGCGGGGTCGATGACCACCGCGCTGCCTGCGTCCGAGATGAGCAGGAAACTGTTGGTATAAAACGGCGCAGGGCCGACCAGATGAAATGCCTTCATGGTTTATTTTTCTCCTTTATGCCACTCGTCGGTGTCGATGACGATGGTGCAGGGGCCTTCGTTGACCAGCGATACCTGCATATCCGCGCCGAACTCGCCGTGCTGGACATCCTTGAGGCCCTGCTTGTTCATCTCAGCGAGGAACAGCTCGTAGGCGTCCACAGCCAGCGGCGGTCTTGCCGCCTTGATGAAGCTGGGACGGAAGCCCTTCTTCGTGTCGCCGTAGAGGGTGAACTGACTCACCACCAGCGCAGAGTACCCGAGATCCTTTGCGCTGAGGTTCAGCTTGTCGTTTTCGTCCTTGAAAATGCGCAGGCCCGCGCATTTTTCAGCCAGTTTCGGCACGATGTCGAGAGTATCGGTGTCCTTGACGCCCAGCAGGATGACGAGGCCGGGGCCAATGGGGCGCGGCTCACCGCCGTTGACCCGGACGCTGGCCGAGGATACGGCCTGAATGACTGCACGCATATTAGCTCCTTGTTACCTTGAGCACGTCCTTGACTTTGGACAGACGGGCCACGACCCGGTTGAGGTGCTCTGTATTGTTGATGCCGATGGTCAGGCTGATGACGGCACAGTTGTTCTCCACCTGACGGGCGTTCATGGCGTAGATGGGGACGCGGATGTCAGCCAGTGCGGCCAGCACATCGGACAGCAGCTCGTTGCGGTTGAGGGCGATGATCTCCAGACCGGCCTTGTAGCTGTCCTTGACGCTGTCGGCCCAGTACGCCTTGACCCAGCGGGGGGCGTTGGAGGGGTCTTTCATGCTGGACACCGCGTTGGCGCAGCTCTGCTTGTGGATGGAGACGCCGAAGCCCCGGGTGATGAAGCCCACGATGGGGTCGCCGGGCAGGGGCGAGCAGCACTTTGCAAACTTGATGGGGGTGTTATCGAAGCCCTCCACCACCACGCCGTCGGTGGCGTGGACGCGGCTCAAATCGACCTTCGGCAGGTCCTCCACCGACTTGTTCTCAGCAGCCTCGGCGGCCTTGAGCTTCTGCCACTCCTCTTTGAGCTTGGGCAGGCAGTTGGCGATGGTCATGCCGCCGTAGCCGATGGCGGCGTAAATTTCCTCCGCGTTGTTCTGGCGCAGACGACGGCTGCAGCTGCCCACGAACTCATCCAGCTGGTCGTCGGGGATGAATATCATCTCCCGGCGCAGCTCTTTGGCCAGCGCGTCGCGGCCCTGCTGGATGTTCTCTTCGCGGCGCATCTTCTTGAACCAGTTGCGTATCTTGCTCTTGGCCTCGCTGGTGCGCACGATCTTGAGCCAGTCGCGGCTGGGGCCTTTGTCCGCCGGGCCAAGGATGACTTCGATAATTTCGCCGGTGGAGACGATGTGGTCGATGGGGACCATCCGGTTGTTCACCTTGCAGCCCACCATCCGGTTGCCGACGGCAGAGTGGATGGCATAGGCAAAGTCGATGCAGGTGGCACCGGCGGGCAGGTTGATGACATCGCCCTTCGGGGTGAAGGCGAAGACCTCCTCCGGCAGCAGGTCGCTCTTCAGGTCGTGCAGCAGGTTGCCGGAATCCTCGCTGACGCGCTGATTTTCCAGCAGCTGGCTGACCCATGCCAGACGGTCGTCCAGCTTATCGTGGCCTTCGCGGCCTTCCTTGTACTTCCAGTGGGCGGCAACGCCGTACTCGGCCTGCTCGTCCATGGTGCGGGTGCGTATCTGCACCTCAAAGGGGATGCCCTCGTGCCCGATGACGGTGGTGTGCAGGCTCTGGTAGCCGTTGGGCTTGGGGGTGGAGATATAATCTTTAAAGCGGTTGGGCAGCGGGTGGTACATATCGTGGATGAGGCCCAGAGTGCTGTAGCACTCGGCCAGCGTATCCAGAATGATGCGGACCGCATAGATATCGTAGATCTCGTCGAAGGACTTGTTCTGCATGATGGTCTTGCGGTAGATGCCGTAGATGCTCTTGACTCTCCGCTTGATGGTCGCGCCCTCGATGCCGCTCTCCTCGAGGCGGCTCTTGATGACGCCCGACACGCTGGCCAGAAACTCGTCGCCCGCGCGCTCGCTGAGCATCTTGTTGATCTCCTCGTAGCCCACGGGGTCGAGGTAGTGGAGACTGCGGTCTTCCAGCTCCTCCTTAACGTTCAGGATGCCCAGACGGTTGGCGATGGGGGCGTAGACCTCCATGGTCTCACGGGCCTTGTCGCGGCGCTTCTGCTCCGGCCATGCGTCGCCGGTGCGCATATTGTGCAGGCGGTCACAGAGCTTGATGATCATGACGCGGACGTCACGGCTCATGGCCAGCAGCATCTTGCGCAGGTTCTCAGCCTGCAGCTCTTCGATATTGGAAAATTGGATCTTGGTCAGCTTGGTGACGCCGTCCACCAGCGCAGCCACCTCTTCGCCGAAAGCGGCGGTCAGGTCGGTCAGTGTGGTGGGGGTGTCCTCCACCACGTCGTGGAGCAGGGCTGCGGCGATGCTCTCGCTGTCCATACCGAGGTCCAGCACGAGGCGGGCCACGGCCAGCGGGTGGCAGATATAGGGCTCACCGCTGCGGCGGCAGACTCCCTTGTGGGCGTCGTTGGCCATATTGTAGGCTTTTTCGATCATGGCCATGTTGTAGGCCTTGCCGCTGGCCTTGATGGCCTCCACCAGCTTCTCCCAGGTCACGATCTCGGGCCGCACCTCCGAGGGAAGGGTCCCCTCAGGGGCGTTGGCCGGCAGAGCCGTTGCGGCCACGGTAGCCATCTCCGTCACCGGCATAGGCTGATGGAGATGGGTCTTTGCAGAATAGCTGTCCTCTTTCGCCGCAGCCGATGCTGCGGGCGCGGGGACGACAGGTTTCTTTCCCTCAGGCATCTTTATCGTTCCTCCAGACATTTCAGGATGGGCGCATCGGCAAGGTTCTTCTTGCCGGTGGCAGGCACGAGTTCCCAGAACTTTGCCCCGCCCCGGTCAGCCGCTGTGATGAGGCCGACCTGTTCCAGCGCGGAGATGGCCACCAGCGTCCGGCCGGTGTTCTCCTCGCCGAGTTTTGCAAACAGGGGCTGCAGGTCTTCGGCGTGCCAGCGCCGCGCCTGCAGCTCCCGATAAACGGTGATGATATGGCTGCGCTCCGGGGCGATGCTCTCCTTCTGCTCCGGCGTCAGGGGCGTACCCCGGCGCAGCGCCTGCACCAGCGCGGCCTGCTCTGCAGCTGTGTTGCCGAGGCCCGCCGGATGCAGCTCGATGATGCGGCCCGACAGCTGTGCGCCCCGGGGCGAATCGTAGACCGAAAGGCTGATGGCTGCGTCCACGACGTCGCCCGTCGAGTAAGGCACCTGTTCCGGGTGCATCCCGAACCAGACGGCGTAGATGCTGGAATTGCCCTGCCGCAGACGCAGGCGGCAGTGCTTGCCCTCCGAGACGGCGTAGACGCCCTCCACGACAGCCATTTCCAGCACGAAGACCGGGCTGGGGTTGTCGGCACCGTAGGGTGCCAGTTGGTCGAGGCGGCGGACGCTCTCCACCGTCAGACGGTCGAGGTGGACGGACAGATCGCATTCCAGCGGCGGGGTGCGCAGCACGGGACACTCCCGGGCCGCCCAGTCGTTGAGCCGCTGGCGGAGCGTCTGCAGATCCTCTTCCCGCACCGAGAGGCCCGCTGCCATGGCGTGGCCGCCGAAGCGGAGCAGGATGTCGGCGCAGGAGGCGATGCACTCGTGCAGGTTGAAGCCCTGCACGCTGCGGCCGCTGCCCTTGCCCTCGCCGTGCTCATCTACCGACACCACGATGACCGGGCGTCCGGTCTTTTCCACAAGGCGGGAGGCCACAATGCCGATGACGCCGGGGTGCCAGTCTCTGCCCCAGAGCAGGATGACCCGATCTTCGAGGCGTTCCGGCTCAGCGTCCAGCAGCTCCTGCGCGGCTTTGACGATCTCCATCTCCGTCTCCTGCCGCTGGATGTTGATGTCACTCAGCTTATGAGCCAATTCGACCGCCCGGTCTTCGTCTTCACAGAGCACCAGCTGCAAAGCGGTCACGGCGCTGTCCATCCGGCCCGCCGCATTAAGGCGGGGCGCGATGGCGTAGCTGATGTTCTCTGCCGTCACCGGCTTGCCTGCAAGGCCCACTTCTTCCAAAAGGGCGCAGAAGCCGGGTCTGTCCGTATTTTGCAGCTGGCGCAGACCGGCTTTGACGATGGTGCGGTTCTCCCCTGTCAGGGGCATGACGTCGGCCACGGTGCCAACAGCGGCGAGGTCGCCGCAGTATTCCAGCATCTCTTCCGGCGGGCATCCATCCAGCGCGGCGCAGAGCTTGAAGGCCACGCCCGCGCCGCACAGGCCCTTGAAGGGGCTGTGGTCGTCGGCACGGCGGGGGTCCACGATGGCCACTGCCTGGGGCAGGGTGTCGTGGGGCAGATGGTGGTCCGTCACGATGAGATCCACGCCCAGCGAAGCCGCAAAGTCGGCTTCTTCCAGCGCGGAGATGCCGTTGTCCACCGTGACGATGAGCTGACAGCCCTTGTCGTGGATGGACTGGACGGCGTTTTTCGAAAGGCCGTAGCCGTCGCCCTCGCGGCTGGGCAGCATGCACTTGACGTTTGCGCCCATCCCCTTGAGGTGCTGGTACAGCAGGGCCGTGGCCGTCACGCCGTCCACATCATAGTCGCCGTAAACAACGATGGTCTGTTCTTTGTCGATGGCTTCGAGGATGCGGGCACAGGCTTTGTCCATGTCCGTCAGGAGCATGGGGTCGCTCAGCTCTTCCTCGCCCGCCAGCAGCGTCAGCGCCTCGGCGGGGTCGGTGATGCCGCGCGCGGCCAGGACGCCTGCCAACAGGCCCGCTTCCTTCTGTTGTGCCGCCAGCGTGGCGGCGTATTTCTGCTCGCTCCAGGACTCGTCGTCCAGAGCGTTCTGCTCCAGTTCTTCGGTGTTCTGTTCCGCAATGGCGGCGGTCAGCTCCTTGAGGGCGGTGCGGTCAAATTCCTTTAAGGTCCATGCCCGGCAGGTCATCGCAATCCCTCCCCGGTCAGGCCGTCGTTGGCCAGCATTCCCTGCAATGCCGCGATCTCGCTGGAGACATCCAGCGCCACATCGCTCAGCAGATTATCGTAGAGGTTGTCATACGCCTGATTGAGCGTATGCAGGATGCCCGCGATGTCCCGGCGGATGCTCTCGGCATTATCGCCTTTCTGGCCCTGCACATCGTTGTAGGTGTGCAGGAGCTTGAGGGTGGTCGGGATATAGTATTCCGCGAACCGCCGTGCTTTCGGCAGGCTTTCGGGGTGGGCTTCCAGCCAGTCGCAGATGGCCTCGGTGGTCTTCTGCATGTGGGCCAGCTCCTCCACGCCCTGCGCGTCCTGCATGAGCTGCTGCTCCTGCGCCAGCACTTTGGCGAAGCGGCGGGTCGTTTCGAGGTTGAGCGGGGTCTCCTGGGGTTCCGCCTGCGGTTCGGCTTTGGGTTCCGGCTCTGCCTGCACGGCGGCTCTGGCCTCCTGCGCGGCGCGGTAATCCTCCGCCGTCAGATAGAGTGTTTCCGTTTTTTCATCCAGCCATCCGTTCAGCCAGCCTTTGCGGATGTATTTTTGCAGCTTCTTCAGCATTTTTTTTCGGTTCTGGTGGACGAGGTCGGCCAGCATCCGGACCGAAAGGCCCTTGTGGTAGTCGGTGGTATCCGCAAGATCGGCGAACTGCCCCAGCTGCTTTCCGGCTTTCACCCAGGCGGAACCGCAGGCCGTCATCCAGCCAAAGCCCGCCGTGATAAGGGCCAGCACGCCGCTGACGATGCCCAGCGCGTTGTAGGCGGTGTTCATAACGTAATCCGTGCCCGTCATCAGGATGCCGCCGCCCTCCGTAGCCGACACCACAACGTCAGCCGGCGAAATAACGCCCAACCCAATGAGGCAGCCCAGCGTTCCCAGCCCGAAGATCACCATGAAGGTGATGCCCACGGCCAGCAGAGCTGCACCGCCGTTCTGGCGCTTTTTGCCGTCTGCACGCAGCAGGTCTACGGGGGTCTGCTCCCCTTTCAGGCCAAAGATCTGTCTGGCCCACTGGGGCATCCCGCCCGCGTTCCAGGGCCCGGTTTTCTGTGCCTCCTGCTGGGCTTTGTAGTATTCGTTCCGGCTGTTCCGGAGGGCTTTTCCCGCTTCCGAGATGCCGAAATTGGCCGCATGGACGGCTGCTTTTCCCACATCCCAGGCCCGGTCGCCGATCTCCATGCCCCGGCCCTCGAAGCCATAGCGGAACGCATCGGACATGGTGTCGCCAAACTCACGCAGCTGGTCTTCCAGTTCCCGCTGCACCTGCTGGCCTTCGGTCTCCTTCATCCTATCGTTTTCACGATCGTTCATCAAAATCTTCTCACCCTTCTGCCGGACGATACCGGCCGATGATCGCGCGGGCGACCCGCAGGCCGTCCACGGCGGCGCTCATGATGCCGCCTGCATAGCCCGCGCCTTCTCCGCAGGGGTACAACCCTGCCAGCTGGGCCGATTCCAGATCTTCTTCCCGCTTCAGCCGCACAGGGCTGCTGGTGCGGGTCTCCAGACCGGTCAGGACCGCGTCCGGCGCGGTGTACCCGGCGATCTTGCGTTCATACGCCCGCAGACCGGCCCGCAGGGTGTCGGCCAGCTCCCCAGGCAGCAAAGCGCCCAGGTCTGCCGCCACGACGCCCCGGTCGTAGGTCGGCTCCACCGTGCCGATGTGCAGTTCTCCCCGGCCTTCGAGGAAGCTCCGGACGTTTTCCGCCGGGGCCGCATAGGCTCCTCCGGCGCGGCCCGCCTGATAGGCATTGGCTTCCAGCTCCCGCTGGAATGCGATGGCCCGGCGCGGGTCATTGCCGAAATCCTCGGCTCCCACGCTGACCACCACCGCCGCGTTGGCGTTTTTGCCGCTGCGGGCGTGGTAGCTCATGCCGTTGGTCACCACCCGGCCCGCCTCGCTGGCCGAGGCCACCACCTGCCCGCCGGGACACATGCAGAAGGTGTAGACCCACATGCTGGGACAGCTGGTATTCCCCGCGCGGCAGCGCCGGGTGGCCCGCCGCCTCGTGGTAGAGGCTCTTTTCGATCGCACTTTGCAGATGCTCCGCCCGGAAGCCCACGCTGAACGGTTTGCACTCCAGCACAAGGCCGCTGTCCATCAGCATTTCAAAGGTATCCCGCGCCGAGTGGCCGACCGCGAACACCAGCGCCTCGCACGGGAAGCTGCCCTGCGTGGTCTGGACGCCGACAAGCCTGCCGTCCTTCCGCACAAACCCGGTCAGAGCCGTGTTGAAATGCACCTCGCCGCCCAGAGATTCGATCTCTTTCCGGATGGAGGTGATGACGCCCCGGAGCAGGTCGGTGCCGACATGCGGCTTCTGCTTCCAGGCGATCTCCGCCGGGGCACCATGCTGCAAAAACACTTCGGTGACAAAGCCGCACAGCGCATCGCCGATGCGGGTGGTCAGCTTGCCGTCCGAAAAGGTGCCTGCGCCGCCCTCGCCGAACTGGATGTTTGCGTTCTCGTTGAGCTCGCCGGTGGCGGAAAAATGCTCCACCGCCTTCACCCGCTCGTCCAGCGCCGGGCCGCGCTCCAGCACGATGGGCCGGTAGCCCTGCCGGGCCAGCAGCAGCGCCGCGAACAGCCCCGCCGGGCCAAGCCCGCAGACGATGGGCCGGTGGGCCAGCGGCTCGGTGCCGTTCTGGACGGAAAAATCGGTCCTGCTGCGGAGAGCAACGCAGGGCGAGGCCCCTGCAAATGCAGATTCCTCACCCTCGTCCTTGAGCGTTACCGCAACGGTATAGACCAGTCTGGGCTGGCCGTGGCGGGCATCCACCGACAGCTTTGCCACACCGAGATGGGCGGCTTTGCTGTGGGGGATGCGGGCCAGGTGCAGCGCTTTTTCAAAGGCCTGCGGCTCCCCGGCGGAAAGGGGGAGCCTGATGTCTCTTACCAAAATCATACGATGATTGCTTTCTTTTTTCATTGCCGCTCCCTGCATACAGTATGGACAGAGCGGGCTGCGTTTTAGTTGCTCTCGATCTTGCACTGGATGACATAGCTGCCCAGCGCGAAAATTTTGCCGTTGGACGGCACATACAGTCTGCATGCGATGTTCTGCTGGCCGATGGCCACCGCGAAGTCGTCTGCGTCGATCTCAATGACGACCTGTTCCGGCGTCAGGGCCTCCATCGCGCCCGCCGGGCCGCAAAGGGTCACGTTCATCAGCCGCTCGGTCTCCACCGTCAGGGTATAGGTAGAGGGCAGGTTGACCACTTGCACACACGCGGCGGGCAGATTCAGGGTCTTGGTCTCCAGTTTGGAGGAATCGAAGCTGACGGTGATCGTGGAGATGTTGTCCAGCAGGCGGATATCGCTGGGCAGCTCGATGGGCATTTCATAGACCTTGTTCAGTGAGAAGGTGGACAGGTCGATGGTGCCGACGGACAGAGTGGACATCTTGTCGATCTGGCTGGCCGGGCCCGCCACGTTCAGGGTCTTCTTGCTCAGCGTGTAGGTCAGCACCGAGTCGTCAAAATCGCGCGGGGCGTTGATGAAGCTGACGCTGACGGGCAGCGTGGCCATCTTGTAGACCTGCAGCGTGACCTCCACGCTCGACTCTTCCAGCGTGGTGTACGCGAACTTGACTTCGCTGCCGCTGTTGGTGTAGAACCGCAGGGCGGTATCGAGGGTGACGGATTCCGTCAGCTCGCCGTTGTGGGTCACTTCAGCGGTGCAGGTGGTCACCTTGTCGATCTCGGTGCTGGGGCCGGAGAGGGTCACGCTCTCCTTCGAAAGCTCCGTCCCATACAAAATATATCCATCGGCGATGGTCAGGTAGTTGGTGGTCACCGTGATGGGGACCGTTTTTTCCTCCACCACATCAAAGACCACGTCCACGCTGTTGTCGCCGCCCTCGATGGAGACGGTAACGCCGTTCAGCAGGCCGTTGACGCCCCGCACCTGCAGATGCAGGGTCTTCTCGCCGCTGTCGCGCACACCGGACCAGTCCGGGTAGACGACGAAATCGGACGCCGTGAGGCTGCCGATGGTGTAGCCGTCGCCGGAAACTTTCAGAGTGACGTATTTTTCCGGAGCGTTGACGATGCTCAGGCCGCGGGAGGTGTACGCGGCGGAATCGTAGGTGAAATCCACCGGCACATTGGCGATGGTCTTGGTGGTGCCGGGCTGGACCACGATGGTGACGACCATCCAGGCCACGATGGCACCCACGACGGCCAGCAGCAACCGGATGCGGCGGTCGTCCAGGATGCTCTTGCTGTGCTGGATGGCAGGCTTTGTGCCGCTCTTGTTCGGCTCGTTGCTCATGACTGCTCGTCCTCCTCTTTCTGGTTCACCCAGCTCAGCAGGCGCTTGACTCTGCCCTTCCAGCTGTTGTCGGTCTTTTCGCTGGCGGTCTCCTTGGGGATCATCTCATCCACCAGACGGGTGTACAGGGTCTGGCGGTCAAAGTGGCGGATGAGGACGCCGTTCTTGGCCATAGAGATGATGCCCGTCTCTTCGCTGACGACGATGGCGATGGCGTCGGAGTTCTCCGCGATGCCCAGACAGGCGCGGTGGCGGGTGCCCATATCCTTGCCGAGGTCCAGGTTATTGGACAGCGGCAGCACACAGCCTGCCGCCTTGATGCGGCCGTTCTCGATGATGGCGGCACCGTCGTGCAGGGGGGTGCCCTCGTAGAAGATGGTGCCCAGCACTTCCAGGTTGACCGCGCTGTTCACCGGTGTGCCGGTGCGGACGATCTCGGACAGATTGGTGCTGCGCTCCAGCACGATGAGCGCACCGGTCTTGGTCTCGGAAAAGCGCTCGGCGGCGTCGCAGATGGCGATGATGGCGCTGCGCCAGGCCCCCTTGAAGCTGGGGTCGTTGTAGCGGCCCTTCACATTGAAGAGCTTCGAGGCCCACTGGTCGGTCTGGCCCATCCGTTCCAGCGCACGGCGGATCTCCGGCTGGAACAGCACGACCAGCGTCAGCAGGCCGACCTGCAGCAGCGAGTTGAGCAGCCAGGTGACCGTGCGCATGTTGAGCACGTTCGCCACCAGATAGACGGCCAGCACCAGCAGGGCACCCTTGGCCAGCTGCCCGGCGCGGGTGCGGTTGATGATGCCCAGCAGCTGATAGATCAGAAACGCGATGATGATGATATCCAGAAGGTCCGCCAGCTTGAACGTCTGGAAATTCGCGATGATCGAGTTCAGAGTCATGAAAGTTTCTCCTGCTTACAGCGTTTCGATCAGAGCCACCGCATGGACGGCGATGCCCAGCCCCTCGCCGGTAAAGCCCAGATGCTCTTCGGTGGTGGCCTTGACGCTCACGGCGTCCAGCGGCATCCCGAAGGCTTCGGCCAGCTTTTCGCGCATGGCAGGGATGTAGGGAGCCAGCTTCGGCTTCTGGCAGAGGATGGTGGAGTCGATGTTCTCGACCTTCCAGCCGTTCTCCCGGACGATGCGGGCCACATGGCGGGCCAGCATCAGGCTGTCGGCCCCGGCATATTCGGGGTCGGTATCCGGGAAATGCTTCCCGATGTCGCCCAGAGCCGCTGCGCCCAGCACAGCGTCCATGACGGCGTGGGCCAGCACGTCGGCGTCGGAATGGCCCAGCAGGCCCTTCTCATACGGGATCTCCACACCGCCCAGGATCAGCTTGCGGCCCTCCACGAGACGATGAACATCATAACCATGACCAATGCGCATAGGTTCTCCTTCCTTCTGCTGCGGGCGGGGCAGGTCCTCCCGCGTGGTGATCTTCAGATTGGCGTAGTCGCCCTGGGTCAGCTGCACCGGGCGTCCGGTCAGCTCGAACAGGCTGCAATCGTCGGTGACGAGGCGGGCCTTTTCTGCGTCCAGCTCTTCCAGCGCAGCCAGATAGGCGGCACGGTCGAAGCACTGGGGGGTCTGCACCGCATACAGTGTGCTGCGGTCGGGCGTTTCGGCCACCATGCAGGCCTCCGGCACAGTCTTGCCGTCGCCGCGCACGGCCCGCTTGACGGTGTCCTTCACCGGGACCGCCGGGGCCGCGGCCCCGCAGGCCGCTGCGGCGTAAACGGCCGCCTCGATGACGGCTTCGCTCACAAAGGGGCGGGCTGCATCGTGGACGGCCACAAGGTCGCCGTGCGCCGCCAGCACACCGTTCTTCGCGCTCTCGGCGCGGGTGGCCCCGCCGGGCACGACCTGCACCGGCTTTGGGCAGGCCGCAGCCTGCTGCTCCAGAAAGGCGCGGTTCTTACCCGCCACCAGCACGATCTCATCCACCAGCGGGCACTCCGCAAAGGCGCGGATGCTCCGCTGGACCACGGTCTCCCCGCCCAGATCAAAGCTAAGTTTGTCGAACCCCATCCGGGTGGAGGAACCTGCGGCCACCAGGACCGCCGTCACACGTTTTTCCACTTCTGACACCTACCCTGTCTTCCGTTTTTCGTGCCTTCCAGAAAGCACAGAATGATACATTGAATATTATAGCGTATTGCTCGACAAACTGCAACTGCACCGGGCAACAAAAATGGAGCTGCCGCAAAAACTCCCCCAGTCACGGCTTCGCCGCGCCAGCCCCCTCTGGGAGAGGGCCTGAACGCTGCGGTCAGCTATGAAGCCTCCCTCTGTGAGGGAGGTGGCATCGCACAAGCGATGCCGGAAGGAGTCCTGCAACAGCTCCAAAAATCGTTTGCTTTTACTTCAGGATCGGCTCAATGGCAGCAGCCAGAGCATCCTTCTGGGCCTGTGCCTCGGCCAGGTCCTTGCCCAGGGTGGTGAAATAGGTCTTGATCTTCGGCTCGGTGCCGGAGGGACGGACCACGACGGTGGCACCGTTCTCCAGCGTGTAGATCAGGACGTTTGCGGCGGGCAGGCCGGTCTCTTCG
>OGDG01000568.1_pt1 | contig 19310 bp, 10 predicted proteins | sample 1570391 | NCBI WGS metagenome assembly OGDG01 (sample SAMEA2582186, study PRJEB24529) | metagenome | biome: Human gut stool | place: China | collected 2011 | reverse complement strand
GCATATCCTAATGAAAGGTCATATTTGGCAATAGCATCACCACCTTCTACACGAAACAGGTTGTCTGTTACAAAACCATTTTTATAAATTTCATCTTGCCAATCTGTGGTATTGTTATACAAGTAATTGTATTTACTATTGGGATCACTCAAAAAAGGAAATTCCGAGAAAAATCCTTCCATATTACCGAAATAAGTCATACCAATATCCGAAAGGTAAGATTTGTAATCATTACCTGTAAGTAATGGCATACGTTTATTATTCCAATTCACCCCATACTGCCCATAAAAGCTGACCCGCGTATCCAAATTATCGGAAGTTGCACCATCTGTTTCAATTAGAATAACACCATTCGACCCCATCGAACCATACATAGAAGCCTCCGCTCCTTTTAGTACAGTGATATTTTGAATATCTTGAATATTATATGCCTGAAATATATCTCTCGAAAATCCATTTATCAATTGTGATTCACGAGAATCAGGTAAATAGGGTACACCGTTAATTACCACAAGCGGAGCATTTGAACCTACAAAAGAACGAATACCACGCAAGTTCATATAACTTCCTTCACCTGGCATACCACCTGCACGGGTGGTCTTCAAGCCTGCTACCTGTCCTGCCAAAGCCCGATCTATCTTCATACTTCCCTGCGTGAAATTTTTTTTATTGATATTCACCGCAGAAGTCAGTTCCGGACGGGAACTTTCGATTCTCATAGGTAATACAGCCGATTCATTATATTTATATGTGCTCTCCGGCATCATCAGAATAACCACTTGTGAATTATCATCTACCAAGCGAGTTTCCGGATAATAACCAGCTGCCCACACTGAAATTTGAGTCGTATTCTCTTTCAACTCCATTTTGAAAGTTCCGTCAACTCCGGTTTTCGCATCTTTACTTCCTACAGCCGAAATGATAGCCCCTTCAATCGGTTTATTCAGCGGTGAAAGTATTTTACCGCTAATTTTACGTCCTTGCGCATATACACTGGCAACCGACAGTAATAACAGCAAAGTTGTAAATATGATTTTTATTGTCTTCATATTGATTCCTTATCAAAATTAATAACAGTTCTTTGTTGGTCTCAGACACCAGTGGTGGAAGCAACATTTGCTTGCGTTTATTCCATGGAATTTAATAACCACATTTACCGGTTGAGTGCCTCCAATAGTGACTACACCAACTTTTGCTCCATCACGATCGTACTTTGTTTTATTTTTATCTGTCGCTTTAGAAGTGTCATACCCTTCAGGATATCCCTGTCCGCCACGATCATAGTGCCAATCAGTCTTCGTCAGTTGAGAGGCTGTAACTGTTCCTACATACTCTCCATTAAAAGAAACTTCCACGTCATGTCCCATTTTTTGCTCAAATCCCAAACACAAATCATATTCACCAGGAGGTATCTTATACGGAGCAGCGACTCTAGTTACTTCATCATAACTAAAACCTGTAAAATCCAATGTGTACTCTTTAGTAGCAGAATCTGTTAATTTAAAACGTACGACGCGATTGATTATAGTTGGGAAAACACCAGGCCAACCTGACCATGCTGTCACTTTCGTATCCATTTTATCAAAAGTTAGATTTTCGCTATCAAAATAAAGCGTTTTTTCTTCTTCTGACAGATACTCATACCATCTCATAAAATCTTTGACACGATAAATCAATACATTAGTAGGAATCTTCAGTTCTTTCACATAATATGCAACACCATTACTAAGAGATACAGGATTCTCCAAATCCACCTCTTGTACTGTAGTTCGCCACTGTTTACTAAAAATAGAATTCAAGTCTATATTATCTTCAAAATCCGATTTAGTAAGTTTTTTATTAAAGAACATTGATTGAAAAGTCCAGTTTTTCAGAATAGAGTCCTCCCGTTGCATTCCCCATTCCTGTATTTTGTTACGGGCTGTAGCCAACGCACGATTGACAACTTCATTAGAAGGAATCAATACAGTCGCTGATAATGACTCTGACATCATATTAAAACCTTCAGCCTCAAAATAAGGATTAGTAACCGTGAAAATAGAATCATAGACGTTACTTCCGGTTTCATCGACACCTATAATTTTACTGGCCTCTTTATCAAATGTCAACTGATTACGCTCCATAATCATCTCCCTAAAAATAGAATAATCATCTCCTAACCCTTCAATCAACTCATATAATGATTTAGGAGTTTCCACATAATCCTCCATTTCATAAACATAGCCATTGTTCACCTTCGTTATCTTTTTCACAGCTATACCGTTGAACGAGATAGAAGTATCATTATCTTCATTTTCTACCTTCGACACATTAATATATTTTCCATTCCACATCAACACACGTTGTCCATCCGACAGATTAGACGGAGAAAGAGAAATATCCGAAATGTGTGATTTAGCCAAAAAAGTTCTATCATCTGTAGCAACTGCACGAGATAATGCATTCTCGTCACTAACCACTAAAATAGTGAACAACAAATTCTTCTCAACCATTTCATCCAGCACTCCTGTTTCACTGAACAATTGGTACATGGAACTCAATTCCGGTTGCGACTGTAAATAATCAACAGCCGACTTGTTGACTACTGTAATATTTACATTATTCACTACCTGTTCTTCCTGGGAATAATGAGAATCCCAGTCATCATTACATGCATATATACCACTTATCAGCAATATAGATGACAATATATATTTTATAGTTTTCATAAGTATGTGTCTATTCATCTTCAATTATCGGTTCAAAAGTCATATAATCTAATTGGATACGGAACTTGTTATGAGAAGAAGCAGCCGGATCGGCAACCAACATCTTCATAGAATGAGCCTTCGTCTTTGAGAATTCAATCTCATCATAAATAACTACATCATAACGTCCTAATTCATTGGCTGTAATACTCGCATAAATAGGAACTTCGACATCTGTATCGGTGTCATCATCAAATGTAAACTTAATTTTACCTCCATTACTTCCACTAGTCATTGTACGCATAAAATCCATTGATTTTGCATAAGTAACTTTCAACGTCACTTTATATTTGCCAGCTATCAGAATTGGTGTTTTCATGGTAACGGAACCATTATATCCCAAATTCAAATAGATATGATCTGTATTTTTACAATTGATCCAGTCCGAGCCTTTTGTCTTCGGAGTTGCATAGCCCACGCGATAATATCCGCCGTTTTGACCATCTAGAGATGTAAGAGTGCTCCTGGCATCTACGGTGTAACAAGAGAGCGAAGAGACATCCGACTGGCGCTCTTTTTCATCTGCCGTCTGATACTTTTGGTCCGGATCACCATAACCACCATTCACCCAAGAAGCTACCTCCTCATAATCAGCAAAGTCCCATTCTACGCGCACCGGAATCTCGGATTCCCACAAAGGCAACCAGCTATCTATTTCATGTAAAATACCATTTTTAGCCTGTACATCGGAACCGTCTTCAACAAACATCGCTTTCACCGATTGACCATCAATTTCTCCTTTATAATTAAAATACAACTTATTGCCACTCTGCATAGATGCTTCCAATACTGCATCTGCTTTGGTAGTCCACAATCGTGTAGTTGCACCTCCACTAAAATTGTTGAAATCAAAAACAGAGTAACTTCCACCAATCACATGATATGCCACATAGCGAAATAATTCGTTTGCTTTATCTTTATAGTCTGTTCCTATTGCACCTACTTTAGCAGCCAGATCAGCAACAGAAGTAACTCCTTCAGAACGATAGGTATCATCTGATACAGCCAGCAACGTATAATTCCGTTTTTGCTGAATAACCGTATTATCTTCCTGCCTTATTTCATCGTAAATAGTACTCAAACTGTCTTTCCAACTTGTTTGTTCCAAAGCATCAACAAAAATGGAGTATTTATTACTACTTTCACTGATACGTTCATATAGGCTTTCCACCAAAGGAGACATCACATCATTCAATACATACACATATCCATTAGACACTTGGATAGCCAGTTCCTTTACATGCGCTTCTTTATTCACATAAATTGAATTAAATCCTCCAGCCTCCGAACTTTCATCAAAAGAGACGGAAAGATAATCATCCGAAAGAGTTTTAGCTTCCAGTTTACCTCCTTGAACAAAAGTATTCAGATTGATAGAATCATTCACGATATGATATTCAGCAAGACTACGGGCATAGTCTTTTCCCAATTCCTGAATAGAAGATACATTCTTTTTAGTATAGAAACTGCGCACAGCTTCATTTGTAGGAACCAATACCGTAAAATAAGACGAAGCCTGATTCACGGCATTAAACAAATCTGCATACTTCAATACGGTGATCCACTCGGAAAATTCATCAGAACGAGTTTCCAGATAAGACGATACCGGATTCATATCATAAACCTGATAAGTAGAGTCTTCATAGGGATCGTTGCATGCACTGAATAATGCAACCAATAATAATAAATATATATTTCCTAAAGTCTTCATAAATGGCTGTTTATTAATTATTACCTGTTATTCCATAATATGGATTCTGTACCAATAAGTTGTTATTTTCAATTTCATCCGCGTGAATTGGTAAATACCATGCATATTCATTCTGAAGAACTGAACGTATCCAACTAGCATTCGCTGTTGTATTGTATTGCTGAACCAAAGCAATAAAAGCTGATTTATGAGCATAGTTCTTACTTTTGGCATAACGTATCATGTCATACCAACGCTTACCTTCAGCCGCCAATTCAATATTACGTTCCGGCAATAAATAGTTTTCCATCATTGAGCTTTCATCCTCCTCATCTAAAGCTATAGTTTTTTCAGGCAAGTTAGCACGAGTACGGATCTGATTTATAATATCAACAGCCTCCTGCCAATTTTCCTTTCCTTTCCAAATTAATGCTTCCGCCTTCATCAACATGACATCTGCCATTCTGTAAATAATCCAGTTAGCATCATCTTTCAAACGTATTGCATCCGGATTCGTTGGGTCGGTATCGCCCATCTCATATTTCCATATACAATGAACGATGTTCTCTCCATCAGTATAAGCTATAAAAGCACCAAATTGGCTACGGATTGCATCTTTTCCTGCCATAACCTCTTCAAAATCATTGACCAAATCCTCACCCATTTTAGTAGAATATCGATAATTGGGATTTGTACCAGTCGTATACATAGCACTTGGCCCTCCCGTCTGGCTATAGGTGTTGCCATCCCAGTTCACTTCAAAAATGGATTCATTACTATTCCCCGGATTAAAAATTGTATACCAGTTCTCCGGAATTGTAATAAATGCCGGACGACGTGATGCAGTAGCGTTGATTAATAGGTCTGCATACTTAATACAAGTATCATAATCTTCGGTCCACAAGGAAACTTCCGACATTAATGCATACAAAGCCCATTTAGTAGCCCGTCCTTTGGAAGCATTCCAATTATCATTATCATAAAATTCCTTCGCACCTCCAGAGTCAAGAGCTGTTTGCACATCCGCCTTAATTTGCTTCAAGATTTCTTCTTCTGAAGATTTGGCAATAGAAAACGGAGTAGAGTCATCCTCATAAGGAGTTGTTACCAAAGGCACTTCTTTAAAATTGCGTACCAAGTAAAAATACATTAATGCTCGCATGAAATAAGCTTCGGAAAGATGTGCATTCATTGCACCTTCTGTATAGGTGTCATCTATTTCACGTACTCCCGGAGCATGAGCGATGACCACATTGGCCATGTTGATCACTTGATACATGTTCTCCCATTTACAAATAGCTTCTGTTCCATCCAACTGGAAATTCTGCAACTTCATTCCATCCTTATCACCTGTCAAGGTACAAATAGATGCTCCTCGCAGTTCTCCCCATTTTAGCAATGACTGGCAGGAGGAACGCATATAATAATAACCGGAAGCAATGACCGCTTCTACATCTTCTTTCGATTTCCAGTAAGCGTCAGTCACTTGTTCATTTTTGGGAAGCAAGTCCAACCAATCGCTGCAACTACTGTTCAGCAGCAGGCTACCTGCCATTATCCCTATATAAATCAGTTTCTTCATGTCTGTAAATGTATTAGAAATTCAAATTTAAACCACAAGAAAAACGGCGAGAGCAAGGTGTATTTGCACTATCTTTCGACAGTTTAGAAGCCGAAGTAGGAAGAGACGCTTCTGGATCCTGTCCTGTGTAACCAGTCCAAGTTAACAAGTCATAACCAGTAACAAAGAAATTAAGCGTATTGATACCTAAATAATTGCACACCTTTTTAGGCAAGGAATAGCTCAACGACAAAGTCTTTAAACGAACATAAGAAGCATCTTCTACAAAACGATCTGACCCTAAATAGTTATATCCCTCATTATATAAAGCACGTGGAATATCCGTATTATCTCCTTCATTTCTCCAACGCCGCAAAACCGCTTTACTTTGGTTATTGGCATTATACATAGATTCATTATCCATACGAGTCGCATTAATAATTTTCTGTCCAAAACGACCATAGAATAATGCATTCAAACTTAGACGCTTATATTTAACGGTAAAGCCAAAACCACCAGTAAGAATCGGATTACAGTTGCCCAGATAAACAATATCGTATTCATTTATCACACCATCATGATTAATATCTTCATAAATAGCATCACCCGGACATACCTGCTTAGCACCATTCTTCATAACAATTGGTTTACCGTTCACATCATTCATAACATTTCCCTCTTTATCCCGTGCATAAGTAGCCTCCTGATTTTGGTAGACTCCTTTGTAACGATAACCATAGAAAGAACCAAACGGGCGTCCCTCTTCAATGCGAATAGCATACTCACCATTTTTAAAGGTATAAGGCTCCGGATTCATTGTTTCAGGCAGTTCGGTAATTTCGTTCGTGTTACGGCTCAAGTTAACATAGGCACTAACACGCCAATCTTTCTTTTCATACAATACACCATCGATACGGGCCTCCCATCCTTTATTCTCCATTCTTCCAGAGTTGTACCATTTATTCTTAGAGAATCCTGTAGTAGTCGGCATTTTCGGTTCTTTCTGCAGCAAATCTTTAATATATTTATTATACCACTCAAAAGTCAGCCTTAACTTGCCATGGAAAAAGCTAAAATCACCACCCAAATTATATTCTGTTGAAGTTTCCCATTTCAAATTGTTCAACTGCATTCTGCTAGGATAAATAGCAGACATATCCATATATTCTCCTCGTGAACTATAAGCTCCATAATAAGCGGCCGTCCCTTTGGGAGCATTACCACTTTGTCCGATGCTGAAACGAAGTTTGATTTCATCCAGCCAGTCTTCTGTATTTTTCATGAACGGTTCATTTTGCATATTCCAAGAAATTCCCACAGTAGGAAAAATACCCAAACGTTCTGACTTACCCATTGCAGAATTAGCATCCATCGTTGCAGAAGTATGAAATACATAACGATCCAACAAAGTATAGTTAATCAAACCGGTTCCGGAAATACTACGTGCTTCCGACTCCCCTGAACCCAGACTATAAACAGAACTACCTGTAATCGGATCTGCAAGACCAGATGAAGCATTACCATAAGAAGTACTTGTAGCACTAGAACTGGTAGCCTGCGTAGTACGGAATACAGCAGTTGCAATCAAATTATGTTTATCCTTCCAGTTTTTATTGAATATCAATTTGTTTTCCGTTTGCAACGTTAGACTCTCTGAAGAAGCAGCAGTACTTTGGTTGGCATATTCACTTGTCCAAGCCACTCCCGTAGCAACTTGAGGAAGGAATTTGTCTGTTGTAGTAGTCGACATCTTAAGAGAAGCATAAGCCGAATACGTCAGATACGGAAGTATTTTATAATCAATACGGAAATTAGCACGGCTATCACGTGACATAGTATTTTTATAACTCTCGTTTGCCATAGCTACCGGATTAAAATGAGAGGCACTATTGTTACTTGCCTTAAATTCACCTTCCCAATCCTTTGTCTGATAAGAAAAATACTGTGAAGAACGGTTTCCATTATCATCCATATAATAAGGAGATTTATTTGGCATCTTTTTAAACGCTTCCGAACGTACGTTGCTATCTTTTGGTGCCCAGTTATCATCCTTATCTGACTGTGTAAAGTAGAAATCTGCTCCAAACCTCAACTTATCCGAGAAATTATAGTCTACACGCAAAGATGAGTTGAAACGTTTCAGCCCTGTACCGATGGTTGTACCTCCTTCACTTAAATATCCCAGTGACAGACGATAAGTGGCCTTTTCACCACCACCGCTCATAGAAAATGTATTGTCTGTAGTAAATGCATTCTGACGTACCTCGTCCAACCAGTTTGTATCTACATTATATTCATTGAAATAGTTCCAATTGGGCGAGTAGTTAATTTCAGGTGTATCATACAAATACTTTAAATAAGTATCTGCATTCAAACCTGTATAATTAGCACTATTCCACAAAGCCTCCTGTACCATAGCAATGTACTCCGATCCATTTAACATTGGAATACTATTCGGTTCAAATTTTGCTGTGAACTTAGAAGAAAAATTAAATGTAGTCTTGCCAGTCTTACCTTTTTTAGTCGTAATTGACAACACACCGTTAGCACCTTTCGTTCCCCAAATAGCCGTAGCAGCCGCATCTTTCAAAACTTCTACCGATTCTATATCAGTAGGAGCAATATTCAATAAAGCACCTAAATCTTCTTCATTGGCAGTAGAAAAATCAAAGTCGTCATCTAACTCTTGTGTATAGGGAACCCCGTCAATCACAATTAATGGTTCGACAGAGCCATTCAGTGTACTGGTACCACGAATACGGATAGAACTCCGCGCTCCCGGATCAGCACTCAATGCAATATCTACACCACTCAACTGCCCCTGTAAAGCTTCTTCTACCGTAGCTATCGGAGCAGTAGCAATCAAATCTTCCATCATCACTTTCTGGGTCGCAGATACATTCTCTTTATGTCCGATACCCATATTATTACGTTCGATACGTTTAGCAGTGATAGCAACCTCATCCAATGTTTCCACATTGGATTCCAGTTTTACATTCAATACCTTCTGACCAGTATATTTGATTCGTTTCGTTTTCATACCAATGTATGAATATACCAATGTCAGATTGTTTTCTTGTGCAGGAATTTGTAAACGGTAGTCACCATCCAAATTGGTCACCGCACCTCCTACAGAACGGTTTTGAGCGTTCACAATATTCACATTCGCACCTACTATCGGTTCGATCTGATTTCCCAGCATTTCGGTCACCTTACCGGACACGACTTGTACCTGTGCGGCTACTTCCCCTGTCCCCAGAACAAGTATCGCTATCAGCATGTATTTTACTAATTTCATATTCATATTAAATTCGGTTATATCAAAGGACTGTATCAATCAACTGAAAACATCCGTCGTCAAACGCAAACGGGAAGAAATTATAATCAGATATCACGTTTGCCACTTTTCCATCTACCATTATGCTTAATGAACTTCCGGAATCTGTATACGTCAAAGACTTTCCACTAGCAGTAACATATGTAGAACTCTTCATAGCCGACCCCGGATAAGGATAAGAAATAAGTGCATTTTCCCTATCACGTATAAAATATGAAAGCAGGTATTGACGAAGTTTCGAACTACTAGTTACCGCTCCGGTCGCATCCATGCCCGGAATTTGCCCTGCAGCTATTGCTGTACTAATGGCTTCATTTGTCGGAATAAAACCTATAACATGAGAAGCTCCTGCTAGTCCGAATATATAGTTGCTAGACATTACCATATCAGCTTTCTGCAACAGCTGTGCAAACTGATAGTAAACATAACGATTATCATTACAAACGCTTAATTTATGTTGTAACCCATCACCTTCTTGCGCTTGAAACAAGGCTGTTCCACTATACATATAAGTTCTTCCATTATTCCAGTTGTCATTGCCGTTCTTTACTTCTGTAAATTCAGAGAAAGGTTCCACATTATTATCCGGTTCCAAAATTTGATTATAAGCTGCACTACTTGTTATCTTCCCGTCCTTCACATACCAATAATTAAAACCGGTTTGTGTAGCTAGAACCTGTGTCCCATTTGTTTTCAGTCCATCTACACCTGTAGCCGTATGTATGTTTACAATAGTTCTCATTACAGAAGAAGAAACATCTACCAATCCATCCTCGGTTTCTTGTTGTAACTTACTTCCATCCGCATAAGTTCTCAAGTAAATATCTTCTGACTCTATTTGTTCATTAGTAGGCACTAACAAGACATACTTCGTATCTTGTGAAGAATAGGCAGTTATCAGTCCAGTCCCATCCAACATGTAAAGATAATAATTACAATCTTTGTTACGGAAAGCCGGTCCGACTACAGAAGCAAACAAAATAGGTGTATCCATTGTATTTAATCCATAAAAGACACCATTGACACACATTGATTTATCAGTCACCTTAGAAGGATCGAAGTTAAAGACCATGTCATACATATTCTTAACTTTTCCACTCGTAATTTCATCAGGGAATGCAATTCCATCTTTATAAATAAATTGATTCAACATATATTTCATTGCTAAATCATCTACATCATCCAAAGATTCATATCCACCCTTTTCCCAATAATTATCAAAGAAATTATTCATAGCCACATCTGACGGTGCAAATACATTATAAGCTTTTGAAGCATTATTGGCTACATCCGAATATTTCGTTGAATACCATTCTACTGCTATAGCAGGCAAAGAAGTACCATGTGTATGAATAAAAAGTGAATCGGCCCCCAAGGCTGCTCCAAAATCTTTAGATAAGGTAGCGTCATACGTATAAGTGGTATTTTCATTATATAAGTTGAAAAAAAATGAATAATTTTCATTTGATTCCAACTGGGTATAAATGGTTTCCAAAGGTTCAATTACCTGATCAACAATATATACATAACCATTATCTGCCAAAATTTCATATTCACTAACAGCAGCATTGGAAACATTGAATCCCCCTGTCCCTTTCCATGTGGAATTAGGATAAAAATAGGTATAATTAGATGCTGCATCCAATTTTTTTGTATCCCAAAAACGGTAAGAGAAAACCGGAATAAAACGGTCCAGATGATAAACCATGCGTCGTTTACCCGTAGAAGCCTCTACTTCCATAGTAGGAACATTACTACTACGTGTACGAAACTTATAATACAGACCCGCATTTTTATTCATTTCCTCATCAGTTATTAAATCACCTTCCGGACGAAAATTCACCAACTTATTTTTATTGTAAGAATAATAAAGCAGATGAAAACCAATCACTTTTTTCAATTCATCCAAATTTATTTCACTGATGTCGGAATAGCCGTGCTTCTCCAAATAGGCCGAAAAAGCCGTATCATCCGGAGCCATCACAGTCAGGATACTTTTTCCCTCCATAATAGGCTTAAAACCTGCCAACTCTACTGCCTGCAAAAATAGCGAGTAGTTCCCTCTATCTTCCAGGACTTCCCAAGCACTACCTTTCAACCATTCAGGTTCTTCATAATGTTCATCTATCTTATCTGTACATGAGGAGATAAAGAAAGGCATGAACAGTATACAAAGTAGTACTGTTGTAAATGTCATGTTTTTCATATTACACAAATTGATTATTGTTTATTCTTATTAAGTTCATACTCATATTCATCAGGATATTCCAACGAAAGGGCATAATTTTCTATATTCAAATAGCCATTTTTAGCCTCTTTTACCGCATCTGTCGGATCATATTTGTCCAGTCCCCATGCATCTTCGAAAGCATCCGGCATCCCATCATTATCTGAATCCAGAGGTTTCTGTGCAGCATTTATTGTACCAGGACCTCCCAACGGAAATTGTTCTGTTTTACGTTCATCTTGAATAATCGTTCCTTTTCCTCCCAACGAAGTAAGTTCATCTATCAAGTATTTATCTACTTCATCACGTACCGGAAGATAAGCACCCACTTTTTCAACTACCCATTCATAAGCTTCCTGTGCACTTTTCTGACTGCGTATAATTGGATGTAGATCAGAACGAGCTTCAAGAAGTGTAGGAGAGCCACTACAATATTGTGACCAATTCACTTCTGTTATCTCTATTCCATTCAATGCTCCATCCTTGTCATAGTCATAATAGTTACCTTTACAATAACTTCTAAAATCACTGTTACCACCAGTAAATGGTCTTGCAGGATTCATTGGTACCTGTTGCGCCTCATATACTTTAGGTGCAATTTCCACATTTTGCCAATTATTACAGGGACCAACTATAAAATAGTTATTTTCAATAGTTGTTTCCGATTTACCTGAAGAATCACCACCCATATTATAAGCAGCTCCACTTCCCCAATTATACACAACGTTGTTAACAAACTGGTTTAATCCTTTAACTTTCGGATTTCGAGTTTTATTGTCAATATATAAATTGCGGAAGATTGTACACCCATTCGATATATCAGTTTGCATTAAGCCACCACACGAGTGATTCTGCAAACCCTGCCCGATTATAGAATTTTGTATTGTTATATTCTTTGGGGCAGTTCCCTTACCATCAGGATTGATAGAAAAACATTCATCTCTTCCCCAAGTCATAGAGCAATGGTCGAATATCATATCTGCTCCATTAGCTACTCCGCAAGCATCCAGTTCCGAAGGATATGCAGCTCCCATACGTATACGCAAGTAACGAACAATCAAGTTCTGTGCACCTGAAGCAGAAACACGTCCATTATAAAGAACAATCCCATCACCTGGAGCAGTATGTCCTAAAATTGTCTGATTACTTTTCAAAACAATAGGATTGCTACTCAATTTTATAACACCAGATACATCAAAGACAATAATGCGCCAAGGTTTGCTTACTGCATCACGAAAAGATCCAGGACCCGCATCATTCAAATTAGTCACATGATAAATTTCCCGTCCCTCACCTGCACGAGCACCTGTTACATTTTTCCCATATCCTTCCGCACCAGGAAAAGCAAGTACTCCATCATCAAAAACCGGGAAATTAAGCCCCTGATCCGAACCTCCCCCTTGATCACCAAAATCCCCATTTTGCGCTTGATCTGTTGGCAAATTGGGACTCAAATCACTTCTAGCATCCTTATCAACACATGCAAACAAAGTAGTAATGGAAAGACAGGAAACTGCCAATATTCCTACTTTTGCTTTTAATAATGTAATATTTTTCATATATAATTAAATTAAATAATAAACTACCATCAATATTTTTATTTAATGATTACACTAAAATTACGTTGTTTCACAATTTTGAATTAATATTTCCTCCCCCAAAAATTATTAGATGAAATTTATCATCTTTCAGCTATAATACGGCCCCATACCTTTTTATAAAAAATCAAGACTTTTTAGTTATAAGGTACAATGCCCCATTGAGATGCATAAGCATCTTGAATTTCTTTAGTTTTAAAACATACAATCTCCAGATTTGAATAAAAATCAATGGTAGCATCTACCCATGCTAGGGAAGTATCTAATTCGTCAGCCGGATACCATTCTGAATATTCTCCGTCATTTTCTTTGTTTCTATAATAAACTGAATACCATGAAACTTCCGTTTCGCCAGACATAACGCCAATACTAGAGTATAGTTTGGCCCAAATTTCCGTTAACAGAAATAATTTATAACCAATATCATCACCATCTGGTAATCTAACTGTTTTATCAAGCCAATTTACATTATTAACAAGCATTCCATTCTTATCAATAAAAAGATTTTGCTCAAAATCTTTACTATACCAATACTCTTTTTGAGTAGAATTGTATCTAACTCCAAGAATAAAGTCACAATAAACAGTTTGTGCCGATGTAATGTCTGTCCATTGATAATAAGTATACACACTAACGTTTCCGTTTACATAAGGACCAGAAGAGCCGTCATCATATGTTTCATCATAAAATCCTAATGTAATATCTAGTACGTAGTCATTGCTTTCAGCATAAGGAAAATCTACATCAAATTTAACTTCAAAAGAAGCATTTGTTATAGATCCTCCTTTCTCTTGAGAAACGACATCATTGAAAAGTACAATACTTGAACCCTTTGTCTTTAAAGTGACCAACGCATTGCATCTCTCAAATGGGTACGTGTATGATTTTCCACCATCAATTTGTATATCCAACTTAATTTGATGTTTCCCAAAAGATATTGGAATATTAGATTTCACATTTTCATCGCCACGTAAAGAAAGACGCCCTGTTAAATCCTCCTGATTATCAATATATACAAAGCATTCATCCACATGTTTACCTGTATTATACTGATAATCAAAATAAGGTTTTGTGAATAAGTTCAGATTAACCATACATATATTATCACTTGCCCCATCACTTAACAGTCCTTGCTGCGCATCTCTTTGCATCAATGCAGTCTCTTCATATTCCATAAAACCATTACCATCACATGAGATAGCAAACAAAGGAATAATTAAAAATAACATCGATTTGATAATTTGTTCTTTTTTCATGGTATTACATTTTATTAGTTCATTAATTGAAACAATAGTCGAAAATCTCTTATTATTTCTATCTTCTATATTATTTGTTCAACTCAATACATCCCATAATGAAAGGTCCTGTTGCTTTAGCATCATTATCTCTCATTTTCTCTCCTATATAATACTCGAAACTGCCGTCACGGTAAGGCTTACCACCTAATCCACCCACTTGGCAACATTTTGTCAATGTCAATGTTCCGTCCGAATTTGAGATTAGTAGTTTATCACACAGACCTTTAAAGGCCTTTTCTGCAATGGCACGATACTGACTATCAATATATCCTTTATTCACTGCTTTCATATAAGCATACATACATTGTGTCGTAACAGAAGCTTCCGGGAAATTACCGGTACGTGAAGGTTGATCAATCACCTGATACCATAAGCCATTTTTATCTTGGTATTTTGAAAGAGTCTCCGCTAATTCCTTCGTCCATTTAATCATATCAGCATAGCCTGAATGATCTTGGGGAATATATTCCAAAGCATCTACCAAAGCCATAAACCACCAACCAATACTACGTCCCCAGAAATTAGGAGAATGGCCTGTTTCCGGATCAGCCCAGCGCTGACTCCGGTCCTCATTCCATGCATGATAATAAAGTCCCGTCTTGGTATCGTATGTATGCTGATGGCAGAGAGTGAACTGTTTAACAGCCTCATCAATCCATTCCGGACGATTAAATTCAGCTCCATATCTAGCCATAAAAGGAGAAGCCATATACAATCCATCCAACCACATCTGATTAGGGTATATTTTCTTATGCCAGAAACCTCCATCTGTTGTACGAGGTTGCTTTTTTAGCTGATCTATCAAATTCTCGATAGCCAATTTATATTTCTCCTTTTTGGTTTCATTGTACAAATCAAACAGAACTTTTCCGGAATTGATATAATCCAAATTATAGGTTTCTTTCTTATATAAATGAATCTCTCCTTTATCGTCTACCAAAGAATCAGCCCATGCCTCTACATAATCAAAGTACCTACGGTCTCCTGTTTTCTTCCAAACTTGTAACATCGCACAACAACCTACTCCTTGCGCATAACCAAAATACAGGCGTTTTCCATGATCCAGTTGCCACGCTTCCGGGAAACGACGAATTTCCGAATCGGCAAACAGACGATAATAAGTGTCGGGAGCAAAAGTATCCGTACGGAAAGGAACTGCCGGAAGTCCAGCTTTATTAAACAGATTCACTCTAAAGAAAGTCCCATAACCGTAGCGTACAGCTACAGGTGCAGAGACATAAGTTGAAGAAAGTGTTATCGAACTTCCATTAATCACAGCATCAGCCGGATAAAACCGCGCATCATTGCCGGCAATAAAAAATCCTTTTACCGGTTCATTGCCGGGTGTCTGCAGGCCACCTTCCGCAAATGCAAAATCTAATGTAATTTCTCTCCCATTCACTTTCATTGATTTGTAGAGAGGTCCTGAATAAACAATCTTTTTACCATATTGCTTTGCTAATGCCCAAGCTGCCAGCCGTTCGCCCGGTGCAACTTTATTTCGTGGATGTATGTCGGTAGAATCGGCTGCATCCGTCACTACTGCCATACCAATATTTTCAAGTCCACTTAACCATGTTTTTAATTGTGCTTCACGAATACCTGCCGGTTGCTTGTAATGTGGTGCAATCTGTACGAAATAGAAAGGCATATCCGGCTGATTCCATTCTTTCCGCCAACTATTAATCAGGTTAGTAAATACTTCCTGATATTTCTCATAACGAACAGAGTTGGATTCTCCCTGATACCAGATATTTCCTTTTACAGTGTACCCTACCATAGGAGCAATCATGCCATTCCACAAAGTAGCCGGAACCTTACTACTCACCTTTTCTTTTGAATATTGTTTTAAGACATCAGCATACAGCGGATTGTTTTCCATCACTTTCATACTTGTCCAAGATTCAGCATGTGTTCCTCCCCAAGTAGACTGAATCAATCCAACCGGTGTACTCAATTCTTTATACAATTTACGTCCAAAGACAAATCCTACAGCAGAAAAGTCTTTCAGATTCTCCGGATTACAAACCACCCACTTTCCAACGCAATCTTCTTTTTCATCATCAGGTGCCAGTTGATGCTCTACATGAAACAGGCGGATTTCCGGGAAATCAGCATCTTTCATTTCTTCCGCTTCATTCAACATTCCTGTTTTCCATTTCACTTGCGGATTACGGGCTACGGGAAATTCCATATTTGACTGTCCCGTACAAAGCCAAACTTCACCTATTAATATATTATTGATCCGGATCTTATTATCACCTTTCAACATTACAGATTGTCCGGAAGTAGCAGCCGGTGTTTGTATCATCAGTTCCCAATGACCGTTTGCTAAAGCAGTCACCTTGTATTTCTTATGATCCCATGAAGTCTTTACCAAAATCTTTTCTCCGGGACGTGCTTTTCCCCAAAAACGTACTTTCGCATTTTGCTGAAGTACCATATTATCTGATAATATAGAGGGAAGTTGTATATCTGCATGAATACCTATTGGAAAGAAACAGACCAATAACCACAGACAAAAAATAATTCTACAGAATTTCATTGTATTTTATAGTTTTAGATTCAATATTTTACTGAATAAGCACATGTCAAAGATACCGCATTACATGGTAGAGTTAAAGAAAAGGAATATGGAGAATTCGACTTTCTTATGTAAATTCATATGTGTACAGCCCATCACACGCCTATTTTGTACGATTTTACAGGCTATGTACGATTTTCCAGTCTTTCTACCATTCTTTTTTAATTCACTTTATTTATCTCAACCTTTCTCATAACCAATGCATCAATAATATCTTCATCTATCTTCACATCTTTTTTAGCCGTAATAGTCAAATTGTCAAAACAGAAATTGGATAATTTATATTGTTTTGATTTCTCTACAGCAAAAAAGGAATCACAATCCAGATGAATATTACGCATTGTAATATAGCTGGAATACGAGACTGGCATATCCTTGCGATCTTTCAAATCATAAAACTGTGTCCAAGGAGCAATAAAGATACAATTGCGGACATTTCCTTTTATGTCTTCAACGAGGATGTACTTATATTGTTGGGGAGTATCCGGACGCATTTTCAACCACAACAGGCGTTTAGCCTGATCCAGATTGCAACGTCGAAGAATTATATTATGATTATATATCGATTCACTACCGCAAGTCAGCACTCCGTGACAGAATCCAAAAGTACAGTCTTCAATGATAATATCACAATTGCCACCATTATCGGGATCTTGATCAGCCCATGGTCCTTTGCCACCTTTTAATGCAATTGCGTCATCATTAACCGACATATAGCATCCCTTGACAAGTACATTTTTACACGCATCAATATCGATTGCATCCGTACTTGGAGCCTTTACGGGAAAAGAAGGTGAAAAGATATGCAAATTCAAAAGTTTTACGCTATCACACTTATAAATGTGAGTTGTCCAAAACGGAGAATTAACAAGTCGCACATCTGAAACTTGTACATTATTGCTATGAGATATATGAAGTAGACGAGGACGCAATTCATCCATATTAGTACATTTAGGAATAACACGCCTCCGCAACCAGAATGACTTCCAATATCGTTCACCGTTTCCATCAACTTTTCCTTTTCCGGAAAGGGTGAAACCATCTACCTTATCAACATTAATCAAAGCTGAAAAGTACTTTAGGTTCTGTCCCTCCATACGTGTTTCTATTACAGGAAAGTTGCTAATATCGTCACTACCTTTTAATATAGCTTTCTCTTCCAAATGCAAGTGTGTTCCCGGCTTAAAGAACAGCGCACCACTAAGATAAGTACCTTCAGGTATAACAATGACTCCGCCTCCATTATTAGACGCCAAATCTATAACAGCCTGAATTTTCTCTGTCTGTAACAGTGTACTATCATTCACTACTCCATAGTCGGTAATCAAGAAACTCTTTCCTAATCCATTTATATCAGTTTTTTCATTTTTGTAAAACCAATCCGGTATAATTTTACCATCGGGAAATTTTTCCTGACTAAACAGTTGCAGACTGCAACATGTCGCTACTATTAAAAATGCTGACTTTATCATTTTCTATATCTCGTTACTTTTTTGCAAAAGTACCGCATGTTTCCATTTGCCCCAAAGCAAAGGATATGGAGATATTGATTTTCTTATGGAGTTCTATACAAAGGATTCAAATACTATTTATCTATATACAATATTCCATATTCAGACTTATTTTTGTACATATATCGAATTAAAATAAAACGCTCTCTACAGTATCAAAAAAGCGCATCCTCTTTATAAAAGAAGACACGCTACGATAGAGTTAAGTTTTTCTTATATCATTTATTCCGGGATGAACAATCCGGTAGACTATTATTTTGTAAACACAATCTCTCCTTTACGTCCGCCACCACGAAGAAAGATTTCATAAGTACTATTTCCTGATTCTTTTATTTTCAGCAGATCCAAATCCGTATTCTTTGTTTGTTCCCCGCGTATAACCGTTTTTAATACCCCTCCTGTTGTCCGGTCCAGTTCCACTCTTTGACATTTTAAACACCCGGCTCCAAGTAGTACTTCCCGCAGTATAATGTTCCATTATCTCTGCTTCCGTCACTCGATATGTACCTTGCCGGATATATACAGTATCTCCTGCCATCACTTTTGATTGTGCTTTACCCAACGTGGCAAAAGGCTTATCAATCGTCCCACTGTTTGAATCGCTTCCATTAGTAGCCACAAAATAATTCGTAGCCGAAAGAGAAAAGAGGAAACATCCTATAAAAAAAAGAAGAAGGCTAATACGTTTCATTGTATATTAAGTATTATGTAGCAGCAAAGTTACTACAAAAAAGTGAAATGCGGAAAGATATAGTGA
>OGDG01000559.1_pt1 | contig 19610 bp, 38 predicted proteins | sample 1570391 | NCBI WGS metagenome assembly OGDG01 (sample SAMEA2582186, study PRJEB24529) | metagenome | biome: Human gut stool | place: China | collected 2011 | reverse complement strand
CATCGACCCCTACCCTATCCCCCGCTACCCTGACGTAGAGTATGGGCGCAAGATGCCGCAGATTGGCTTCTCGCAGAACGCAGACTGGGAAAAGCGGTCTGGGCAGTATGAGCATGGCGGTGCGGACAGCCGCTCGATCAGGATGCCCCGCCCTCACCTCTCTTATGATGAGGCCGAGGAATGGTGCGACAACATGATCAACGCCGACGGCACGAAGGGCTGTCACTGGACGCTGGAGCAGACGCAGGACGTGGCCAAGCAGCGCAATATCAACTGCGACCCGAACGATTTCTGGGCAGCAATGAATATGATGTACTCGGACTATTGCACGGTCGCTCGCTCGTACAGCGCGGACAATCAAAACTTTTATGCTGATATGGCCGCAGCTTTTCTGCGCGACAAAGATGCTGTTCCCGGAAAAATCGTGAAATATCTGGATGTCATTGTGGACGGCTGAAATCTACTACCAATATTTTACCAATCTAGGGCGGCAAAAATGCGTTAATATCAGTTAGTATTCGTTAGTATTTGCGAAACAGAAAAAACCAAAAACCCGCATGAGCGCTTGATTTTCAAGCATTCATACGGGTTTCTCATCTGGTGCGAAGGAGGGGATTTGAACCCCTCTATGTTTTTCGATTTTACGTCTATTTTTTAGTGCTTACCAATTTTTTACCAATCTGGTCACTTTTTCTTATCTTTTTGGGCAAGATATTCGTTAAGCATATCTGTATACTGGAGATCTTCTTCGTCGCGGAGTTGCTGATAGATTTGGCGGGTGGTCCTAATGTCGGCGTGACCCATCAGCTTTTGAGCTACCTTGTCAGGAACACCGGCATAAAAAAGATTGGAAGCATACAGATGCCGGAATTGATGGGCAGTCACTTTGGCCGTCCATTTGTAGTAAGTACGTATCTTTCCGGGCTGGTCTTTTATTTTAGAATGCTTTTCGCGCTTTTCACTCAAGCCCAGCGAGCGGCAGTATATTGCCCAACGCCATTCATACTGCGATTTTGTGAGCGGCTTTTTTTCACCGGACATGACATAATCCTCTGGAGAATGTTTTTTCGACTCTTCCTCAAGGGCGGGGCGAAATTTGTCCAAGATGGGGATGGAGCGGTAAGCCTTGGCCGTTTTCAGCTCTTCCTGATAGGACTGATTTCCATCCCACGGCTGTGCTTCTTTTGGCGTGATCTTTCCTGCGGCTAAATCGACGTCTTTCCATTGCAGGCCGTTTGCTTCGCCAAGACGCATACCGGTGTACTCAAAGAGCTGCGCCCAGAATCCGCACCCTTCCGGATGCGCTTCTATCAGCTCGCGCTGCTTTTTGGTCGGTTCTTTCCGTTCAGTTACGCGCATTCGCTTTGGAATTTTTGCATCCCGCACGGGATTGTGCGTCCCGTGTAAGTAGTTGCACCAGTGCGTAAAAATGCAACTTATCACGGAGCGGGCATTTTCAGCGGTCTTTTTGGCTTTTCCTTCAGCGTTTAACTTGTCAAGATAGCCTTTTATCTGCTGAGCATCTATGTCCTGCATGGGCGTGTCACCAAAATATTCCTTTGTCGGCCTTATATGTTTTAGATAAGATTTTGCTGTTCCACGCCGAATCGGTGCATTCGGCGAAGTAATATAGGCTTGAAATTTTTCTGCTACTTCTGCGTAGCTGAGACCACCTTTTTTCTTGATTTTTTCATTTTCCTCATTCCACGTTTGAATCGCATTTTTATATTTTATTTCCGCTTCCGTTTTGGTATGCCCATAATATGACTTCATTTTTCCGTCTGGCATTGTTCGCCTGACTTGAAAAAGTCCATCCTTGCGCTGGGCTTTTTTACTTTTTGGCATTCCTCTGCACCTCCATCATAGAATAGGCGTCATCCAGATTTTTTGCGGCAGCGGTGCCGCAGTCGCGCGCCTGGCGCACAACGTCCATGACCGGCTGTGTCCCGTTCGGGTCGGGGTCGGTTTTCGTCGATCGCGCCATCTCATAGTGTCCGATGACGGCATTGACGATAGACACCCGGTCCCGCAAGGGAGTGTGTAAGTTTGCCAGCACCTCCGTCAGCACTCCCATCGGGTCGGAGCCGTGGTCGCCATAGTAGAGGTATAGCCAGCCGTCCACCTCGTAGTTGGACATCTCATCCACGGCGGCGTGAAGGATCTGGCGCTTCTCCTCGGTGGAGATGTCCTCTTGTAAGTAATCGAGCAGACCGGGATAGATACAGGCGTCCATGCAGCGCCGTGCCGGAATTCTGCACGCTACGCACCATTTGAATATTTCGGGCAGCGTCACAGGAGACGTTCCCCGCTCCCTGCTGGCCACGGTCGGCTTGCTGATCCCAAGCCGTTTTGCTAGCTTTTCCTGGCTGAGCCCGGCTTTTGTCCTTGCCATTTCGAGCGCCTTTGCCACTTGCAAGTCATACTCGTTCATAATTGCCTCCTTTTTTACCGATTCGACACGATATTGCGTATAGATTTTTTACCATCTCCTATGATATAACAATTATGTAAAAAATTTCCATCGTAGGAGGCAAAAAATTATGGCTGTTATTATGTATGTACCCGACGATATGGAGATTATCGACGGGATGCCCGCATCAAAACCAAAAGACCCGGATCGCGTCCGGGCCCCGTGGGAGGAATGACTATGCCAACCGATACCATGCTGCTGGACTACGTCCGAAATCGCACACTCAATCTTGTGTACACGCTATCCAATTATGCCGCTGATCCGGACGTCTACGACGAGCTGCTGCGCATTGCCCAGCAGGCCAAAGACGACGTTGACTCAGGCATTGACCCCGGCGACCGGCTGGCCGATATCAACGGCCAGATCGTCGAGCTGTGACCCTGTTTTCCAGGCGGGTTTCGCCTTGGAACATAATTTTATAGGAGGTCTTATTATGGACTACACAAGTTACCCCACCAAAGAGAACGCCGATTACTATCTGGCGCTCGCAGACGTTGAAGGCTGGCTGAAGCAGCTGGAAGTCAACGGCGGGACCGTCGCTGATCTGAAATCCCGCATTGAGATCATGCAGGCCGTTGCGAACGAACTTTCTTCCAATGCAAAAATCAATTTGGAAGAAATCGACGTGAAAAAGGTGTATGCAAAAAGTACCTATCCCTTTTCCGGCTTTTTCGCAAACAGCAAGTGAACGGGAACTCTGGAATGCTAAGCTATGGTTGAAAATAATTGAATTGGCATTCCAAAAGCCCCTCACTTAATCCTCGCGTTCCCCGTCGTCAGCCCGGCGGCGGGGAATGATTTTGTGTCCACTGTGGACACCTTCACAAGCTTTTTTCTAGGAGCTGCGACTTTTTCGCGTTATATTCTTCTTCCGTAATCGCGCCCATATCCAAGAGCTGCTTAAACTTCAAAAGTTCATCTGCAACGCTTTGGACACGTCCGTATGCAGATTGCGTCTTCGATTTCTTTTCCATGCAGGTCTTCAGCAGAGCGGTCATCCCGGCGGGATACGTCTGCGCCGACAGAGTCTTTTTTCCAAAAGGCAACTCAAAGGAAATCGTTATATTTTCCTTTCCCTTACCTTTTCGAGTCTCCGTTTTTGCCGTAGATGCTCCCACAATCGCGCCGACTGGGCCGGCAATGGCTGCGCCGACCACGGCACGACCGATTCCGCCTCTGGTCTGCGTGACGGTGAAATCTTCCGAATCTGACTCGTAACCGGATACTTCGTCAAAGGCGTAAATCATGCGAGGGCCTTTGTCCCCGCTTCGACGACCAAAATAAAAGAGTCCGTTTTCGTCGTCCACAGAAACATAAAGTGCATCGGCATCGTAAAGAGAGTCTGTTTCCTTAAACTGTTTCCGGCGTTTTTCCTGGACTGCCCAAAAATCAGCCAACTTTTTTGTCGAAAATTTGGACGCCTGAAACCCGACTTTCGAATAGAAAAAGTTCATGCAGCTGGCACAGATCAATCCGTCCGCGCTTCTTTCCCGATTCAACAGGCCCATTTTTCCACCGCAAACAGGGCATAAATTTGCCATAACTTGTCCTCTTCTCTTTTTTAATATGCGATTTTTATAAATCTGATTCCCGATTTATACCCGGCGGGGCTGAGTGCCATTGTAGGCAGAGCAGCTCCGGCCAAAGTTGCCGCAATGCACAAACCGGCAACCATAGTTTTGCCTATTTTCACAAGTTTCATGATTCTTTCTCCGTTCTCTTGATTTTTTATCATCATGGTTGTAATATAGAGCCATGAAATACAACTTAAAGGAGTGTTATGAATGTCTGACAACGAATTTTTAGCCCTTTTGCGGGAACATCCGGAACTCTGGGAACTCGTACTGCGCACCCTTCAAGGGTTTGAAAAGGCCGTTGTCTGACGTCGCGGTTGACCTTTTTTCTTCAAGTCCATATAATGACGGTAGTGCGAATGTTTATTCACTTTCAGAAAGGAGAACTATATGCTTGATGCTCTTCGAGAAAAACTTTTCCCTGAATCACCTGAACCTGTTCCCTCGGCTATTACCTGCGGAATCACAGGGGGGATGCACACTTATCGGATTTCGCTGCGCGAAGAATGCAACAACCCTTCGGAAGTCGCTGAAATCGTAGATGCAGTGATTCGCATGTTGAAGGAAAAGAAAGTTTCTTTGCAGACTGCCATGTATCTGCCTGAAGCCTTGCACGATGAGCTCGAAAAGAGCTTTTACATGCAAGTTTTTACAAGCATTTTGTCCCCGTTACCGAACGATGGAGACGATCAGCGCGACGATGGAAACGGCCAAGGCCAGAACTGACAGTGTATTTGCAAACCGCAGCTCGCTTTTCCGGCGGGCCAGATATTGCAGATACAGTTTTCCGTTTTGCGAGATTTTGTATGTGCCTTTCGGGCTGATTCCATTGGAACAGTCCGGCTCATAATCGACCAGGCCCAAATCGCATAAACTTTTAAGCCTTGTCGGCCAATCGCCGGTATTCTCTACCGTTTTTTGCGAAAGCAGGCGCAGATCTTCCAGCTCTTTGGGAGACAGCACCAGCGTCGAAAAATCCGGCATGTTCGCATGGTCCACGATCATCATCCTTCTTTCTTGCTGCTCTCCAACACGGCCAGCGCGGCGGCTTTGGCTGCTGCACGTGCTTCCGGTGTTGCACTCTTGTAAGCCACTTCAATGTCGGCCCATTCTCTTTCGAGCTCGCCTTGCCCGGCGGGCTCTTTTTTATTGTCGGCTAAAAGATCATCAACTGTCACTCCAAAATAGTCCGCCAATTTCTTTAGGGTGCCATTTCTAGGAATTGAACCATTTTGCCATCCTGTCACCGATTTCGATGTCACTCCTATTTGCTTCGCCACAGCGGTTTTGGATTTTCCGACTTTTTGACAGTACATTAAATAGTTTTTGTAAAACAAAATCTCACCTCCTTTTTTGTGCACATCTCCAAAACTCTCAAAAACTCTCTTTTTCTCTTTACTTGAGAGTTTCTGAGAGTTATAATAGTACCGTACTCAAGAGCGAGACCCCATCTCAGACCGCTTGAGTGCTCATGGGTTCCTCCTGAATGCTGCTTTGCGCTTCAGAATGCCCCTACCGCGCGACGGGCCTCAGCCATAGACCCGAAACGACCGCAAAAACGCCGTACCTCGTTTTTGCGTATACCGCCCCCATCTTGACCGTGGGGGACGGTCACACATTGCCGAGATTTTGGGCGCATGTGATCGAGTATGAAAGATTCCGCAAATCTATTATAACCCGATTGCACCCGCTTGGCAATGTTTTTTGTAGCCAAAATACGAACAATTGTTCACAAGCGAGGTGGAAAATTTGCAGACAACAGTGACGCCGGAGTGGGAATGCGAGGTCCGGAAGCGGATGAAGATTCTCGGTGTGAAGAATTACACCGTGTTGGCCGAGAAGACCGGATACAGCGAGAGCACCGTCCGGAAATACATGTGCGGCTGTTATACCAACGACAACCCCCGTGTGGGAATCGAGCAGGCGCTTGGGATGAGGTGACAAAATGACAAGGAGTGCGATATTTGCCTGTTTTATGTGTTTTGTCGTGGGCGGATGCCTCGGAATTTTTGTGATCGTGGGGGCTTCCCGCCCCCAGAAGAAGGTTTTGCTGGGCTGGGTCGCCTATCTGCTTGTGGTTCTGGCCCTGGCCTATCGAATCGGAGGTGCATTGCTGTTATGACCTGTTACATTTTCGCGGACCTGTTGGTCCTGCTGGGGCGCGATGCTTATCACGCCCAGATGACCGAAACGTTGTTCCTGCTGTTCCTGCTGGCGCCGATCGCGGCCGGTGCGCCGTATCTGCTGGCCCGGTGGGACGCATACAAGCGCGCTGACAACGCCCGGCGGCGGGCGGCGCAGCGGCGGCGGATGGAAAGGATGGCGAAGTGATATGGGCGCTCCAGGAAGATACACCCGCATATGCGAGGACTGCGGGGTCGTGATGGAGAATGTCGGTGCAACGCGCCGGTTCTGCCCGGCGTGTCTGGCCAAGCGCAGCTTGGAGAAGGCGCGCAACGCCGACCGTGCCAAGCGGGCCGAATGGAAGGAGTGGGAGGCTCAGAGGAGAGTTGAGCAGGAACTGCGGAAGGCATTCCCGCATCCGCCGAAGCCGACCGCAGAGAACAGCATCCAGGCTGTCAATGCCCGCGCGAAAGCGGCTGGCCGCACCTACGGCCAGCAGGTGCTATTTGAACGCAGACAGAAGGAGTTGAAAGACCGTGGCGAAATCTAACCGAAGCGAAGCATGGCACGAGAGCTATGCTGCTATTTTTGGCCGATATGGCTGCATCCGGCTGACGCTGGAGCAGGTCAGCGTGTGCATGGGCATCCCGGCGCGGTACGTCCGCAAACGCTACCCGGATGGGTGGTCCAATATGTCCGGGCAGGAAGGAGCAGGCCGAGGAAACACCATCCGGCTGGATACCCTTCTGGATCAGGAATTTGGGGCTTACTAATGAGGACGAAAAAAATGGAAGCAAAGAAGATCATCCGGCTGGCCGACGTCGGCGAGCTGGAGGCCGACCTGAAAAAATACCTGGCCGAAGAAGAAGCCAAGGGAAAGGTTGCGGATGTCCTGTACTGCGAAAGCCTCAGCGACGAGCTGTCCGATCTGGGCAATCTGCCCACCATCGACCCGAAAACGCTGCGGCCAAAAGCCAGATGGGAACCCGTGAAACCGGACAGTGATATTTGGTTTAGGTGTTCACACTGCGGCTGTGAGATTTCTACCAGTTGGGACTACGATGATCCTGATGATATGTGGAACTATTGCCCATCCTGTGGCGCAAAGATGGTAGGTGACTGAGTATGAAAAAAATGGAAGCAACGAACCCTGTGATGACGAACGAGCTTTCCCCGGCGGGTGATCCGCTCAGCCCGGAAATGATCTCCCAGATGGTCAAGGACAGCGTGGAGCGCGGCCAGCCCAACCGGGAGCTGTCCACGGCGAGCAGATACCTTCTGCTGGCCGCAACGAACATCTGCGAAGAGGCATTCCGGAACGTTTCCGGCTTCCTGGATCACTTCCAGAGCGACGAGGCCGAGTTTTGGGCACTGGACGCAAAGAAAGCCATGGACCAGACCCACCGTGTGCTCAACGTCCTCGCCGAGATCGAGGGGCTGGATATCCCCTGACTTATATCCCCACCACTGGCGGCAGGTGGTAAAACAAGAGCCGCTGCCAGCGCGAAAGCGCAAAATAGTTTGAAACAAAAAAATGGAGGTACTGCGTAATGGAAAAAGACAAAATCATTGTTGACGGTGTGGAATATGTTCGTGCTGACAGCATTCAGAACAACGCTCTGGCGACCGAACTCAATGGGATGCCCTACTGCATGGTCCGCACTTACAGTGCTGGCGTATTTGCTGGGTATCTTGAGAGCCGCGAGGGCAAGGAGGCAACCCTTCGCAATGCTCGCCGGATTTGGTATTGGGATGGCGCTGCAAGTCTGTCTCAGCTGGCCACGGATGGAACCAGCAAGCCGGAAAACTGCAAGTTCCCGTGCCCGGTTGATAGTGTGACGCTGACCGAAGTGATTGAAATCATTCCCATCACCAAAAAGGCTAAAAAGAGTATTGAGGAGGTTGCCGTGTGGAAAATGTAATTAACGGCTCCGGCTCCGGCTCCGGCCGCAGATTCGGCGACGGCTACGGCTCCGGCGACGGCTACGGCTCCGGCTTTGGGGACGGCTCCGGCTCCGGCTGCGGCTTCGGCTGAATCATACAACTCCAATGATGGCAGGAGGGTAAATAAAAGCCATTCCCAGCGCGAAAGCGCGAAATATTTTTCAGAAACGAGGCATTGAAAAATGAGCTGTGAAAAATGCAAATCGAACGAACATCACACGTTCCGGCGCGAGTATAGCCGCGACGCCAAGCAGATGGGCCGGGCCATGTACAACATGCTACTGAACGGTCCGCTGGACAAGTCGCGGGCGGTTCTCACCGTGCAGGAAACGCGGGACGCCTGCTCCTACTGTCGCTCTCTGGTCGAGAAAGACATCCGGCTGCTGGTGTACTCTTACAACCCGGATGCCCCTGATGACGCGGAGGACGTTGTGCACGAACCCACAGTCGGCGAAGTGATGCTCTGAAAGGACGGTCAAGATGCCAACGAAAACCAACTCCCGGCGGCGTGGGCCGTCTGCGGGCGTTTCTGGCGGGGTTTTGGCTGAGCCTATCAGTTTCCCGGTCAAGGGCCCGAAAACCCGCGAGATCAAGCCGGAGGAGTGCGTGGTGCGCGTTACCGCTGCCTGCGAGGATGGAATCCGCGTTGTAGTGCTCCCGAAGGAGTCTGCCGTGCGGGACATCCTCAACGAGACATACGGCCCGCTGGGCTGGGGCGACTCGTACTACTACACCAAAAATTGGTGGAGATGCCAGCTCGAAGTGCTCTCCCCTGTCAATGGTCTTCCGGTGCGGAAGGACGCCGGGCCGATGTGTCTGCCCTCCGCCGATGTGGACCGGATGCAGGAAAACACCAGCTTTCTCCGCGCGGCGGCACTGTTCGGCGTCGCGGAGGACGTGATGGACCTGAAGCCCATCGCCCTGAAGAGCGAGCAGGTCCCGGTGGTGAAGGACCAGCACGGCGTATGGCGCGCGGCGGAAAAGCTCACGGTTGACCGTTTCGCCCGCGCTGAAGACGGACACATCCACATGGTGCAGTTTGCACTGGCCAGTGGGAAGAAAGTCTTATGGGACGAGGCGACGTTGTAGGAAGCCTTCCGGTCGTCTATGACCCAGCCCGGCAGCAGATTGTTGTGGAAAACTCGGCGGAATTTGTGAAAACACAGATCCGCCAAAGGCTGGACGATCTGGCACATGGCTCTCCGCTGCGGCTGACGCTCACCGTGGAGCGGCAGCGGAAAAAACGATCGCTGGAACAGAACCGCATGATGTGGGCGCTCCTCACCATCATGGCTGACACGTACAACGCTGGGAAAGCGGGCGGCACCACACCGGAAGCCTGCTATATCGAGATGCTCGAAGAATACGGCCTCGAATATGACTTTTTGGAGCTTCCGGTGGCCGCTGTGCCCATCCTGCGCAAGGCATACCGGCTGGTATACGTGGTAGAGCTGCTGGACAACGACCGCTGCACTGTCAAGGCGTCGATGGGTTCCAGCAGCTTTTCCACCACTCAGATGACGGCCTTTATTGACGGCATTTTTGACCGTCTGGCCGAGATGGGCGTCAACGACCCGAATGTAACACGATATTGGCAGGAATGGAAGGAGGTGCCGAGGAGTGGATAATAAAACCAACTACAGCTATCTGCTTATGGTGCGTCTTTGGCAGCTTATGGAGAGAAGCAGAGACCTAGGCCCTGAGTATCAGCAAAAGTTTTTTTCTGACATTTTCCCAAAACTTCTTTTCGTAACTGAGCTGTACGACAAGTTGGCCAAAGAGGGAAATTTTGCGCGTTCTGCTTCTTCTTGCGTGTTGCGCAAAGATTGGAAATTTACTACGGCCGATCGTGCCGTCAGCGAAGCTATATTTGATATGGTCATGGCAAGACCCGACAATGTAACATGATATTGGCAAGAATGGCAGGAGGTGCCGAGATGACCAAAAAGCGTTTAATCAAGCTTTTGATGGGCGATTTTGGCTTGCCCAAGCGGGTTGCAACCCAAAAAGCTATCCTTGCAAATCAAAATCACATTCCCTACGAAGAAGTATATTATTATTTTTTTAAGTGTCGGCGGTATATAAATTTTGAGGCGTTGAGATATGGCAAATAGCATCATGCAGACCCAGCGGGAGTGTTATGTCTGCCGGATGAAGTACAACGTGTCCACCGTGGACATGCTGGAAGAACACCATGTGCTCAACGGCCCGCTGCGGCCATTGGCCGAAAAGTATGGCCTGAAGGTCTGGCTGTGCCACCGGCATCACAACGAGCCGGGGTACAGTGCCCATTTTGACCACCACCTTCGGCTCGAACTCAAAAAGCAGGCCCAGCAGGATTTTGAGGGCCTCTATGGGCACGACCGCTGGATGGCGGAAATCGGAAAGGACTATCTGAAATGCTCAACATTGTAGCGATCATGGGGCGGCTCGTCGCAGATCCTGAACTGCGCACCACCGCCAATGGCACCAACGTGTGCAGCTTCCGTATCGCCTGCGACCGGAACTTTGTCTCTCAGGGGCAGGAGCGGCAGGCGGATTTTATCGACATCGTGGTCTGGCGGCAGGCGGCTGATTTTGTCTGCAAGCATTTCCAGAAAGGCAGCATGATCGCCGTGGACGGCGCATTGCAGAGCCGGAATTACAAGGACAAGCAGGGCAACAGCCGCACGGCTGTGGAGGTCGTGGCGAACCATATCAGCTTTGCCGGGCCCAGCAGGAAGCCCGGCGGGCAGGCCGTGGATGACGGCGGCGAAGCACCGCCCAAAGGCTACCGAGAGCCCGCACCGGCATATTCCCAGGGCTCCGCTGACGATTTCGCTGTGATCGACGACAATGATGATCTGCCGTTCTGACCCTCTTGGGGGGGGGTAACTTGTGAAAAACACTACCAAAAAACAGAGCTATATTATGATCCTCGACTGGATGGTCGATAAGTACAAGCTCAAGGGCAACGAGCTGCTGGCCTACGCGCTGATCTATGGATTTAGTCAGGATGGCGAGAGCGAGTATAAGGGCAGCTTCAGCTATCTTTCCCGGTGGCTGGGAGCCGACCGTGCAACAATAATCCGGGTGCTCAAGCGGCTGGAAAGCAAAGGCCTGCTCACAAAACGGCAGGAACTTGTGGCCGGTCAAATGGTCAACCGGTACGTTGCCGAGGTCCCTGAAGAGGTCCAGAAGACGGTCGAAAGCAAGGACGATGCACCCGAAAATCCGGCGGAATCTCACCCGCCTGACCAGTGGCAAAACGCCACTAGTCGCAAAATGCCACTAGTGGCAAAATGCGACGGGGACCAGTGGCAAAACGCCACGGGGGGTAGTGGCAAAACGCCACCCAGTAATACTACTGGGTATACTACTGGGTATACTACTCCTTCGTGCGCGCGAGGCGCACAAGGGGGCGAACCTAGCCCGAAGGATGTTTTCGCGGAGTATGCCGGAACGGACAAGCCTCTGCTGGAGGCTCTGACCCGGTTCGACGCATACCGGGCATCCCGGCGGGGCAAGGCATGGGACGCCCAGGCTGCACGAGCTGTGTGCGACAAGCTCACCCAGCTGGCGGATGAATCAAAAACAACAAAACGCACAGAGTACATGATCGCCAGCATCATGCAGAGCATCGAGGCTGGATGGAGTGTCCTGGACCACCCGAAGAGCTGGGGCGGCGCACCGAAGCTGAGAAAGACAGTGGACCGGCCCGAACCCAGCGGGAACGATTTTCTGAAAAACGCTGCACACCGGCGGTCACTCGCCCGGAAGTGCGGATAGAACCAAAACGGAGGAACCCACAATGAGAAATATGGCTAAGATCGCGATCATTAACCTCAAGGGCGGCGTCGGAAAGTCCGTCACCGCCTGCAACCTGTCCTGCATCCTGGCGGGCATTCATTCCCGGCGGGTGCTGGTCATGGATCTGGACAAGCAGGCCAACACAAGCAAATTTTTCAAGCGGTTTTCGGACACGGCAGATACGATGGGCGATGTGCTGGAACTCAGAGTCAAGCTGCCCGACGTGATCCAGCAGACCGATTTTGACGGCGTTGACATTGCACCCAGCAACATGAGCATGCTGCTGGCCAACAAAAACGTGATGTTTGATGTCCGGCGTCCGCAGGCCGACCGGCTGAAGAACGCTCTCGAACCGCTGCGAAACAATTACGATTACTGCATTTTCGACTGTCCACCCGACATCGACATGGCCACCATCAACGCTCTGGTTGCCGCTGATTACGTCATCATCCCGGTGGATTGCGACGAGTGGGCGCTGGATGGGCTGGCCGAGATCATGGATCAGGTGCGGGACATCCAGCACGGATACAACCACGAGCTTGCCGTGATGGGCGTTCTGGCCACCAAGTATTACCGGTGCCTGTATTCGACGCAGGCCATCAATCAGATCGCCCATCTCGACATCCCGGCTTTCCGGAACGAGGACGGCAGCGTGATGCGCATCAACAACAGCGTCCGAGTCAAGGAGGCAAAATCGGCACATGAGCCGCTGTACAAGTTCGCACCCAAGTGCAAGCCTGCCGAGCAGTATAAGACGCTGGCGGAGAGAGTGATGGAGATCGTGGAGGGACGGGAAAATGGCTAATGAGAAAGCGAGAGAGATGGGATTAAAAATCAAAAAAGCCCGAATCAATGCCAATGTTACACAGGCAGAACTGGCTCATAGGTTGGGTGTCACAGCGCAGTCTATCAGCCAATACGAGCGAGGCGTAAAAATTCCAAAAATCGAAACGCTGGAAAAAATAGCAAATGCGCTTGGAATAAAAATTTCTTGCTTTTATAATTTAGAGCCTCAGAAAGAGCAGATGTTTCCAATCTGGCGAGACCCTAACACAGACCCGCCGAAGGTCGAAGAAGATGTGCTGATTCTGTTTGAAACCGCCTGCGGTGGATATGGGATTACGACGGCTCACTACGAAGATGGCACAGTCTTGTCCCAAGAGAGCGCTTTCTACTGGGAAGAAATTTTCGAGTGGGGAACCTACGATGAAGAAAGCGATGATTACTTTATTCCTAAAGGCTGGTGGGAATATCGTTATTTCAACCCGGATGACGTTTACAATAACCGTGTAGATTCTCCCGTGGTTGGGTGGATGCCTTTGCCGCCGAAGGATGTCAAAAAATGCGTGGAGGGAAAGCGAAATGAAAAGTGATTTGGATATCAAAGACGCAAAAGCAATGATAGAGCTGTTAGTCCCTATTGTAGACAGACTAGAAGATTACATCGACAATTTACGTGAAATTTCTGAAGCAGCCGAAAAACCTGAAGGATGGAATGGTGCAGATGACCCTCCAGAGCTGAATCATTTTAGTTGGGTAGGATGTGATGGAGAATTTGTTGAACTTTTAAGCAGCGACCCAGTGCAAGCCAATGTTGTGGGTTTTGACACACAACCAGCTATATATTTTAGAACAAAACGAGATTTTGGTTGGCGAAGCGTCAATGGAAACAAAATAGAGGTCTTTTCTTGGCGTTGTTACCCCGGACTCGAAACAAAAACGAAAAGTGAGTCAATACGTGAGTCGGTAAGGAAAGCGAAACAGGAAGGACCAAAAAAATGAGCACTGGATTATTGAACGGGCTTCTGAGTGTTCAGCCGGACGCCCCGGCGGGGTCTGGGATGCAGGTGGTCATGATCGACCGCAAAAACATCATCATCAACCCGGACAACCGAAAGATCTATCGCATCGGGGACGTGTCCCGGCTCAAAGAGGATATCAAGACCAACGGCATCCGCCAGCCGCTGGAAGTGGTGGAGCTGGATGATGGCAATTACAAGTTGATCGGCGGAGAGCGGCGGTTGACCGCCTGCGAGGAGCTGGCCAGAGAGGGCGATACACGGTTTGAGGCTCTTCCCTGCGTCATCCTCAAGCTCAAGTATGACGATGACGAGAAGATCGCGCTCATTACGGCCAACGCTACCGCCCGCGACCTGACGGACGGTGAACGGCTGGCGCAGTATGAGACGCTCAAAGAGATTTTGACACGGCGAAAAAGCCTCGGTGGGCTGAGCGGAAAGGTCCGTGATGAGCTGTGCAGGATACTGGGCTTGAGCACTGGTGCAGCGGCCCGGCTGAACGCGATCTCGGAAAACTGCGGCGATGATACCAAGCGGGAGCTTCAGGCCGGGGAGATCACCCTGATGGGCGCATATCGGCGGGCACAAGAGATCATTGCCGAGCGGATGGCGCAGCAGGAATCAGCGAAAGCCCTGAAACCGGATAAACCAGTGCACGAAAAGCCGGTCGTGTTCGACTGCAAACCAGAGTCTTCGGTAACGGTACCGAAACAGTCTCCAGAAAGTCATTGTACGCCTCAGAACATCCCGGCGGGGTACGAACCGAAAGCCACGGAAAGCCATGGCTTGCCAGAGAAACCCGAAGAGTCCCGTGGGAAGGACACGCTGCGCAAGCTGGCGGAAAAAGAATTGAGCCAAAAAGCCTTATGGACCTTTGACCGCAATCTGTTTATCTATCAGCTGGATTTTTACAAGCATTCTCTCCCCGGCGGGGCGGAACTGTACCGCATGGAAGATAGGCAGAAGGATGAGCATAAACGATATGCGATCATACTGCAAGATTACGAGTTTTTCACATCCGGCTGGGAATCTTACGAGGAAGCAGTCGAAAGCCTTGTCCGATACCTAAGCCTGAAATAAACAAGGAGGAACCACAATGGAGCCGCTGACGCCACGAGAATTTCGGAAACTGTATGCTATTCCTTACGACATCGAAAAGCGTCAGCGGCGCATTGAACAGCTTGAAGCGATCCAGGCCGAAGGCCCGCAGAGCGCCTCCGATGTGGTCAAGTCTTCCAGCGGTGAGGGGAACGCCTGCATCCTGAGTCACGCGACCGTGACCGGGACGGACATTTCCTTCACCCGGCGGGAAGATGAGATCAAGCGGCTCAAGTGGACCAACGTCCAGCAGCGGAAAAAGTACATGTATGGTCTGAGCCTTATTGAGAGCTGCGATGACTGCGAGCTGCGGGCGCTGCTCACAGCAGTCTGCACGGAGGGCAAAAAGCCTCAGATCGTGGCAGTCGAGCTTATGGAGCAAGGCGTGGACATTGGGCCGGAAGCGATCCGGCGTCGGGTCGAACGGTGGATCAATCAGAATGTGAGGTAACAAAAATGAAATTATTGGTTTCTGAAGATTGGAATGCAATTATCAACTCTGAAAATTTTAGTAGGGCTGAAGTTGTAAGCGATATAACAACATTGGACTTGGGCTCCGAAAAATTTCGTTATGCTGTAGATGTTTGGACTAAAGATGGTTTAGTATATCGGCTTGGAACATACGAAACGGAAGATAGTGCAAAAGGACGACTTGCCTATCTCTTGTGCAATTTGATTTGCGACGAAAGAGACATTTTGAGCTTGATTCCAGATGATAAACGTCCCAAGCCAATATATGATGAGTCCAAAGTTTTAAGATAAACGATTTGTCCGGAATGTCCGATTTGTCCGGAATGTCCGTTTTTGATGTGCTATAATCATAATGCGGTTATTGGGTGAGAGCCCAAGCGGCCGCTCATTGTGGATTCAGACTTCCCGGCGGGAATCATAGAGCGGTCGAACCTTACCGCACTCAATGGGACCAGCGCCGTCCGCTTCAAAACCCAGCGGCGCATGACGAACAAGATATCACATCCACCCGGCGGGGTGCCCACAGTGGACACTTTGGAAAGGAGCACAATCCATGCTTGGACTTTTCAGCAAACTGTTTCAGCCTCTCGTGAAAAGCTGTGTGCTTGCACCTGTGTTCCGGAAAATTTTTCAAGTAGCATTCAAAAGTAATTTTGTGCGCATCGTCTGGAGTATCGGTTTTCAGGCGAGCCACACAAAGCGTGAGCCGAGGGCAGAGATCGGAGGGCGCGGCTGTATGCAAGGGGCGCGGCCTGTTATCCGCGCAGATTAGAAAAAGCTGCTGATACAATTTATCCGAAAATATTTTTACCCGCTTGTTATGCATGATGTGCACTGTGCATTGCAGGCGGGCATTCTTTTACGCTGCTTTAGCTCAACCGGAAGAGCTGACGGCTCATAACCGTTTGGTTGCAGGTTCAAACCCTGCAAGCGGCATTCTATAAATTCCCGTAGCTCAATTGGTAGAGCATCGGTCTCCAAAACCGAAGGTTGAAGGCTCGGTTCCTTCCGGGAATGCCAGGCGCGCACCCTATGAGGGGGCGGCGCGAATAGCGGGGCATCCAGCCGCGAAAGTTCTGGATGCAGCGGAACCGTATCTCTTGAGCCTCCTGGCAAAATTGATATGCGGTGGAATGCAAGGTTCCGCTTATTTTATGCAAAGAAAAGGAGGATAACGGTGAAAGGGGAAACGTATATAGAGTTTGAAGAAAAATTCAAGCTTAAAAAGACTACCGACGATTGTTATACTCCGCCTACTATATATGCCGCTATCCGTGATTGGGCGTGTAAGGAATACGGCATTGACCCGGAAAAGATAGTGCGTCCGTTTTATCCGGGCGGAGATTATGAAAACTACGACTACCAGGAAGGGGCGGTCGTAGTAGACAACCCGCCTTTTTCGATTATCACAAAAATCTGCGCTTTTTATCTTGATGCAAAAATTCCGTTCTTTCTCTTTGCGCCGAGCCTGACAAATTTCAGCGGGCGAGAAATTTTTGAAAAGATGAACCATGTTATATGTGATGCAAATATCACGTATGAAAACGGTGCAGTGGTAAAAACGAGTTTTGTTACCAGTTTTGGTGGAGATGTAGTTGTACAGTCTGAGCCACGGCTGACCAGGATAATAAACGAAGAAACGGACAGATTGAGAAAAGAAGTCAAAAAAGAACTTCCGAAATACGAGTATCCAGACTACGTTCTGACAGCAGCGATGCTGCAAAAATATGCGCATTATGGGATTGAGTTTAAGGTACGCCGTGGAGAGTCTGCATATATCCGGATGCTAGATTCACAGAAAGCGGAAGGAAAAACAATTTTTGGGAATGGGCTTCTTTTATCGGAAAAGGCTGCTGCGGAAAAGGCTGCTGCGGAAAAGGCTGACGTGAGGAAATGGCCGCTGAGCGAAAGAGAAAAAAAGATTGTGGCATATCTGACGCAAAAGGAAAGTAGAGCTTAGACATTGCAAAAGACAATGCAAAGATATGATGACTGAAAGCGTACTAATATGGCTCAAGGGTCTGATTGCATCCGGCGATGTGCATTCGTTTTACTGCTCTTCGCAGTGGGTGCGGCTGTCGCATGAAGTGCTGGACATGGACAAGCACGAGTGCCAGATCTGCAAGCAGCGCGGGCGATACCGGCGCGCTGACCTGGTCCATCATGTCAACCATGTCAAGGACGCACCGGAAAGGGCGCTGGACATCTGGTATACAGATGCAGACGGCAACCGGCAGCGCAACCTTATCAGTGTATGCAAGGACTGCCACGAGACGGCCTGCCATCCGGAGCGGATGCGCAGATGCAAAAGCGCTCCGCCGTTGACGCGCGAGCGCTGGGATTGACCGGCTGTTTGAGCTTTTTTCCCCTGCCCGGTGTCCACGGTGGACACCCCCCTCCCGAAAAAACGGGGTGAACGGGTCGGGGCCTTACTCGTGGTGTCCCTCGACTTTCTAGCTTTCCTCTCGCGCGCACGTGCGCGCGGGAATTGTTGGGATGTTGCACAAAATTTGATGAAAGGATGATTCCATGGTGAAAACGGCAAAACCGCCCTCTCTTACTGAGGCTTGCAAAAAGTACAGAAAAGAATTGAAGGAAATCGAGGACGCGGCGAAAGCGGCGAACTGCGATACAAACTTTTTGTACCGCTCGACGCTCGACCGCTATCTTATTCTGATAGAACTTTTGGTAAAGGCAGAGGCGGACATAAACAAACACGGTCTGACCATCACAAAAGTCACGCCAAAGGGTGCCGAAATGGAAATCGCCAATCCTGCTATTCAGATCTATAACCAGACGGCCAGCGCGGCAAACTCCACCGTTTCGACCCTGCTGCGCATCATCCAGCAATTCAAGTTTATGGTGGCGAATGCCGGTGAGGACGATGACCTCTAACATTCCCCCGGAGATTTTGGAGTACATCGAGCAGGTGGAGGCCGATAATCCTCGCGCCTGCCGGGAGCAGCATGCGCTTGTTGCGCTTGTGCGGCGCATTTTTGAAACAGAAGACGTTCATGTGGATACCGAGCGAATGCGGAAATATTTCCGACTCGCCCGGTATTTTCCGTATGACAGGCTTTTTCCGTGGCAGACCTTTGCGCTGGGGCTGTGGTTGTGCACCTACCGCGCAGATAATACCCCCCGCTTCAAAACGCTGTTTGCAATGGTGGGTCGTGGTGCGGGCAAAGACGGCGTGATCGCCATTTCTTCGGCGGCACTCATCAGCCCATACAACCCGGTCCCGCATTACAATGTGGACATCTGTGCCAACAACGAGGAACAGGCTGTCACCCCCGTCAAAGATATCGTGGAAGCGCTGGAGAATCCGACCTGGGAAGCCAAATTGTCAAAATATTACTACCACACAAAAGAGATCCTTCGGGGCCGCAAAAACCTGGGCGAGGTCAAAGGTCGAACCAACAACCCGAAGTGCCGTGACGGTATGCGTTCCGGCGCGGTCATCTTCAACGAGGTCCACCAATACCAGAATTACGACAACATCAAAGTCTTCGTTACCGGTCAGGGCAAGGTTGCCGATCCGCGCGTGGGCTTTTTTACGTCCAACGGCGACGTCAGCGACGGCCCGCTGGACGACTATCTTGCACGAGGCCGCAGAATCCTGTTTGAGGGCGAGGCGGATGATGGCTTTTTGCCGTTCATCTGCTGCCTGGACGCGAAAGACCAGGTGCACGACGAAAACAATTGGTGCATGGCAAACCCATCACTCCCCTACCTGCCCCACCTGATGCAGGAAATTCAGGACGAGTACCGCGACTGGCGGAATCACCCAGAACAGAACGGTGATTTCATAACGAAACGCATGGGCATCCGGGATGGGGCCAAAGAGATCGCCGTCACCGACTACGAAAAGGTCAGAGCCACCAACACACCCTTGCCCGACCTGGCCGGGTGGAGCTGCACGGTGGGTATCGACTACGCCGAGTTGAGCGACTGGGCGGCGGTCAACCTCCACTTCCGGCGCGGCGACAAGCGCTTCGATATCAACCACGCCTGGATCTGCGCACAGAGCAAAACACTGACCCGCATCAAGGCCCCGTGGAAAACGTGGTGTGACATGGGCGTGTGCACCTATGTGGACGATGTGAGCATTTCTCCGTATCTGCTCACGGATTACATCCGGGATTCCGGGCGCATCTATAACATCAAAAAACTGGCGCTGGATAACTTCCGCTACACCATGATGGCCGAAGCGTTGCAGAGCATCGGCTTTGACGCAAAGGACAAGACCCGCGTGAAGCTGATCCGTCCCAGCGACATCATGCAGGTGGACCCGGTGATCCAGGACTGTTTCGACCGAGGCCTTTTCACCTGGGGAGACTT
>OGDG01000548.1_pt1 | contig 19914 bp, 19 predicted proteins | sample 1570391 | NCBI WGS metagenome assembly OGDG01 (sample SAMEA2582186, study PRJEB24529) | metagenome | biome: Human gut stool | place: China | collected 2011 | reverse complement strand
TTTAAGGAGGGAAACAAATGAAACTACGTGATGCCAAGCAAAAAATTGACGAACTTGCTAATATACCATTTAAACAATATCTTGAACCAGTTGTTTTTGAAGATACTATGCTTAAGTTAAATAAAGGACGTATCGGTCAGTTATTAGAGTTAACTATTGGGCTAAATCTCTCAAATACTACTTTAGATTTTGAAGACGGAGAACTAAAGACTAACAAATGTGATCGTTTTGGTAATCCACTTGAAACAATGTTTATTACACAAACATCCACAATGATGGATTGATCTTAAAGGGAACCAATCAGTCCTTTGATACCCTAACAACAGATGCGGTAAAAAAGGATTACAGCTTTACACTTCTGGAAGCAACCTATCTGGAACGGACTGGTCTCCGCTTTGAGCCATCCGATTATGTCTCCTTCGGTTTGGCTGACAAAAATGGGGTCTTGACCAATGCCGGAAAGCTCATGACCGATCAGCACACAGTTTATAACTCCCGTATGTTCTGTACCCGGTGGAATGGCTTGGAAAAAGGCTCTATCTTTGATGATGCGCTGGACGATAAGGAATACGAGGGGAATTTGATTTATTTACTGAAAAGCGGCAGTGAATTTATTCGCAATAATTCCAAAGTCCGTTTTGTCAAAAAGGCACAGTATCGTGTAGACAAGCCGGATTATGCTGAACGAGCTGTGACAGAGGCTCTTGTTAATGCGCTTATCCATCGTGATTATATTGTGCTTGGCAGCGAAGTCCACATTGATATGTTTGATGATCGGGTGGAAATCACATCTCCGGGCGGTATGTTTGGCGGCGGCTCAATTCAGGAATACGATATTTACAGTATTCGTTCGATGCGACGAAACCCTGTGATTGCTGACCTGTTCCACCGCATGAAGTACATGGAACGCCGTGGAAGTGGTCTGCGCAAAATCGTCAGTGAAACTGAAAAGCTGCCTGGATACACAGAGGCATATAAGCCCGAATTTTCCTCAACAGCGACAGATTTCAGAGTCATCTTGAAAAATGTAAATTACCATCATGGTCCTTCTATCATAGAAACGACCCATGATAAGACCTATGACGCAACCCATGATGCAACCCATGATAAAATCCTTGCATTTTGCATAGAACCACATTCAAAATTAGAAATCGCAGAACACTGTGGATACAAAAACACAAAAAACTTTACACAAAAATATCTGCGTCCGCTATTGAACAATGGAACACTCAAAATGACACTTCCCGATAAACCGAAAAGTAAACATCAAAAATATATTACCGTTCGTACCGAGTAAAATGAGAAGCAGGTCATTTGGGGTGTCCAGTTAAGAAAATATTCTAAGATGAAAAAAACGGTACAGCTTTGGCTATGCCGTTTCTTTCATTTTTACAAGGCAATTTGTCTTAGAGCTGAAATGTTTCATTGCGAGCAAGAAGAAAAACAAAATAAACCCGTTCTGCGGAGAATATGTAATCAACACTGCAACTCTCTGTCAAATTCTACCCGGACATATCCGTTTCTGCTTCTATAAACCTCTATTGCCTTATCTATGTCAGTCAATGCATATATTCAAGGACGGTCATTCCTGCCACTGCCGGACGAAAAAGGATGTTCGATCGTGTATTATTAAATATTGCAAGGAAAAGGGCGATTGAATCGTCGTGTTAGTTATTTGTTAGTTACGTGAAAATTTTGTGTGTTTTGTGGTGTCTGATAGAATTATCAAAATATAAAGAAATCCCCGAAAACTCGATGTTTTCGGGGAAATTTGCTCTTTTGTGATATTCGTTTGAATTATCTCTTTGTTAACGTTTTGAGAACATGAAAAGCCCATAAATAGGGGATTTGTGTATGGCAGTGTTGCATATGTGTTGTATGCGGTTGGCTGCCCACACATTCCCAGAGCTACTCATTACTTTAGCAAAGAAAGGATTAATACTATGAAAATACATTTTGCTTACTATAACCAATACAAGAACGGAATTGATATTGCTTTTGACGACAATGTACTTCTGTTTGTCTCATGTGCTGAAGCGGAAAAGAATCTCAATACTACTCCTAACTCGCAAAGGCTTATTGATAATCTTGCAATTGATGAGCCGCTTAAATATGCTGCATTAGCTCTTGGTTGTGAGTTGCAGGATTGGGCTGATGCTATGGATGAGGATTGGTGTCCATAATCCAAAACATCTTCAACTATATTACTCCGAAATATTTTTCAAAGAATACCTTTAACTTATCAATTACTGTCTGTTTTTTCAAAGCTCGATTTGAGCCACCAGAGAATCTTGAAATTGGGGGTAAGATTTTATCAATATCTGTTCCTGTGGTTTTTATTCCTCCATCTCTGAATGAATTCTCTATAAATTTTTGAGCTTCATCATGTTTTAGGTTTTCATCTCGAATAATTGTTTCTAAATCTTGCTCTTTTTGTTTTTTAACAAAATCTTGCCAATCCTTTTCAACATCTGTTTTTACTGTCATTTGGGCGACAAAACCTTCAATTAAAGCTTTTTTGCTACGTAACTCTACGCTTGCATCTATTGATTTGTTAATATTGGCAAGAATCGTTTTATCTTCACAGTTCGATTCATGATATTTTGTAACAAGCATCAAGATGTAATCTATATTGACATCAACCTGCTTAATAAGTTCTATTTCAAAAACAATATCATCATTAATTCGTTCTTTTTCAATGTCACTTTTTTTAGCATATTCTTGATATAAGTCAATGTAAATACTCTGATAATCCTGTAAATCTCTAACTGATACAGAACTATCACTTTCAAAATCATCAAAACATCTCAAAATATTTCTTAACTTCAAAATACGACCAAATAGTTTAATAAATTCTTTTTCGTTATCCTCGCCAATGATTTGACTGCTTATCGGAAATTCATTTACCAGTCTTGCCACAAGCTCATTATAACCTTCAATATGTTTTCCATGCTCATCTTCATAGCCATTCATATACTCATTATAAGCTTTTAGAATAACCATACCTCTTGCCTTTTTATCCCCAAAAAGTGCTAAGGCATTATTAGTGGCTGTCTCGAGATTTCTAAAACAAACAATGTTTCCAAATGTTTTAACTGAATTCAAAATACGATTAGTACGGGAAAAGGCTTGTATCAAACCATGATCTTTTAAATTCTTATCTACCCACAAGGTATTGAGGGTAGTTGCATCAAATCCCGTCAAAAACATATTGACTACAATCAGTAAATCAATCTCTCGATTTTTCATTCTCAATGATACATCTTTATAATAGTTAGGGAATTTATCAGCGGATGTATCATAACTAACATTAAACATCCTATTATAATCACCAATTGCACTGTCAAGAAAATCCCTTGATGTCTGATCAAGGCTGCTGGTGTCAAAATTCTCATCTTGCAAGATATCGTCTGGATCTTCTTCGTTTGGATTAAAACTGAATATCGTAGCAATATTTAATTTGTGACCAGTTTTCTCCATTTGTCTTTTAAATTCATTGTAATATGCAATTGCTGCCGGAATGGAAGCGACTGCAAAAATCGAATTGAAGCCATTCACTTTTGCAGTTGTTTTTTGCTCTGATACAGTGTTATTCTTGGACTTCGCCATTTTTTCTACATTCGTAGTTACTTTATGATCATAATAAGAACGACTTTGATTGCGATAAGTTTTTTGCTCAAAATGTTCAAGAATGTATTGCGTAATCTCAGATACCCTTTTTGAATCAAGTAAAGCATTTTCTCGATCAATTGCCTTCACTTGCTTGTCATATAAACGCTCAGGATTTTTAATTGTGTTGATATAATCAATTCTAAAAGGCAACACATTTCCATCATGAATAGCATCTACAATTGTATATGTGTGCAGCGGTCTTACTTTATTACCATTTTCATCCGGTTCACCTCCGAAAACCTGTGCTGTTGTACGCATATTTGATGCATTAGAACTATTAGAGTTTATTGCAAAAATAGGAGTACCTGTAAAACCGAATATATGGTAATTCTTAAAATGCTTTGTAATCGACTTATGCATATCTCCAAATTGAGAACGATGACATTCATCGAAAATCATAACAATATGTTTTTTATAAACTTCGTGCTCCTTGTTCTTGGATATGAATTTATCTAACTTTTGAATGGTTGTGATAATGATTTTTGCATTATCGTCTTGCATTTGTTTTTGTAGAATTTTAGTAGAGGTGTTGCTGTTAGCAGCACCTTTTTCAAATCTGTCGTATTCTTTCATTGTCTGATAATCAAGATCTTTTCTGTCGACAACAAACAATACTTTGTCAATAAATTTTAATCCTTGAGCAAGCTGTGCGGTTTTAAAGCTGGTTAAAGTCTTTCCACTTCCCGTTGTATGCCAAATATAACCACCTGCCTCTTTTCTACCTGTTTTTTTTAGATTAGTAGAAACGATAATGCGATTTAGAATTTTTTCAGTTGCTGAAATTTGATAAGGACGCATTACCAATAATAAATTCTCTGAGGTAAACACACAATAACGAGTTAAAATATTAAGTAGCGTATGTTTTGCAAAAAAAGTTTTTGTAAAATCCACAAGATCTGGAATAATGTGGTTTTTCTCATCCGCCCAATAACTTGTAAATTCGAAGCTATTTGAAGTCTTTTTCCTTTTTTCTGCATTTTTCTCTACATTGTCTTTTATATGCTGAAATCTTGTTGTGTTGGAATAATACTTTGTATGCGTACCGTTGGAGATTACAAACAACTGTATATACTGATACAATCCGCTGCCTGCCCAAAAGCTGTCACGCTGGTATCGATTGATTTGGTTAAATGCTTCTCGAATTGCGTTCCCACGTTTTTTTAGCTCAACATGCACCAACGGCAATCCGTTTACCAAAATTGTCACATCGTAACGAGTATCACGCTTTCCTCCGTCTTCTTCATACTGGTTTATCACCTGCAAATGATTGTTATGAATGTTGATTTTATCTATCAACTTAATGTTTTTTACATAACCATTATCAAGGGTTAGGTTTTGAAGATAATCTTCCTGTATTTTGCGTGTTTTCTCTACAATACCATCATTGCCGTTTGAAATAACACTGTTGTAAAATTCATTCCACTCTTTATCGAAAAAGGTGTAGTTATTCAGTTTTTCAAGCTGAGTACGGAGATTGTCAATTAAGTCCTGTTCGCTTTTTATAGTAATGTATTCGTAGCCCTGACTGACAAGGCGATTTATAAAATCCTGTTCAAGCTCCGCTTCGCTTTGATAATCGGTGCTCTTTCTTTTTTCAGGTGTGTACTCAGCCACAACCGTACTTTCTGTAGAGCTTGCCACAATTGCAAAGCTATTCATTTTCTATTGCCTCCTTTTTCTTAAAAGTTAAGAGCTTATCTCGATAATATTTATATTGCTTTTGTCTTGCTTCAATTTCGCCAGGCAATTCTTCGCTAATATCGTTGTAAATCTTATAAAATCGGTTAAGAATATCGACAATACGTTGTTGTTCTGCAAGCGATTTTTCCTCATCTTCCGGATATGGAATTGGAATAGTTAATTTTTCAAAATCGGTTTTATTAAATTTACTCTGTCCCATATTTGAAGTGACTTTTTTCAATTTCTTTTGAAATTCAAAAGATTCAAATGTGTATTTTAAATATAGCAAATTAACTTTACTGCTACGAATTAGCAACGCGTTTTTAGCAAGAGCATTGTATTTATAAGGTAGCTTTATTGGATCGATATAATATACTTCTCCACAATTTCCTACACTAGGTAAAACGATGCATGGGGTATCTAATTGAACTCTCCACAAATAATCGTATGAATCTTTAGATATATAAATTGGTGAGTTATTGGTATAATTGCACTTAATATCAACTGTTCTTATTAGTTGGGCATAATCTGGTTTTGATAAATAAGGCACATTTTTTGAAACTTCAGCAAAAGAACCCGCTGCTGCAAAGTTAGTTATTGTGTCACAAACTTCTTTTATCGGATATAATTTACTCTGCTTAATTGAATTTAAAACAGTATCTCTATAATACTCATACTGCTGTTTTCTTGCAGTTAACTCCTCTGTTAATTCATTAGTTAATTTTTCTGATATTTTTGTAAATTTATCCAATATGCAAACAATTTCCTTTTGTATTGGTAAAGGTGGAAGCGGAATTTTAAACTTTGAATATTTTTCAATCCACTGACGAGTATGGTCTACAGGAGCATATTGTATGTTTTTCATAACATGATATATATATCTAAACTCTGCATCGTGAGACTTATCTTTTTTTAATCTTAACATTTTCATTGCAGAAGATTTAACTTTAAAATTAAAATCCACCCAATGAAAAGAAGTCGTAAAATCATCAAAAATTATAACTGGATTATCAGTTGACGCCTCAAATATACCTGTACTCTCATTAGTATATCCCAAAATAAAAGATTGACCCGCTGTTAATACAGGTATTTCAAACTTGTCATCGTATTTAGTATCTTTTACAATATATTTTGTAGGTTGTTCATAATCCATAACTGTATATAAAAAATCAAACTCTACACCCTCTGGGCAAAGTTTATTTATAAGTTGTTCTAATTTACTCATTTTCTTCTCCTCCAGTATGCCAACCTAAGGTGCCTATTGCATCCATTAATTCTCTGTTTGTTTTTATCTTTTCCAGTACACCTGTAACTAATCGATAAAAAGCATCAAATTTTTGTAATGCCTCGTCTTCGTCATAATCTCCATGAACCACATCACTAAGTTCACCAAAGAGTTTGTAACCATCTTCAGCAAATTCTGAAGGAATGATATTACATTGATCTTTTACGGGCGTAAGAATCTGAATAAATGGTTTAAGATTACCGTTTGGTTTCCTTGTTTCAATAGGAGGATTTGCGGCCTCTGCTGTTTGGGTAATAATTCTCTCAAAAACTTTCCTTAAATAAACAATGGCCCCTGCTCCAAATCCTTCTCTAGCTGCCTTTTTAGCTTTTTCCAAAGCCTCTGTAAAATCACCATAAGTTTCAGTATTTAGTGAAACTGCATCAGAAAATTTTTCACTTCTTTTTGCAATACGCACATAAGGATATTGACTATGTATATTATCTTCTTGCCTGCACTCGAGCAAGAACCACATTTGTACAGAAGCCCCACAACGAGGGCATTCAAGAACACAGTCAACGCTAACAGTTTTTTCATCTACACCAATACAAAATAAGTCTTCTCCTGAATAAAATGTTCGCTGATCGCCACAATTGTTACAATAATAATTTAATGCAATCTTGCCGACTGCAATTTTTTTAGAATTTCCGGTTTTAAGCTTTCTACTTCCTAAAAAACCTTCTATCTGTACATAATCTGTTGTTATCGGTTTCGATAACACATCCGATAGTCTCATATATTATGCCTCCTCGATTTCAGCTATTATTGCATCAATTTCAGCACGCAATATATTTTCACGCTGAACAATTTTAGCTAATTGTTCATTAAGACCAACTATATCAATAATTTCTCTTGTATCGTCACTCTCTACATAAGTTGATACAGAAAGATTATAATCTGATTTTTCAATATCTTCTTGTTTAACAAGTGCAGTAAAATGCTTTTCCGTTTCTCGATTGATATAAGCATTTAATATATTCTGAATGTTATTAGGCTCATTGCTTGCAGTCCCATCACCCAATTTATTACTATTGGTAGACTTGACAAATTCTTTTGAAGCATCAATAAACAAAGTTTTGTTGTCTACTTTAGATTTTTTAAGAACCATAATACAAGTTGCAATACTTGTTCCGTAAAAAAGGTTTTCAGGTAGTTGGATTATACATTCGATATAGTTATTATCGATCAAATATTTTCTAATTTTCTTTTCTGCTCCTCCACGATACATGATGCCGGGAAAACACACAATAGCCGCTGTTCCGTCTGTAGCAAGCCAATGCAGACAATGCATAATAAAAGCAAAGTCTGCTTTTGATTTAGGAGCCAATACACCAGCAGGAGAAAAGCGTGGATCATTTATTAGCGTTCCATTGTCAGAGCCTTCCCATTTAATTGAATACGGTGGATTTGAAACAATAGCTTCAAATGGTTCTTCGTCCCAATGTTTTGGTTCTGTCAAAGTATCTCCATGCTCTATACTAAACTTATCGTAACCTATATCATGCAAGAACATATTTATACGGCAAAGGTTATACGTTGTGATATTGATTTCCTGACCAAAAAATCCATTTCGTACATTATCTTTACCAAGAATTTTTGCAAATTTCAAAAGCAATGAACCACTACCCACAGCAGGATCATATACTTTATTTACTTCTGTTTTCATTTTCCCACTATTATCAAGAAGTGAAATTTTTGTAAGAAGTTCAGATACCTCTTGCGGAGTAAAAAATTCTCCACCGCTTTTGCCCGCATTTGAAGCATACATCCCCATTAGATACTCATAAGTATCTCCAAACGCATCAATTGAATTATCTTGATAATTACCAAGATCCATATCTCCTATAACAGTAATTAACTTTTTCAGCCTTTTGTTTCTTTTTATAACCGTTGGCCCAAGCTTATTACTATTCACATCTATATCGTCAAACAAACCTTTAAAATTTTCTTCACTCGATCTACCAATAGCAGATGCTTCAATATTTTTAAAATTTTCCTGTAATACTACATTCAAGTTTTCATCTAAATCCGCAACTCCTATTTCGTTTCCGTTTCTTTCAGCTTCATCCTTTGCAGCCTTATCTGCTTTTTTTATTCTATTTAACAGATTCCCAAACAATTCGCTAGGTTTAATAAAGAAACCTTTTTCTTGCACCATATCATCTTTTACACTTAATGCTTCTTCATCACTAATTTGGGCGTAATCAAAATCTGTATTTCCTGCTTCCCATTCACCTTTATTTAAATAAGTTGTAAGGTTTTCAGATATATATCTATAAAAAAGCATACCCAAAACATATTGTTTAAAATCCCAACCATCAACACTTCCTCTAAGTTCATTTGCAAGTGCCCATATTGTACGATAAAGTTCTGTTCTTTCTTGGTCTCTTTTATTATCATTCATCTTGGTTTTCTCCGTTTCCTAATAATTTTTTATAGTCTATATCATATCGTAATTTTTTACACAAGTTTTTATTTTTTAAAATTTGTGCAATATCAGCAGGCACTTCATTTCTTTCTTGTGCAGCTAAGTCAAAAAATAATTCTATTTGATCAGGTTTAGGTTTTAATAATTGAAGCATTGCAAATTGTCTTTCTGGAGGAGGTGGATTAACTTTTCCACTTAAAATGTCGTAAAAATACGGTTTTTTTATACCGAGTGTGGTGTAAAACTTGACATTTGATAAGTTTGCCTCTTTTATCATTTGTGCAAGTAAATCGCAAAATTTAATAGAATTATCATTATCCAAGTAATCACCACCATTTCTAATTTAGTATGTAAGTTTACATACTTACATACTACCATTTTTCTAATAAAAAATCAACAAGAACCTATCGTGTATTTATTGATTCTTGTTGATTTTATAAACAATAGAGTTCTCATCTATTATATGTTTATGTGTATTTATATTTTATTCATCCTTTTCCGCTTCCCTCATAAACCTCCCACAATCTCTTCTGTTCCGCTCCTATCCTCAATATCTCCTTCAAATCCCTAACCATTGCCTCAACATTAGCGTCCATCTGTTCAACAGTCCCAGTACGATTACCTGCTGTAATCTCCCATTGAACACTCTCTTTAGAGTAATATTCCCTAGTATCCACATTTATATATCCATACAACGAATATGAATAACCATTACTTTTCTCTAGGAACACCGGCGCCAATTCTCCTTTAGAAGTTTTCCATCTCATCAACCTTGGGAACCAGCACAAGCCTTCTTTTATCAGTTCTTTAAATGCCTCAAATAACTTGCCCAGCTCATTTAATATTCCACGGAATGAGTTTCCTGCCTCTATTGTCTTATCTGCTTCTACCTGATTAGCATATTCTTCTATCGTAGGTGCAAATAATCTGAATGACGATACAAAATTCTTGATTCTATCAAGCAATTTCGCTGCATCTTCTGCTTTTTCAATAGCATTTGCCAGCTCTTCATTTACCGATTGAAGTTCAGATCTTTTTTTATCGAGTTCCATTGATATCTGTTTTGATTCTCTACTATCCATTTCTGATAGCGACTTACTAATCCGCCGCATACTTTCCAGGCATGAAATATCAGACTCCAGTTTTTCTTTTTTATCCGTATATTCTTTTTCAACGGCTTTATTTGCCTTAACTGCCATATCCGACTCTTCCACCTGCTTTTGTAATTGTGTCAAATGCTTTGTCTCCTGAGACACCTTATACTCTGCAACGGATAAATCGTGATTTCGACCTTTCGACTTTTCTTTTATTTGTTCTCCAAACCAGTCATCGACTTCTTTATTTGCCACCTCTCGGAGTTCATCCTGCAGCACTCGCGATAAAACTTCTTTAGTGAATACCTTTCTTTTTGACACCTGCTTGCAAAAACCTTTCTTATATCCATCTCCCACAGGAACTCCCACAATGTGCATATGCGGACTATCCTCATCAAGATGAACCACAGCATTTGCAACTACAAACTGTGGTAGCCTCTTTCTAAGCTCGTCCAGTATTATCTGATATGATAATTTCATATATGACTTCATATCATCAAATTGCTTCCAGAACTCCCTGTCGCCTATCTGAATGATTATTTCAACTGCCATATCCTGTTCCTTACCTGCCACATGTTCAAAATAATCTTCAATTTTCCTATCTTGTCGTGTCTGCTTTTTATTATATTCTTCTAATGCCTCATCGAATTCTTTATGATATACTGTTTTCACATCATCAATCAGTTTTGATGTACCATATATGATGCAAATGTTGTCTTTGCTATAATCTGATGATTTATATTTTCTCAGGTTATGCTTTGCAACAGCTGCAAGCTTAGATTTCGATGTAATGGCACTTTTATTATTGCTCACATGAGCTGTATATGAAATATTTCCCATTTGCATCTCCTTATCTGTACTACCTTTTTATCTGTTAAATCTATCGGAGCAGTGCAGTTATCATCTTGGCTCTGCCACAGATGATAACCCCCTAGCAGTTTTGGCAAGCCAAAATTGCAGTGGGCTCCCCGAGGATTTTATATATTATCCTTACTATTACCAAGAGTTTAATAATCTGTATTTTTTATGATTGCAGACTCTAAACTCTTTCCTAGAATTTAGAATCTGCTTTTTCAAACGTCCAGATTGTTAAACTCTTTATTCCGGCATTACCCAAGTCCAGTAAATTGTTCCATCTTCTGCTTTTTCTTTATCTGATGTTATACCCAGCTTTTTCTTTGCCGATAAAAGAGTATTTCTCTTAATGCTCCTCTTTGCAGCTTCCATCATTATTTCATTAGATGGAATTACCTTGTTTGAACCAAAGTATTCTTTGATAAAATTCTCCGCAATGTCGAGCTTCTTTTTTCCTCTTCCTTCATTGCCGGATAACAGCTCATCTATGGTGATGTCATATGGTCCTATGCATACCATTCCATTATCCTCAGTCATTTCAAATCTTATCGCATCCCCTGCCGGAGCTAATGACGATTTATCATGTGCCATTATTCTTATATTAGGTTTATCACGAAGCCTCGCAACCAGCAGAACACTTCTGGCAGTTGCCTGTATATCAATAGAACCAAGTCCTCTGTATGTTGATTTACTTCCAGAGGCCTTATTCATATGACCAATAAGAATAATTGCACAATTATGCTTTTCTGCTATTATTCCAAGATGCTTTAACACCGGTCTTATTTCATTTGCTCTATGCATATCAACTGTAGCTCCGATATATGCCTGAATCGGATCAAGAATGATTAACCTCGCCTTAGTCTCAATTATTGCCTGCTCCAGCCTATCATCTGTCATTGATAATTCCTTATCTGTCTCATCAATAACCCGAATCATGGAACAATCTGCTCCTGCCTTTTCTAATCTGGGCTTAATTGTATCTTCAATTCCATCTTCTGCTGTCTGATATATGATATGAATAGGTTCATATTCCTTATCATCGTCACAGGGGAGCGGCAAGCCCCTGCTAAGAGCTGCCGCTAACTTGAGAACCAAAGTTGTCTTTCCTTCTCCCGGATCTCCTTCAATAATTGTTATCTTTCCGTATGGTATATATGGATACCATAGCCATTCCACCTCCTTTGAAACCACATCCTCCATATGAATAAGTTTCAGTTCAACATTCTGTTTTTCAACCATATTCATCCTCCTTGCTATACTGCTTCTTTGTTAAAATATCCTGTTTCTTCCCAAACTTTTTTATCCGGACAATAATAGCTGAACTCATTTGAGCTGCCTACCTTTATTGCCGTTCCAAATTTGAGTAATCCTTGTTGTATTCCCAGCCTTACATACTGTGCGTCCTTCCCTATTGCACTTGCAATCTCTTTTATTGGTACATTTCTCCCTGTAAAAGCTGGTAAATCACCCTGATAGATAACTTCTGGCATCTCTACCACCTCCTCTTTTTATATAGAGCATTTCTTGCTCTGTTATGTTTTGTATTATACAGACCTTTATTTGCTCTGTCAATAGTTTAAAATTTAATGTTGACTATTAAATATTAGTGTGTTACATTTACAATCACAGGAGGTTGGGGCAATGAATACCGGTAAAAAGATTAAATTAATACGAACCTTTCGTGGTTTAACCCAGAAAGAACTAGGCGAAGCTTGTGGAATACATGAAGTTGCAATCCGTAAGTATGAGCTTGGAAAGAATCTTCCTAAGCCTGAACAGCTTAGAAAAATTGCAGATGCACTTGGTGTCAATGTTAATTCATTGATGGAATTTGATATCGAGGCTGATGGTGATGTACTACCATTACTATTTGCTATTGATGAAACATTTGACATTTCTATCAAGGATTTAGACGGAGAGCCTGGTATATTCTTTTCCAATAAGAATCTTGTTCAGTTTCTTAAAGACTGGCAGGCTATGAAAGAATTACTTGATAATGGCAGCCAGACACAGGATAATTACGAAATATGGAAGACTATCCGCCCAAGTGTGACAAAGGTAACCCACGAATAACAATCATTTTATCCTTTTGCTATCAGCTTTCTAGTAAATAGCAAAAGGATGGTGCTTATGAAGTTACCCAACGGATACGGAAGCGTTGTAAAACTTTCCGGCAAAAGAAGAAAACCTTATCAAGTGAGAAAAACTGTAGGCTGGCACTACGATGAGGCGAAAGACAAACAGGTTCAGGATATGATTACAATTGGATATGCAGCTACCAGAGCTGATGGCTTGCAAATGCTTGCTGATTACAATAATAATCCATTTGATACCAAGGCTGCTAAGATGACATTTTCAGATGTCTATGAAGAATGGTCAAAGCGTAAGTTTCCTACTATATCTGAATCTAATGTAAAAGGATACACAGCATCCTATAAATCCTGTGAACCCCTTTACAACAAAATTTTCAAGGATATTAAATTAGTTGATTTACAGACTGTTATTGATACCTGCGGTAAGAATTTTCCTACTCTCAAGAAAATCAAAGTCCTGTTTAACCAGCTATTTGATTATGCTTTGAAAAATGATATTTGCAACAAAGATTATTCAAGCTTCGTTGATATTGTTCAATACAAGGATCGTAACCCTAACAAATACGATAGAAACAAGTTTGAGAAAAATGAAATTGATATTATCTGGGAACAACAGGAAGACAAATATTATCAGATAGTATTGATGCTCCTATATAGCGGAGTCCGTGTCTCTGAAATGCTTGATTTGAAGAAAGAGAATGTTCATCTGAATGAACAGTATTTTGATGTTATCTGTAGTAAAACAGAAAATGGTATCAGAAAAGTTCCAATAGCAGACAAAGTTCTGCCATATTACAAAGCTTGGTATGAATCCTGCCCTGAATGTGAATATTTACTTCATACAGAAGCTGGAAAACATTTTGAATACCGAAACTACTACGATAGCTATTTCAAGCCATTGATGGAACAGCTAGGTATTAATCGTACACCTCACTGCTGCAGACATACATGCATCTCAATGTTAGCAGAAGCTGGTATTAACCAGACGATTATCAAAAAGATTGCGGGGCACTCAGGTGCAATGACACTCACAGAGAAAGTGTATACCCACTTTGATATAAAGGAGCTTGTTGATGCGATTAATAAGATTTAAACAAAGAAAAGGACATTCCCCAGTATCTCTACTGAAAAATGTCCTATACATATCAATATCTTTGTTGCATACCTGCTGCATATGTGTTGCATTCGATGTAAATTCCAACACATCTGACGGCATTCCACAACTTCTGTAACCCTTGAAAAACGGGCTTTTCTTGATATCTTCGTTCTTGAAAGATTATCTCTTTGAGAACTGAGGTGCGCGACGAGCAGCCTTCAGACCGTATTTCTTTCTTTCCTTCATACGAGGGTCTCTGGTAAGGAATCCAGCCTTCTTCAGAACGGGTCTGAAATCACCGTCTACCTGAAGCAGAGCTCTGGAAATACCGTGTCTGATCGCACCAGCCTGGCCGGTGTATCCGCCACCGTGAACGTTAACCAGAACGTCGAACTTCTCAGCAGTCTCAGTAGCTGCCAGAGGCTGACGAACGATAACCTTCAGAGTCTCCAGACCGAAGTACTCATCAATGCTTCTCTTATTGATTGTAATATTACCATTACCGGGTACTAAATATACTCTGGCGATGGATTTCTTTCTTCTACCGGTTCCGTAGTATCTTTCTGTTTTAGCCATGATTTATTTTCCTCCTCTCAGTCCTTTAGAATGTCAGTACTTCAGGCTTCTGAGCCTCATGCTTGTGCTCAGGTCCTGCATATACGTGAAGCTTGGTGAACATCTGTCTTCCTAAAGGTCCCTTGGGAAGCATGCCCTTAACTGCAAGTTCGATAACCTGCTCAGGCTTCTTTGCTAACTTTTCTCTCAGGGTAGCTTCTTTTAAGCCACCAACGTAATCGGAATGATGATAATATACCTTCTGATCCATCTTCTTACCGGTTACTTTGATCTTCTCAGCATTGATAACGATAACGTTGTCACCGCAGTCGATGTGAGGAGTGAAGATAGGCTTATTCTTGCCTCTCAGCACCTTAGCAACCTCAGATGCCAGACGGCCTAAGGTCATGTCAGTAGCGTCTACTACATACCATTTTCTATCGATTGTAGCTGGACTAGCCATAAATGTTTTCATTATGTTCCCTCCATATTACTTTCGCCGATTCCTGATCGACTTTTTCAGTGTTCCGGTCTGATAGTAATCTGCAGATGTCCGGCTACATTTTACTTCTTCCCAAAACGGTTGAATACTTTATCTCAATGCTTCGTCGGGGCTTTGACTCAGCATATTGAAACACTGTCACAGTCATATATTATATGGCACCAATCAATTAGTGTCAAGATAATTTTAAAACTTTTTACAGTTCAGCCATAGAACGACCGCATCAACGATTAGATACTGCACCCAAAGCGCTTTTTTTGACATTCTATGAACCAGATGCCTATATATGAGCTAAGATAGTGACGCAGTGACGGAAAACACAATAACCCGGCATTGCGGATGACGGTCACAGGAACTCGTATTTCATCAGCGTCAGTCCATGGGCCGGTGCGGTAGGTCCCGCTGCACTGCGGTCTTTTGCCTCGAGGATCGTGAAAATATCCATGGGATCCCGCTTGCCCTGTCCGATATCTAACAGGGTTCCGGCAATGATCCTCACCATATTATATAAAAAGCCATTACCGCAGACGCGGATCACCAGATCATTTTCTCCCTGCTCTTCCACTTCCACGGAATAGATGGTACGCACGGTGGATTCTACCTGGGCACCGGTCTGGCAGAAGCTTTTGAAATCATGTTCTCCCTCCAGGTAAGCCGCAGCTTCCTGCATCCGGTTCACATCCAGTTCATAATAAGTAAACAGCGAATACAAACGTTTCACCGGCATGGGGAACTGTGCCCGGTAGATCCGGTATTCATAGGTCTTGCGGCTGTCGCATTTCCGGGGATGCCAGTCATTTTCCACCTGTTCGGACTTCTGGATACGGATATCCTCGGGAAGTCTCTGGTTCAATGCGTAGGAGATTTTCTCCGCAGGCATCCGGCTGGTCGTGTCAAACACAGCGATATTCCCCAGTGCATGCACCCCGGAATCTGTCCGGCTGGCACCGATGACCTCAACAGGCTCTCGCAGCAGATCGGTCAGACACCGGTTCAATTCGCTTTCGATGGTGATCCCGTTATTCTGGATCTGCCAGCCGTGATAATTCGTACCGTCGTACGCCACAGTCAGGCGGACACGTTTTGTTGTTTTTTCCAGTTGTGTTCCCTTTTCCGCTTCCACTGTGTCTCACCTGCTTTCTCTCTAATCATCTGTTCATTGTCATATGTCTTCTGTCCTGTCTTTTCCAGGCCTTTCAGCATATCGCCCGCTGCTACTGCCACAACTGCATTTTACGGCAGAAACGACAGACGTCCTACCACAATGCTGATCACCATATATGCGGCAATACAGCCGTAAGCAATGTAATCTCTCTTATGATAGATCAGCGGTTTCATCTTCGTCCTACCCTCTCCGCCGCGATAGCATCTCGCCTCCATTGCCATGGCAAGGTCGTTGGCTCTGCGGAACGCGGAGATAAACAGCGGTACTAAAAGGGGCACCATTGCCTTGGCACGTTTGAATATATTGCCGCTCTCGAAATCCGCACCTCTGGCGATCTGTGCTTTCATGATCTTATCCGTTTCTTCTAATAATATAGGTATAAAACGAAGTGCAATGGACATCATCATGGCCACCTCATGTACGGGCACCTTGAATACTTTTAAGGGTCCCATCATTTTCTCCATACCATCCGTCAGGTTGTTCGGTGTGGTGGTCAGTGTCATCACGGAGGATCCGATGATCAGCAGTGTCAGCCGGACAGCCATGGAAATGGCCATTTTCAGTCCTTCCTGCGTAATGGTCAGCTTCCAGATCGTCACTAACGGTGTTCCCTGTGTCAGAAACAGATTGAATACCACTGTGATCATCATCAGCATGACGATAGTCTTCATTCCTTTTACCATGAACTTGAACGGTACCTTTGACAGCCGGATCACCATCCCCAAAAACAGGGCTGCGATCACATATCCTGCGTAATTTTTAAAAAAGAACAGTGATATGATAAACAGGAGGGTGCCTCCCAGCTTGACTCTGGGATCCATCCTGTGTATCACGGATTCTGTCTGATAATATTGTCCTAATGTAATATCTCTAAGCATATTGCTCCTCACCAGAGTTTCTGCCCGGCTCCTGTCGGGTCAGAACTCGTATCTTCTCTCTGCTCATGCTGCAATTTGAGCATTGCAGTTCAAATCATTACTCCTGATTTTTCTGTTTCCAGACTCTTGCAATTTCTTCCGCTGCTTCTTCGATCGTTGTGGCATCTACATCCACATCCGCGCCCCGCACTTTCAGTTCATGCATGATGTAGGTGACCTGCGGTGCCGCCAGTCCTACTTCTTCCAATTCTTTGTAATGTCTGAACACTTCTCTCGGAGTATCGTCATACATGACGCTTCCCTTATTCATGACAATAATACGATCCACATACTCCGCGACATCCTCCATGCTGTGGGATACCAGCAGAATCGTAAGTCCTGTCTCGGTCTGCAGCTTTTTGATCTGCTGTAATATCTCATCTCTTCCCTTGGGATCCAGCCCGGCAGTGGGTTCATCCAGGATCAGCACTTCCGGCTTCATTGCCAGTACTCCGGCGATCGCCACACGACGCTTCTGTCCACCGGACAGTTCAAAGGGTGATTGATAGAAAAGCTCATCCGGCAGTCCTACTTTTTTCAGAGCATCGTATGCACGAAGTTCCACTTCCTTTTTATCCAGTCCCAGATTCTTCGGTCCGAAACAAACATCACTGAATACATCAATCTCAAACAGCTGATGCTCCGGATACTGGAACACCAACCCTACCTTGCTGCGGAGCTTTTTCATATCATAATCCTTGTCGTAGATGTCTTCTCCGTTAAAATAGATATGTCCGTCGGTAGCACGGATCAATCCGTTCATATGTTGCATCAGCGTGGACTTACCGGAACCGGTATGCCCAATGATACCGATGAACTGTCCATCCGGTATCTTCAGGCAGACATCGTTCAGGGCATGAACTGCCAGCGGTGTATCTTCACCGTATACATAATTCACATGATCTAATATGATAGACATTTTTTCGATCCTTTCCCGGGTACTTTCATTCGCTGCCATCCCCGCCATTATTTCCTGTCGGTTTTTCCATAGCCCAGTGCACTGACCAGCTCTTCTCTTGTCAATATGCCATCCGGCAGCGGAATTCCGCGTTTCTGCAATTCATACGATAGCAGCGTTACCTGCGGCACATCCAGCCGTAGCTTTTTCAGCTGCTCCACCTGCGAAAAGATTTCCCGGGGTGTACCCTGCATGGCAATTTTCCCCTCATCCATGACAAATACCTTGTCCGCATGAATGATTTCTTCCATATAATGGGTGATCAGGATCAGCGTAACGCCTTCCACCTGATTCAATCCACGGACTGAACGGATGACTTCCTTACGTCCACTGGGATCCAGCATGGCAGTCGGCTCATCCAATACAATGCATTTGGGATGCATGGCCAGTACTCCGGCAATAGACACTCTCTGCTTCTGCCCACCGGACAGCTTATTCGGGGAATACTTTCGATATTCGTACATGCCTACCGCACGTAAGCTCTCTTCCACACGCTGCCAGATCTCCTCCGTGGGGACCCCCATGTTCTCCGGGCCAAATCCCACATCTTCTTCCACTACCTGTCCTATGATCTGGTTATCCGGATTCTGAAACACCATGCCGGCTGTCTGACGGACCTTCCAGATGTTGTCCTCATCCTTCGTGTCCATGCCATCGACCCAGAGCGTTCCCTCTGTCGGATTTAAGATGGCATTCATATGCTTTGCCAGGGTAGACTTGCCGGAACCGTTATGTCCGAGGATGGCTATGAACTGTCCCTGCTCTATATCAAGAGAAACATCATTCACCGCTCTTGTGATCCCTTCCACATTTCCCTCTTCATCCCGACGAATATATTCATATACCACATTATCTGCTTTAATGATCTTCATAAATAATCTCCATTCCATATTCGCTTAGTGCCGGAGAATCTGTTATCTTCTGCTTTTGCAAGATATCGCTCCTATTTTACTAGATTATGCGCAGATTTACAACACTTAACGGGGAACTGACCTGACTTTTTCAAAATCTCTTGTATGCTTTTCCAAAAACCATTATAGTTATGCTAGTATCATTATGTATCAGAATATATCAGAAACAGAAACGAGGAAAATTTTTATGAATCCGATTGATCGCAATAAAATATGGAAAATGGTGGGAATCCTTGCTCTCATCACGGTGGTGGCCGGAGGACTGCTACGGGTCTCCCAACATAACTCTTACACTTTGGGAGATTATGCGTCGGACAATCCCACACTGGCCTACCAGACAGCGGAGCCATCTCTTTCTCCCTCTCCCAGCCCGGCACCTGCCATCGACAGTTCTTCCACAGATTCGACAGAAATCCTGCAGGAAGAATCTTCCATGGCAGAAACTACCGTCCTTACCGGTGTTTTCCTGAATGGAGAGCTCATGTCGGACCAGCGGATCACCCTGTCGGAAGGCTTTTATTATGAACCGTTATCCGAAAAATTGCAGAGATACATAACGGGTGTTTCTTATCCAGTTACTGTGGATAACTCCGGAGGAACCTCGCAAGGCCTGTTGAAATCTGTCGAAATCAGCTATGACGATCTGAGATATGTGCATATCCGGCATTACAATTTTGAAGGAAATCCTGCAGAAGGGGAATTG
>OGDG01000546.1_pt1 | contig 19963 bp, 18 predicted proteins | sample 1570391 | NCBI WGS metagenome assembly OGDG01 (sample SAMEA2582186, study PRJEB24529) | metagenome | biome: Human gut stool | place: China | collected 2011 | reverse complement strand
AGGACCCGCAGACGGGTCATCCACCACAATTGCGATTGCCGTAGCCAGCATAACCGGCGACAGCACCACCAGCGCCAGTGCAGACAGGATCACATCCTGCGTTCTGCGGTCAATCCAGTAAAGACGATGATCCTTCAGATTTTGCTCTCGGTCGATCTCGACCGGCTTTTCAATCGTAATCGCTGCCATTTCCATCTCACACCCCATTTTTCCATAATACTTAAACGCATCCCTTGGATGGTAAAACCAATTTATAAAGTGTGATGCCCACACTCTTCCAAGTCTTTTCCCTTACTGTCGTACCCTTTCGGCGCAACAATCATATTTCTACTTTTCTCCGTTTTATTGAGTACACCTGTCTTGCTTTTGCAATCATTGAAGTGTCGCCTTGTATTGCCGTGTTCACAAAGTGTGGTTATCATCTATTTTCTAAGTGTTGCTTTGTAGTGCGATGTCCATTTTCAATTCATTAACCCCAAGTCGACATCTTCGCACCTTTACTCAATACATCAGCACTTAGTTCTTATTTATCGCAATACCGTTGTTTTTGTATGATATTATCATTGCAACTACCTTTACTTAACACTTCAGCACTTAGCGTTTCTATATGTACCCTCGTTTTGCTTTTTGTACTGCCAATAGTGGAATTTTTTCATGCTATTGAAAAAAACAGCATTTTTGCATGATACATTTATCCATTTTTGCTATGTATCTCCCACCATCCATACAACCATCAAAACTCAACTGATTCTTTGGAGTAGACATTTGTCGGGGCCGCAATCACAACAAAATCCGCATTCGAGTATGCAGCCTTTGCATCCAGCGTTGCAGTCAGATCCAGATCCTTTTCTGCCAGATATTTTTCAATATAGTCATCCTGAATCGGAGACTTCCGGTTATTAATCATCTCGACCTTCTCCGGGATAATATCCACAGCGGTCACATGATGATGCTGGGAAAGCAGGGTCGCAATCGACAAACCAACATAGCCCCCTGATGTCAAGATAGGGACAAAAAAATTCTCAAAAAAAGCAAAAAAATAAGCCCCACAAGGCTTTTCTGACAATTCTTTGAATCATCAGGGCCTTGTAGGGCTATCCGTTATCTTATGCTATTTTGTTTTCACACTGCCTGTAATGGGGTGTTCTCCATTGTTTCCTTAAACTGCTCAACTGTCATCTTTGCTTTTGCCGCAGCACGCTCCAGCGGTAAATCACCCTCTCGAACAAGCTGAACCAGCATCCGAATCTCGCCAATTCCGATGCCTTCGATTCTGCCTTCCTGACGGCCTTCTTCACGGCCTTCGGCTCTTACGCCTTGACTAAGATTGCACACTTCAAGCACCTCTCTTTCCAGTTCTTCGCTCATTGCAACGCCAAACTCTTCTTCCAGAATCTTCTTTTTCTCCGAACCTGATCTTGTGGAAGATAACAGCACTTCCATAAATTTCAGGATTCCCTTATGATTCTCCGTCCCTGGCTTGCCTAAACAAATCATTACGACACTCATCAAATCGTAGTTTTCGGTTTCTTCCTGCGCTTCTCCAATCAACTGTTCGGGTTTGATGGAGTACCGGGTAAGCGTATTTTCAAAACCATCTGACGGCTGAGTACAAATCCAGATGGAGTAGACCTTACGAATCTTCCCATATTCAGATTTTGTAAAAATCGGACCGTGCTGTGCAGAAATCATTCTGCTACAATAATAGATTGCCCGTTTCGTCAATGGGTATCCCGGCTTGAATTTTGTCTGTGCTTCCACATTGATAATCAGACGAATGACTTCTTCCTGTTCTGCACTGTCCGCAGATTTCGGTGCGATTGCGTCAAAGCGAACATCGTAGAACAATGTTCCCTCGGTCAGCGTAGAGTCCTCGTTGTTACTACCCTTGATTACATCTGTTGACTTTTTGGGTCTGTTCGTATCATCGACATGAACACCAACAGAGCCAACCTCCGGGGTTCCCTCGATGTATTTCTCAACAATATCATCTACGGTGCAATCGCTGTATTCATTCACACAGCCTTTCATGATCTGTGCCAGAATCTGTTTGTTTGCCAACAGCTTTTTCGCTGTTCTGTCATACCTCGAATCATACTCTGTCTGATCTATCGTGTGGGCAAGCTGATTTTCCACCGTGCCTTGTTTTTCCATCGGCATTCACTTCCTCGCAGTAGATTCAACAAGAGCGTAAACTCTCCTATCGTGCTTCCATCTTACCATAATTCACCGCCCATATCAAGCAACCAACTGTAAACTTTCCTTGCACGGAGTTGTCCATATTATTGCATTCTTCGCCACTGTTATATCATAGGCAACTAATTATTTCAGAACCCACTAATGTGAGATTCACATTTCAGTCAGTACTCTCCCGTTTTCTATCTGCATCGCATCCGTTATCTTAAACGAAACAAGTCGCTGCTGTGGAAAAGCTCTTCCGATCAGCCGATAGGACATTTTCTTGTCCCACCCAGAATCCCCGTAAATCATGCGAACCAATGCCATACACTTGATTTCGCCGCTATTAGATTCGTCTGGTTTTCCCACACGATGCGCTCCTGATTCTTCTGCTCCACACGCCTGTACAGCTATCTGTTTCATTTTACGATTATACAGAAACCGATAGTGTGACGGCCATTCTAACGCTTCCAGCGTTTTTCTGAAGACCGTGATTCGTCCCTCTTCCTCGCAGAAACTCATGCCAAGTCCTGCCTGTTGCTCCGTTTTCTGTTCTGTTTTTTGCATATTGCTCACCTCCCACAAATGCACAGACCCTCCCCTTGTACAACCTGTCAATTAGTCCTTTCCAGCTTCAGGAGCAATCTTTCCTGTCAGAATCCCCATTGACACATACCCATCCATTTGCTTGACTTCAGATTCTTTCCGGTGTTCTTCCACAGGCACACCAAAAGTTCCCACAATATCATCCAGGTAAAATCCCTTTCGGCTGTTCACAGGTTTTGTTGACGCAGCATTATCCTGCGAATCGACTGCGTTCTTTTTTCTCTGTCCTTCATGAAAAATTTCTGGCACAAGCAGATCAAAAACATACAGAGTTTCACCCTCAAAGGTAATCCTGTACCCCAGCATTTTATATCGGCACTCGCTGTCCCATCCCATTTTCTGATAAACTAAAGTCGCAAATGGCTTGCAGGACATCTTCCGGCTTTTGCGCTTATCCGGTTTTGCCACGCACCAACGCAGAGCGTCCTTGTCATTTTCATCACACCCACGAACAACGATACGCTTCAAATCATTGTTGAACATGACATGAACATAGACCACATCCTCCAGCCCTGTGATACAGGCTGTATTGAATGTGATACTATCTTTACGAATCACGATTGCCGGGTCACGCAGATGGGCAAACAATTCCTTTCGCACGACCTGGTAGCCATCATACGAAAAGGCACTTTCCAGTTCTTCCGCCCGTGCGTCTCTATCATCCTGCACAATCTGCTTCTCTGGCGGCATGATTGTTGTGTTTTCTTCATTCATCTATAATCAGTCCATCCTTCCATTATCTTCTCCGCTTCACGGAGCAACTCATTTAGACTTTCTGCCGTAAATATGTTCATTTCCTCTATCTCCGTCGCAGGACGAAATACATCCCAGTTTCCGGCATAATGCTCCTGCCGTAAGATACCCACCTGTGCTATACTTGTAATCGGCTGTCCAAATGTTCCAGCCCACTCTGGTGGAAAAATGTAAATCTTCTTTTTGACCGTTTCGCCCTCATCTTCTTCGGTGTTTTCCTTTGGAGGCAGAACGATTTCTTCCACCTTAATCATTTCAGGCTCATCAAATGCGAACAGCATCATTTTGTTATCGCCCTGCTCCAAAAACTGGCCACGGAACCGATAACGCAAATCCTCATCCCATTCCATAATGTCAAATAAAGTCTTTGCAAGTCCACGACAGCCCAAAGTGCTTGCACACCAACGTCCCTCTTTCAGTCTGCCCCAACGGATCGCGTTTGGATTATTCTTGTCACAGGGGCGAATGGCAATGCAGCGTTCAACAGAATTTAGCAGCAGCTCCACATATTCAACATTTTCAAACTTTTTCAAGCAAGCGGTGTTAAAGCGCAATCGTCCATTAGAAATCGTCATAGCCGGATTCTGCATAGTAGAAAAATACTGTACCCTGACTATTTCATAGCCCGTCAGATCAAGACGCTTTTTCACATCCGCAGTAACAGTGACATCCGGTTCTTTCATCACGCTTTCAGAGGCTTCCCTGTATTCTTCTGCCGAAAAACCTGTCCAATCCTTATCAAAAGGCACATATCCTCGCAAAATCCCATCTTCAACCACGCTCAACACGGGCAAGGGTCTGTTTTTCTTTGAATAATTGCGGGATGCCCGCAGATGATTGGCTGCATTAAAAACTTCTCTGGAAACAATGGCTTCATGGTGATTCTTCTGCCTGTACTGTGTCCGATCATTGTTGTTTTTCTTTGATTTATGCGTCAAAAAGTTCGGTGTAAAGGTCTTTCTTGCCAGTACATCACCACAATGGCGCTCATTTGCCAGAACACCTGCAAGTGTACCGGGATTCCACTCCACACGTCCCAACTTCGTCTTACGGCTATACTCCATCAAAAGAGTTGCAATCTCCGTAAGCGAATATCCATTCAGGTACAGGTAGTAAATCACCTTTACCGTCTGTGCTTCCTCCGGGTTAATTACAAGGTTGCCTTCCTCGTCTTTATCGTATCCAAGCAATGCAGGGGTCAGGAACAGGCCACGGCTGAACCGCCGGTCAATCGACCAGTTCATAATGATAGATTTGGAATGCGATTCTTCCTCTGCCACAGATGCCAGAATCGTCAGAATCATGCGTCCATTGCTGTCCAGCGTATAGATATTATCTGCTTCAAATTTCACACCCACAGGCGGATTCAGATTTTTCAGAAGTTCAATCACAGAAAGGCAGTCAACGATATTTCGAGCAAAACGGGCAATGGATTTTGTAAGAACAAGGTCAATCTTGCCTGCCTTGCAGTCCTCAATCAACTGCTGCATCCCTTTTCGGTGTTCCAGAGATGTGCCGCTGATGCCCTCATCCGCATAGATTCCAACAAATACCCATCCCGGCTGTGCCTGAATATAATCCGTATAATAGTTTTTCTGAAGTTCATACGAAGAAGTCTGTTCATCATTATCCGTGGAAACACGGATATATGCTGCCACACGCCGAATCACAGAACTTGTTTCCAAATCCTCTATGATTTTGGCGGGAATGACTTCCAATTCCGATATATCTACGCCCTTATAGCGGTCTCTGATTTTTTGCTTACGGTCTACTGCTTCTACTTCACCGGTAATCATGTGCTTTTCCTCATTCTCCCGTATGGATGCTCCAATACCACTGTCGCATCTTCCGATAACTTCGGATACCGAGTTCTTTCTTCGTATTTTCTGCGGTTCTGCGGCTGATTCCTTCATCTTTCATCCGCATATAGATTTCTCTTGCTCTCATATCGCCATCAGAAAGCAACTTTTTTATCAGATATGCTGCCTTTTCTGTTTTTGACTCAAATTCCGGCACTTTCGGTTGTTCCGATGAAACGAATGTGCTCTTGCACTCCAACCATTGAAAACCCATCTCCGCTGTTATAGAAAACCGAATTTCTCCATCAGACGGAGCCAAACTGTTTTTTATCTGCCGAACAATACGAATATCTGTATCTTTCTGGTCACGCTCCACCTGCAAAACACTTCGCGCAGCAGCAACCACATCTATGCTGCCAAGGCTTCGGTACAAACCTTTCGTTCCCTCTTTCTTATTGAGATGACCAATCAGCACAATGGCACAATCATATACTGAAGCCCACATTCCGAGACGCTGCATCAGTTTTCTGGCTCTCCCTGCAATCTGGAGGTCAGAATCACTTCCTAAATACGCCTGAATCGGGTCTATAACTACAAGCCGTGGGCGAAATTCAATGATTGCCTGACGGATACGCTCATCATCCAGTGTTAGACCACTGTATGTTTCTTCATTGATAAAAGCTACTTTTCTACAATCTGCGCCACATCTTTCCAGTCTGGGTTTAATGGTATCTGATACTCCATCTTCCGAACACTGGTAGATAACCCTCTGCGGCGTCCCAACAGGCTTTCCATCCGGTGTTTTCCCACCCTTAGAAAGTTCCGCAATCAGATTCATCATCATGGTTGACTTTCCATCGCCGGGATCGCCTTGTAGCAATGTTATCTTTCCCACTGCAATGAATGGATACCACAACCAGTGAACAGAAGTTGCCTGCACATCACTATATAATGTAAGAATTCTTTTTTCTACCTTGTCCGCCATCGTCTTTCCTTCCTATTTGCAGTCTTTTCCTACCTCTATTATAAAGCATTCGTTGCGTTTTGACTGCTACCCATCAGGTAGCATGAGTTGCCTTTTGCTACCCAGTAGGTAGCAAAACAGCCTAAGACCACAGAGCAGCTAGCAGTGTGTCCCTTTGCGGTCTTAGAACCTTTGATATAGAGTTGCTCTGCCTACCATCATGCGAGATAATTGTACTGCCTTATGCGGGGAATCATAAGGAGAAAAGCACATGGCTACTGATTATAAAGCTTTGGGCAAGCGCATTTCAAATGCCCGAAAACAAGCTGGTATCACGCAAGAGGCCCTTGGAGAGCAGCTTAACATGACACGAAAACATATTAGCGTAATCGAATCCGCTATCAAACGCCCAAGTCTTGATGCACTGGTTGATATTGCCAATGCTCTTGACGTATCGACTGATGATTTGCTGGTAGATAGTTTGATGCACTCGACTTCAACCTCAAATTCCGAAATTCACCGTCTTCTCTTGGACTGCAATGAAATCGAACAGGAAATTCTCACTCGGATGGTAAGAGAGATGAAAGCCATACTGTACGGTTTGGGAATCTGATTTTGTAGCCCGCTGATCATATAACAAAAAAGCCCGCATAAGACACAGCTGCACTTCGGATTACACCGGGGTGCTGTCTGTGGCTTATGCGGTCAAAGTCATTCCTGCGGAATGAAATACCCGCCTGGTCGAGAAGATTTTCTGAATCCTCTCACCCAGACGGGTATTCTTTTTCTTATGCAGCTTCTTCCATCAAATTATGCGCCATACTTTTCCAACGCTCTCCGAATCACATCCTCACAGTTGAACTCTATTTTCATCGTTTGGTCGTCATACAGATAAACCATGCTGACAAAAGCATCCACACATTCTTTTGTCAGCCCGCCGATGTATGTTTTCTCACTGGCCTGTTTTGTCAGAGCGCGGATTTCTTCATCCAGTTCATCGGCACACTCCTGTTCTTCCTTTTCTGTCCGTATGCTATCCTGCAATGCAGCCAGTTTTTCCGAAAGAGCCTTTTTCTTTTCTATGTACGCATCTCGCAGCAGCACACCGTCCGCATACGATTCATATAGTTTGATTTGCTCTACCCGAATGGCTTCCGCTTGCTTTTCCAAGTCCTCAATGTCCATGCAGCGCACCGTGATAGACTGCTTTTCCTGCATTCCCTGATTTACCACATCCAGCGCATAGAACACAGTTTTTATCGCACGAGCCACTTTTGCGTTTACAGAGTATTCTCTGTAATAGCCGCCGTAGCATTTAGAGAACTTTCCTGCCGCCCTTTTATAGCCACAGCAGAAAACCATTTCTCCATACTGCTTTTCGTGTCGAAGCTGCCGTTTGCAGTTTCCGCAGCAAATCTTCCCTTTTAAGGCGAAATCATCGCCTACCTTATACTGAATTGGGGTTACGTTACGGATCGCTTTCTGTGCCTGATAGTATTCATCTTTTGTCACGATGGCCTCATGTGCATTTTCTGCAATGATCCACTTGTCCTCCGGGAGTGTCCGAATAGATGTAGTGTTTACGTCAATTTTCTTTCTTCTCCCCATAACCAGCGCGCCCGTGTATTCATACCGTCTAAGGATTCTCCACACGATTGCTGCATTCCACAGCATTTCACTGTCCGGAGCAATAATAGGATTACTGCCCATCAGCAGATTTTTTCGTTTCGCATACAATCCCGGCGTAGGAAGATTTAATTCGTTCATGCCGTAGGCGATCTGCGTTGTATTGCGGCCAGACAATGCCAGTTCAAATACTTTTTTCACGCTAGCTGCGGCCTCCGGGTCAATCTCCCACCGCCGTCCACCTTTCTTGTTCCACACATATCCGAAAGGAACATTCGTGCAGGTGGCTTTTCCGTTCTTCCAGTTCGTTTCCAGAGCAGCCCGAACCTTTTTCGCAATATCCCGGCTATACATATTATTCACCAGATTGCTGACTGCCACTTCGATTCCCGGCGTTCCGTTGTTCAGTTTCATGCTGTCAAAGGAATTATTCACAGCAATAAACCGAACTCCCATCAACGGAAAAATCTGCTCAATGTAATCACCAACACCGATATAGTCACGACCAAGGCGGGATAAATCCTTTACCATGATGACTTTTATATCGCCCTGCTTCAAATCCACGATCATTTTCTGAAAAGCCGGACGATTAAAATTTGTTCCAGTATAGCCATCATCTACATATTCTACAATCTCGCCAAATAAATCTTCCTGCTTTCCAATGTAATCGTGGAGCAGCATCCGTTGGTTCTCAATGCTGTTACTTTCATCCTTGCTGCCCTTTTTCAAATCTCCGTCTGCCAATGATAAGCGGAGATAGATTGCAATTTTATCATTCATTCTGAACCTCCGACATGATTGCAAGCACTTCCTGATAGGGGTCGCTGCACTTAAATTCGACCTCCACAGAATTGTCCATTCCCACATAGATTCTCTTGATAAGTTCATGCACCAGTTCTTCATCAAATTCATTTTGATTCAGAATCCCACGCATCCGTTCCATCTGCGCATCACAGATTTTGATTCTCTTTTCCAGTTCCAATGCGCGCTGACGCTGCTTTTGCAGTTCATGTTCCAGCCGCTGCTTTTCTGCTATGTAATGCTCCTTTAGCTGACTGTATTCATCTTCGTCCAGAATTTCAGCTTTATAGTCCTCATATAAGCGCAACCGCCGTTCTTCGGCTTCCTGAATCCGAAACAGGATTGAATTTTCTTTCATCTTGATGGAACGGGCAGAATCCAGATTGCTACCGCGCATCATGTCTTTTACCAGCTTTTCTTCTTCGCACATGGTAGACACCAGATGATGAATCTGATCCATCGCCACCATCATCAGCATTTTCTCCGGCACCGCATGATAGGCGCAGGGAGTCGTATTCTTCTTTCTTTTGCAAATGAACACTCCATAGTGCGTTTCTTTCACCGTACCATGCACACGCCGTTCAAACGTCATGTTGCGCCTGCAGCAGCCACAGTAAACCATTCCCGATAGATGGTTATAACACTTTTCTCTGGTTGCCTTGGAACGAGCCATCGCCCTTTCCCGTTTTTCCTTATTCTGCTCCCGCCGTGCCTGCACTTTTTCAAAATCCGATTTCAGAATGATTGCTTCATGAGCGTTTTCAACAATATGCCATTCCTTCTTTTCCACAGGATGGAGGCCAATCCCTTTGTATGATGCTGTTTGCGTTTTTCCCGATACCAGTTCTCCAATATAGGCACTGCTGTTTAAAATACGAAGAACCGTACTGGGGTGCCATTTATTATAGGTAGGGTCATCTCCCTCATGTAATTTGCGATTCAGCCGTTCGTTCGGCCTTGCTACTTCTAAAAACTCCAACCTGCGGGCAATTTCGTTTGTGCTTACTCCTGCAAGATACCATTGATAGATCAGTTTGACCCACTTCGCATCCTCAGTCGCTTCAAACTTATTTCCCTGTTGGTTCAACTGATAGCCATACGGTGTACACCACGATGTAGGGATTCCCTTCTCGCGGCGCATCTGGTAACTAAGGCTGATTTTCTTTGAAATGTCCTTAGCATACAAGCTGTTTACCATGTTCTTAATGGGAACCGCAAGACTATCCACATCCGACTGCCGGATGTTGTCAAAATCATCGTTGATGGCGATAAAGCGAACATGGAGCATCGGGAAAATAGTTTCCAGATAGCTTCCCGTTTCGATATAGTCACGACCAAATCGAGATAAGTCCTTCACTACGATGCACTGAATTTTGCCTGTCCGTATATCCTGCATCATACGCTCAAATTCTGGTCGGTCAAAACGTGTTCCCGTAAAACCGTTGTCTGCATAGGTATCGGTCAGCGTCAGTTCCGGGTTCTCCCTGATATAATTATGAATTTGCAAAATCTGTGTGTGCAGGGAATCTTCTGTTTCATGCCCACCGTTCTCAACCGACAGCCGCGCATACGCTGCCGTGCGCAGAAGTTCTTTTTCGTTTTGCTGTACGGCCTCCTGCGCAGCGGCCTGCGGCATCAGATTCTTTCTACTCTTTCTTGCCATTACAATCTTCCTCTCCGTTGTTCAGCCATTCTTCCGGGAAGAATCCCTTCCACTTACTTTCTTGTAGGATCACTTCTACCTGTTCAAAATCTACGATCCATACATGGTCAAGCCATTCTTTAAGATGCGTGCGCTCCAACGTTTCAGGAATTGAAATCGCTCGGAACTTCATCAACCAGGGATTCCCATGGCTAAATGCTTTTTCTATATCATTAACAGCCAGCATTACTTTTTTAAAGTCCGCTTCCTGCTTCTGGACTGCTACCTGATACTGATGTTCATACTCATCTACCTGTTCTGGCGAAATTGATCCATGCTCGTATTCCCGATAAACCGCTGTTCGTTCATCGTCCTTGGCCATCAAGTACGTAACAATCTCATTTGCTCTTTTTCTGTACTGCAACAGTCCAGCATCCATGCACTGCTTGACTTTCTCAGGATTCAAGTCCAGCACCCTATCAATATGCGCAGCTTGCATTTTTTCTTTTTCCAAAGCTGAAAGAATCTCTCGAAAGATTTTCTCGCTTTCGATGAAAGGGGCTTTTCCAGAGAAGCATCTATACCCCTTGTCAAACGAATAGATTTGCTGGCTTTCATCTTCTGATGTTCTGCACAGCAGACCTTTTCCACTTTCCTTGTCATAGATTTTTTTGAAGAGCAGATTTGGTTTTTTTCGAGCCTTTTTTCTCGAAGGCAACCTCGTAGATTCCAACTTTTTCTGAGCTTTCTGAAATTCCGTCTTTGAAACAATCGCCGGAACCTCCAATTCTCGCTTTGCCTTTGCCAGTGTCAGCGTACACTTTCCGATATAGAGTGGATTTTTCAAAATCGAGCGAATTGTTGAATCCTGCCACTTATTTTTTGTTCTTGATCTTTTTTTCTTTGCCATCTGGACTTGCGGTGTTTGAACGCCCTGTACATCCAATGCTCTTGCGATTTCCGGGATTTTCATATCTTCCAGATACATCTGAAAAATCAGCTTTACAACCTGTGCGCTCTCAGGATTAAGAACAAGGTTTCTGCGATCTTCCGACAGCGCATAACCATATTTAGCCTGTCGATGGGTCAATGTACCTTCTTCAAAGTGATTCTGGCGATTGGTAATAAATTCCGAACGAATCTTATCAATGGTCTTTCCATTGAAATACTCTGCAACTTCTTCGGCAGTTTTGTCTGCACTGCAAAAGTCATCTTCCACAACTGCAAATTGGATACCAAGCGGATAGAACGTCCTCTGCAGTGCTTCAATGGCAAACGGAAGGGTTCTTCCACAGCGGAAGATAGAATCCACAACAACTGCATCAAATTTCCGCGCCATCCCATCCTGTACCAATTTGTCAAAGCCCTCTGTGGCTTCTGCTGTTCTCTTTCGGTCACTGTATTTTTCGGATACGCTGCACCCAAGCTTTTTTAGATACCGTGCAATGCGCTCATTCTGCTCCGCAATCGTATTGGATGGATTTTCTTCTCCGATCCTGCTGGAAATCGACCTTGTATAACTGACCCATTTCATTCCTCTGCCACCTCATTTCCATGATGTGCTCGATATTCCATAAATTTTTCTGTGATACTGTGCAGTTCATCCTCGAAGCAGAAATGAATTTCAATCTCTGTTTTGCTATGAACATCTATGTGGTCGATCAGTTCCACCACGACCCTGCGTTCGAGCGTTTTGATATGTTCGTACTGCTTAAATTCTTCCAACCAAGTAGGAAGCAGTGTGTCGTGCTTTAATGCCTCCTGCTTCTTTTCGCGGATTTCCTGAATCTTATCCTGTGCCTCTTTTATCTTCTGCGCAAAGCGAGTATTCATTTCTCCGTACTCTTCCCGACTGACAACATCATCGCATAAGTCCTGATACAGACGGATTTTCAAATTACTGTACCGTTCTAATTCAGCTTCCAGTGCAGTGATCTGGCTGTCCAGAATCTTTATGCCAATCTGTTCGCCGCTTGCCAGCTCTGCATTGGAGAGTACCTTTTCCGCTTCTACAAGAAGTGTCACTTGATGCCGAATCGCAGCCAGAACACTTTCCGTCAGTTTCTCACTGTTTATCATGTGCGGTGTGCAGCCACCGCCATTCTTATAGGTAGAGCAGTGATAGTATTGATACTTCTTTCCGTTTTTCGTCACCGTGCGGCGAATCATATTCTGCCCGCAGTCTGCACAGCGCAGAAAACCTGATAATGGATAAACTGTTGTCTGCGATGGTGCGGTACGAGTGTCCAGTTCCAACAACTGTTGTACTTGTTGGAACTCGCCTTTGCTGATAATGGCATCATGCGCATCTTCCACCCGAATCCAGTTTTCACTTCCAACATCATGGCTCTTTTTAACTTTGTAATTGATTTTCCTGCGTTTACCCTGAATCAATGTTCCCGTATAGGATTCATTTTTCAAAATACGATTGACGGAAACCACTGTCCACTTCTGATTCAGCCCAGCCTGAAAACCGCAGGTATAGTTGAACCCATTGGCTCTCTTATACTCGTTCGGCGGCAGGACACCCAGTTCGTTCAAGTGACTGGCAATGCGCTGTGAACTCATTCCGTTCAATTTCTGTTTGAATATTTCCTGCACAATGCCCGCAGCGTATTCATCTATAATCAGATGATTTTTGTCTTTGGGGTCTTTGCGATACCCATACCCTGCGAAACTGCCAATGAACTGACCTTCTTTTCGTTTCACATCCAAGTGACTGCGAACGCGCAGTGAAATATCCCGGCAGTAGGTGTCATTGATAAGATTATTGAACGGAATCAGAATACGGCCCTTATCATCGTTTTCCTCTGCACTGTCATAATGATCGTTGATGGCGATAAAGCGCACACCCATGAATGGAAAGATTCGTTCCAGATAACGACCCGTTTCAATGTAGTTTCTGCCGAAACGAGATAAATCCTTGACGATGATGCAGTTGACATTCCTTTTCTCAATGTCCTGCATCATCCGCTTAAAATCCGGGCGTTCAAAATTTGTGCCGCTGTAGCCATCGTCCACATACTCATCGAACTTGTGCAATTCCGGGTGCTTCCCCATGTAATCGTTCAGCAACGCTCTCTGATTTTTTATGCTGTTGCTCTCCTGCTGGTCGCCATCCGAACGCGACAATCGAAGATATGTGGCACAGTTGTATTTTTCATTTCCCTGAAAAAACATAAAAGCCGATAACCTCCTAATCTATTTGTCGTTCAGACAATAAACCAAGAAATTATCGGCTTTATCAGCATATTCTGTTTTGACCCAAAGCCATTATCTCATATTTCGTGGTTCATGTCAACGCTTTAATGTGCTAAAGTGTAAATTTTCTTCTACTTTCTTCTTTTTTTTATTTCCGATGTGTCCTTGCGCATTTTTTCAGCGTGTCCTCTAATCGGTTCTCTCCCGCAAAGCTGATCTTCACTACCATGCCCTTGTCGAGATAGCAATAAGGGTTCTTGATCTGCGAAATGAAATCGACCATCCGCTCCCGCTGCGACAAGTCTTTTCTAATTTCCACTTCGTTGATGTCTACCAGTTCCTTGCGGTTCACATTACGGAGATCGGTCTGTGCCATCTGACGCAGGCTTTCCATGGTGTGATAGGTTCGTGCAGTTGTTTCGGTCATTCACTCATTCCTTTCTGTTTTTGGGGTGGTGTGTCAGCCTCTTTCACTTATAGAATTGGAGAAAGGCCATTTCGCAAGGTATTTCAAAAAATTTTTTGTCTTTTTTCAAAAACACCTTGCGAAACACGCTCTGCCCGATTCTAAAGATAGAAGAACCCGAAAAATGCGTAAGACAACGGCTTCACCGTAAGTAGGGCAAGATTCGCCTGGAGTAACTCAAAATTCACTTTCGTGATTTTTCGTTACCGGCAATCTTGATGGGGATTCCGCTTCCCCATTCCCTCGGTACGCACAAAATCTCTGATTTTGGCTATTTGGCTTCCACTAAAGTGGTCGCAGCCGACCGCCTACGGCTTGTCGGGATTTGCTTCGCAAATAAATTTGAAGGGAGTTTCTATCTATGGGCAGAAGAAAAAAGTGCGAGCAGATAAAAAGAACAAATAACGTAATGGTACGTTTTACGGATGCCGAGTACGCTTCTATTTCCATTTCTGCTGAACAGGCAGGCTATCCGGTTGCCGTTTATGTCAGGAAGAGTGCGCTGGACGAACGCATCGAAGTCCACTACAACATCACTGCAGAACTTCCCGAACTTCAAAAACTGATTGCTGAGTATTCTGCCATCGGCAACAACCTAAATCAGATTGCCCAATACTTCCACTCTGGCGGTTTCTATTCCAAGTCAATGCAGGACGAGATCAACCGCCATCTCACTGCATTATGGCAACTTCGGCAGGAAGCAATCAAATTAGGGGGAACCTATCATGGCCGTGTTAAAACACATCGCAATAAAAAACGCTGATTACAGTGCGGCAGTCTGCTATTTGAAATATCAGCATGATGAACGACACTTAAAACCGCTCCTTGATGAAAACGGGAGCATGATGCTCCGCAGCGAATTTCACATGAATGGAGTAAACTGCAATCCCGACACCTTTGATCTTGAGTGCGAAATGCTCAATGACCAGTATCGAAAAAACTACCGATACGATGAAGTCAAGTCCCATCACTATATCATCAGTTTTGATCCGCGCGATAAAGACGAACACCATCTTACTGGCGAGAAAGCACAAACCCTGGGACTTGAATTTGTGAAGAATCATCTTCCCGGCCATCAAGCATTGGTCTGTACTCACACGGATGGACATAATGGCAGTGGCAACATCCATGTTCATATCATAATCAACAGCTTACGGAAACTGGACATAGAGCCACAGTCATACACCACACGCAGCATTGACTGCAAAGCAGGATACAAACATCACCTGACAAAAGATTATCTAAAATACTTACAGCAAGAACTTATGAATCTATGCCAGCGTGAAAATCTGTATCAGGTCGATCTTCTCTCTCCGGCTCAACATAAAATCACTGAAGCTGAATACTGGTTGCAAAAGCGAGGGCAGAAAGAGCTGGAAGATATAAACGAACAGATCATTGCTGATGGCATGAATCCAATGGAAACAACATTTCAGACTCGTAAGCAGTTTGTTCGGAATGCCGTTTCAGAGATTTCTTCCTCCGCAATTTCGTTTGAAGATTTTCAAAGCCAGTTATTTGAAAAGTATAAGATTCATGTGAAAGAAAATCGGGGAAGATATAGCTATCTGCATCCAAAGCGAGAGAAGTACATTTCTGGTCGCTCTTTAGGCACAAATTTTGATAAAGATTATTTGCTCAATCTTTTTGAAGCCAATGCACTTGCTGCTGAGCAAGAAGAAAAGCAACGACAGACCATGCCCGATTACCATGCAGACCCGATTGCCATTCTCTTCATTCGCTCTGATCTGCGTCTTGTTGTGGACTTGCAGAACTGTATTAAGGCTCAACAGAGCAGAGCTTATGCTCAAAAAGTCAAAATTTCCAATCTTCAGCAGATGGCAAAGACCGTAGCTTACATTCAGGAAAACGGATTCGATACCAGAGAAAATTTACAGACAACCTACGATAGCATCACATTACAGATGCACGATGCACGGCAAAAGACAAAGGACACCGAAACACAAATCAAATCTGTGAATGAGCAAATCCACTATCTGGGTCAGTATCTTTCCACAAAATCCACCTACAATGAATTTTTGAAAGCTCGCTTCAAAGGAAAATTTCGCAAGGATCACGCTGATGAAATTGAGAAGCACGAAAAAGCCGCCCAGATTCTGAAAGCACAAAATCCAGACGGCTCACTTCCGAAGATGAAAGATTTGAAGCTTGAAAAAGAACGATTACTTGCCTTGAAAGCGGCTCAATACGACACCTACACCTATTATAAAGATTATCAAAAAGAATTGCGAACAGCCTGTGCCAATATTGACAACATCTTGGGGCAGCACCACATTCGAGATCACATTCAACGCACAGAACAGACCCTTTAAGCAAAAAAGAGCCACCATAAGCTACCCTTTGGGGGTAAGCCTATGGTGGCTTTCTTGATGCTCTACTGCTATTTTAACGCATCATGCTTTCTGGTCTTGATTTTTTCCATAGAGAGCATTCATTTTCTCAATAAACTCTCCCCACGCAAGATTCATTTTCTTTTCTTGCTTTGTCAAATAATACTCATACTTGTACAGGAGCCGAAGTCCATCCGGCGGATATTTTCCCGTACAGTACAAGTAATATATCACATCATACATTTCCAGAAGTTCCATATCGTCCAGTCCTGTATGCAGCTCGTCCGCTTTCCGAATCAAGTTCATCGGTAGAGTATCATTTGCCGCAAAATACAGAAATCTCTTTACTGCCATAAAGGACAACGATCTCACTTCGCCCCGGTCTTTTGCATTATCTCTTTCTGGTATGTACTGTGAATACTCCGCAAGCTTAGAGATGTATGCCTGCATCAGAGCCTGTTCTGCCTCATTCAATTCCGCATCTTTATAAACACGCAAATGGGATGGGCTTTCTGACTGACGTTCATCGGCATATTTCTTTACAGCATCAGCAACCAGTTCATGATAGACTGATTCGTGAATGGCCAAATTAGGGAAGGCATCAAAAATCGGATCAAGCCAAATCTCACAAAATTTCAAAAAAGGAATCGGTTTCGTCCCCATTCTGCTTCTATCTGGCGGTATAAAAAAGTTTGCATCCAGAAATATCGTCTGCTCTGGATCAGTAAATAAGCTCTCTAATGCCGGATTCTTCTTTTCTACGTCAACTCTCATCTGCGTCACCGCCTTCAAAGAGTTTATTCAGTTCATCAAGATCAGTGTCGTCAACTGCCAAATCAAAGCCAAAATCATCTGGCTTCTTGCCAAATAAATCCAGAAGCTTGACGAACTCGTCTTCTGTCAAACTGCCATCCTCATAGTTCATAATAAATGTTTCCAATACCCAGTTTGAAACATCCGTTCTCCGAGTGATTGTATTCAGCTTTGTGTAACAGTCTGGAGCAATACTGTAAAAAATCTTTCCATAGATGCTGTCTTTATCGCGGTCGTTAATTTTGAAAAGCACATCCACCTGCTCGTCCGTGATATACTTTTCTTCGTTCAGACGAAGCACCAAGGCGCGGTATGGCAACCACCACTCACTCTGCAATCTTGCAATAAAGCGCAAAAGCCGGAGATTGGTAACTTTTTTTAAACAAGAAGTTTTGAATTGTGCCATGACCATGTGGTTCAAAGTTTCACTCGGTAACAAAAGTTCTGCGGCAAAGCGGTCAGCCATTTTTTCTGTTCTCTTATCTTCTTCATCCATATCCGTTTCATACGCTTTGCCTGTTTTTGTAATGTAGTGATACAGCTCATGCGCCAATGCAAAAAGCTGCTCATCATAATAGATTGCCGTGTTCAGACCAATAAAAATCATTTTGTCTGAGCCTGTTTCAAATCTTGTGATATTAGCATCCGTGTGAGATTTCTTGCTTGTCGGGAACGGATACTGGCAGATTGCAATTCCCTCCTGTTCAATCAGCATGAACAGGTCGCCTGCAATCGGGGCTTCAATAATTCCGAAATTTCTTCTTTCCTTATCTGCTGCTTTCTTGATCTCATCAATCTGTAACTCGGTCAATACGACATCTTTATTCATGGTGCAATGCCTTTCTCAGCATAATCTGCTGTCGTGCTGCAAGCATCATCTCCATTAAATGATCTGCTCCCGCTCGTTCCTCGTCCGAAAGCTTTGAGCCTCTAAAAGCTGTAAAAACAGTCGGCTGATTATTTTCAACAAACAGCCTATCGACCTCAAAGCCCAAAACTTCCGCCAGCTTTTCAAGCTGCGGAATGGTTGGAATATAGTCCATTCGTTCAATTCTCCCAATCATATTTCGATTGATTCCTGTTTTTTCGCAAAGTTGTTCCTGTGTAATTCCTTTTTCTGTGCGGTTATTCTTTATCGTTTCGGCCAAATCGACTAGCGAAAGACGTTTCATTCTCATTACCTCCAATACTGCTTTCAGTATATGCTTTTTCACTTAGAATGATACCACAAACATCTTTTGCCGTCAATATTTCATCATTTTGCATCGCAAATGATTTTTTTAGGATCAAAAGTAGTGGAGAGAGCTTTGCACTCTCTCCACCTCATCACTTCCTGTTCCGTTCTATATCAGTCGATTGTTCCTGCATCTGCCCGCTCTTTTGTTTTTCCCGTGTCATCTGCCGGATTCGCAACTTATCAAGAACGGATTCCCGTCCATTGATTATGCGAGGCTTCGGGAGATTGTTGGCACAGCCATCAATCATATTGTAGTTCTGTTCCGTAGTGGATTCTACGGCCCGAACATATTCCCCGTTCTCGTAGAACTTCTGATAATGTTCCATCTGGTGTTGTGAAGGCTTCTGGTTCACCGGCTTTTCTATCAGCGGTGGATTAGGATAGAACTTTAACATCGGTTTCCACTGTACATAGAACCGGTCGGCAAACTTATAAAGCAGTTTTCCTGTTTCAGTAGGTGAAGTGACCTTTGCAAATGATTCTATGTAGATAAGCTTCTTACCCATAAGCTTTGAAATAAGGCAAATCGGAATCATCGCTAAAACGCCTGTGCAGATAACTACATCCGGCTTTTCTTTTCTGTAAATGCTGATAGACTTCCAAGCATTTTGAATCATCCGCCATATAAAATCTTTTTCACGACGGTTGACCTGTTTCATGTAATAGGTCTTTTCGCCTTTCGACTCTGCGCTATAGTCGGTTTTCTCAGTAATGACAAAACTATCATATTTTTTCATCAGCGGCTTTAGCATCATAAGTTGCTCATAATGTCCACCAGATGAAGCCGCAAAACATATCTTTATTTTTTTCTTTTCATCAATCTCTAATAACCCACACTTATTAATCTCTACCAAACAAATCTCTTGTATAAACTTTTTCTTTCACATCATCTAGGCACTTGTCATAACGGTTTGCAATGATGGCGTGACTCATTTCTTTGAACTTCGCCAAGTCATTGACCACCATAGAACCGAAGAAAGTCTCTCCGTCCTTCAAGGTCGGCTCATAAATAATGACCGTTGCTCCCTTTGCCTTCACACGCTTCATAACGCCTTGAATAGAACTTTGACGGAAGTTGTCCGAGTTAGACTTCATGGTCAAGCGGTAAACGCCAATCGTGACAGATTTCTCCTTGTCCTCATCAAATTCGTTCTCTGCATCATATCCATAGTAGTCCGCCAGCTTCAGAACTCGGTCTGCAATAAAGTCCTTACGAGTACGATTGGATTCCACGATTGCTTCAATCAGGTTCTCCGGCACATCGGCATAGTTTGCCAGCAGTTGCTTGGTGTCCCTTGGGCAGGCAATACCCGCCGTAGCCGAAGGACGGATTGTTGTAATGGCTACCGATACGCGGATCAAGGCAGACACCATCAATAATCTGCTGGGTGTTCAGCCCCTTGCTTTCTACGTAGGTATCCAGCTCATTGAAGTAAGCCACGCGCAGAGCCAAATAGGTGTTAGCGAACAGTTTGACCGCCTCGGCCTCAGTGAAGCCCATGAACAGCGTGTCAATTTTCTCTTTG
>OGDG01000544.1_pt1 | contig 20110 bp, 17 predicted proteins | sample 1570391 | NCBI WGS metagenome assembly OGDG01 (sample SAMEA2582186, study PRJEB24529) | metagenome | biome: Human gut stool | place: China | collected 2011 | reverse complement strand
CACCCGCTCCTCGTTAAAATCCATCACCCCGGCGCGCACGCGAAACTGCAGATTCAGTCCCGGCCATTGCGTCTGAAAGCGCGGCAGACGCGGCATTAGCCACAGATGGGCCAGCGTCGGCGCAATACCAATATGCAGCGTGCCGCGCAGATCCTGATCGCGAATATCCTCAATTTCATCGTTAATCGCCCGCAGCGAATGGCTTAACGTCGCCAGCAGCCGCTTACCTTCCTCTGTCAGCGCCAGTTTACGCGTCATGCGGATAAACAGGCGAAACCCGATGTGCATTTCCAGCCTGCGGATCCGATGGCTGACCGCTCCCTGGGTAAGGTTCATTTCATGCGCGGCAAGGGTAAAGCTCAGGTGGCGGGCGGTCACCTCAAAGGTCTGCAGCAGCGCAAGGATGCTTTGTTGCTCAAGCACAGATTGTCTCCCTTATGCATTAATTGAGTTCATGCATAGGCCGATTTAATTCGTTTGTTAGGCCAGTTTTGCCGGTTTTAAATAGTTATATCGTAACTAAACCGAGGTATACCATGTCAGGACTCAAAATTGTGGTGATTGGCGGTGGCTCCAGCTACACCCCGGAACTGATTGAAGGTTTGCTCAACCGCTATCACGAAATGCCGGTCGCTTCGCTATGGCTGGTGGACATTGAAGAGGGCAAAGAGAAAGTCGAGATTATCGCCGGACTGGCGCGGCGAATGATCGCCAAAGCCGGGCTGACTATTGAAGTGGTGGCCACCTTTGACCGGGAAAGCGCGCTGCGCGATGCCGATTTCGTCTGCTCGCAGTTTCGCGCCGGCTGCCTTGACGCCCGCATCAGCGATGAACGTATCTCCCTCAAGTATGGCTTGATCGGCCAGGAGACCAATGGCCTTGGCGGCTTCGCCAACGCCTGTCGCACCATTCCCATCGCCCTGGAGATCGCTGCCGATATGGAGCGACTGTGTCCCGACGCCTGGCTGCTGAACTTTACCAACCCGTCGGGGATGGTGACCGAAGCGATCCTGCGCCACAGCCGCATCAAAGCCGTCGGCCTGTGTAACGTGCCGGTGATTATGCAAAAAGGGATAACCACTCTGCTGCAATGCGCTGACGAAAAAGAGGTGGTGATGCAGGTCGCCGGCCTGAACCACTTTATCTTCGTGCGCCAGATCCTGCACAAAGGTAAAGAATGGCTGCCGGAGGTGATAGCCGAGATCAACGCCGGTCGGGATCCGCTGGTGCCGCGCAACATTCCGCCGTTCCGTTGGCCGTCGCATCTGCTGCAGGGCTTAGGCATGATCCCCTGCGCCTATCTGCGTTATTACTACATGAAAGACGATCTGCTGCGCCAGGAGCTGGCGGAGGCGGGCGGCGAAGGAACCCGCGGGGAAGTGGTTAAGCAGCTGGAAAAAATCTTGTTTGACCAGTACCGCGACCCGCACCTGGCAGTCAAACCGAAGGCGCTGGAAGGGCGAGGCGGCCTGCGAGCTGATGAATGCCATCTACAACGACAAGCGGATTATCATGCACGTCAACACGCGTAATAACGGCGCCATCAATGGCCTGCCGGATGACTGCGCGGTAGAGGTCAGCTCGCTGATTACCGCTTCTGGTCCGCTACCTCTCAATGTGGCGCCGTTCCCGGAAGATACCCTGCGTTTGCTGCAGCTGATGAAATCATTTGAACGGCTGACTATCGAGGCCGCGCTCACCGGCAACCGCCACACCGCATGGCGTGCTCTGATGCTGAATCCGCTGATCGTCAGCGGCGAGAAGCTCGAACTGGCGTTGGATGAGGTGATCGCTGAGAACCGTCAGTGGCTGCCTGCTTTCCACGCCTGACCCAAGACTCACCGGCCGCCTGGCCGGTGATTTAACCACTGACCGTCTGACTTTACGCCACAGCGCCCATTTTTCCGCCACACTGTCAATAATTGTTGACAGTTAGCTTCCCGAAAACCTATTCCTGGCCTATTATTCTCCCGTCATTGGCACTTTTAGGGTGAACACTCCCATGCGTCTTGAAGTCTTTTGTGAAGACCGTCTCGGTCTGACTCGTGAATTGCTCGATTTGCTGGTGCTGCGCGGTATTGACCTGCGCGGTATCGATATTGACCCTATTGGCCGAATTTACCTCAATTTCGCCGAACTGGAATTCGCCACGTTCAGCAGCCTGATGGCTGAGATCCGCCGTATCGCCGGCGTGACGGACGTGCGCACCGTGCCGTGGATGCCGTCTGAACGTGAACACCTGGCGCTCAGCGCGCTGCTGGTAGCGATGCCGGAGCCGGTGCTGTCGCTGGATACCAAAGGTCGGGTGGAACTGGCGAACCCCGCCAGCTGCCTGCTGTTTGGCCAAAGCCAGGCGAAGCTGCGTAACCACCCGGTGGCCCAGCTGATCGCCGATTTTAACGTTCAGCGCTGGCTGGAGAGCAGCCCGCAGGAGACGCATGCGGAGCATGTGGTGGTGAATGGGCAGAACTACCTGCTGGAAGTGACTCCGGTCTATCTGGAAGGCGAGCATAACGAGCGAGTGCTGACCGGCGCCGTGGCGATGTTGCGCTCAACCGTGCGCATGGGACGCCAGCTGCAGACCATGACCAGCCAGGATACCAGCGCCTTCAGTCAGATCCTCGCGGTGGGGCCGAAAATGCGCCACGTGGTGGAGCAAGCGCGCAAGCTGGCGATGCTCAGCGCGCCGCTGCTGATTGTCGGCGACACCGGCACCGGTAAAGATCTGCTGGCCCATGCCTGCCATCTGGCCAGTCCGCGGGCGGGCAAACCCTATCTGGCGCTCAACTGTGGCTCCATTCCCGAGGACGCGGTCGAGAGCGAGCTGTTTGGCGACGCGCTGCAGGGCAAGAAGGGCTTCTTCGAGCAAGCCAACGGCGGCTCGGTGCTGCTGGATGAAATTGGTGAGATGTCGCCGCGCATGCAGACCAAGCTGCTGCGCTTTCTCAACGACGGCACCTTCCGCCGCGTTGGCGAGGATCATGAAGTGCACGTCGATGTGCGGGTGATCTGCGCGACGCAGAAAAACCTGATCGAGCTGGTGCAGAAAGGGCTTTTCCGCGAAGATCTCTACTATCGCCTCAACGTCCTGACGCTGTATCTGCCGCCGCTGCGCGATTGCCCGCAGGACATCATGCCGCTGACGGAGCTGTTCGTGGCCCGCTTTGCCGACGAGCAGGGGATCCCGCGGCCGAAGCTCTCTGCCGATCTCAGTACGGTGCTTACTCGCTACAGCTGGCCCGGCAACGTCCGCCAGCTGAAGAATGCCGTCTATCGCGCACTGACCCAGCTGGAAGGATTTGAGCTGCGTCCACAGGACATTCTGCTGCCGGACCATGACGTCGCCTCGCTGCCGGTGGGCGAGGAGGCCATGGAAGGGTCGCTGGACGACATCACCCGCCGCTTTGAGCGCTCGGTGCTGACCCAGCTCTATCGCAGCTACCCCAGCACCCGTAAGCTGGCGAAGCGGCTGGGGGTGTCGCATACCGCCATCGCCAATAAGCTGCGTGAATATGGTCTGAGTCAGAAAAAGGGCGACGAATAATCCCGCCAGGCCGGCGACTCACGTCGCCGGCCTCCCGGCCTGCAAAGCGGGCCAAACCTGTATATACTGGTTTTTTAATCCTTTTTCCGGGGTGGTGCATCTTGGCGTCGCGTCGCGCGATCGGGCACTGGCTGATATTGCTGCTGCTCTCTGTTCTCTTTTCCTCGCTGCTGTTACGAATACACCTGCCGGCAGCGCTGCTGCTGGGGCCGCTGATCGCCGGTCTCATTTTGAGCCTGCGCGGGGTGAAGCTGAGCATCCCTCGCCCCTGTTATCTGGTGGCGCAGGCCATTGTCGGCTGCATGATCGCCCGGGCGATCAATCCCTCTGTTTTTGGCGTGCTGTTCAACAACTGGGCGCTGGTGCTGGCGATCCTGTTGACCACCCTGGCGATAAGCGGCCTTACCGGCTGGCTGCTGGTCCGCTACAGCGCGCTGCCGGGCGCCACTGGCGCCTGGGGAAGCTCTCCCGGCGGCGCGTCGGCAATGGTGGTGATGGCCCAGGAGTACGGGGCCGATGTGCGGCTGGTGGCGCTGATGCAGTATCTGCGGGTGCTGTTTGTCGTCGGCGCGGCGGCGCTGGTGGTGCGCTATGCCCTGGGCAATGAAGCACAGGAAATGACTCAGGATATTGTCTGGTTTCCATCGTTGACCCTGAATTTCCCTTTCACGCTGCTGCTGACGGCGGTGGCCTGTTGGCTGGGCATGCGGCTGCGCATCCCCTCCGGGGCCATGCTGCTGCCGATGCTGCTTGGCGCGCTGGCCCAGGGCGGCGGCTGGCTGATGCTGGAGCTGCCGGAGTGGCTGCTGGCGATGGCCTATGCGGTGCTGGGCTGGACGGTGGGGCTCCAGTTTAATAAAGCCATTTTTCTGCTGGCCCTCAAGACGCTGCCGCAGATTATCGCCTCCATCCTCGGACTGATCCTGATGTGCGCTCTGATGGCCCTTGCCCTGACCCACATTCTGCAGATGGACTTTATGACCGCCTATCTGGCCACCAGCCCCGGCGGGCTGGACACGGTGGCGATTATCGCCGCCGGCACCCGGGCGGACATGTCGTTTATTATGGCGCTACAGACGCTGCGGCTGTTTACCATTTTGCTGACCGGCCCGGCGATGGCGCGGGCTATCTCCCGCTATGCGCCGCGGCAATAAAAAGCCCTCGCAGAGCGAGGGCTGGGCAGATCGAATGTCCGCGAGCGCGATGCGCCCGGGCAATCTGTTATCAGGCTTTCAGGGCGGCCAGCGCGGCGTCGTAGTCCGGCTCTTCGGTGATTTCGTTCACCAGCTGGCTGTAGACGACCTGATCGTTTTCATCGATAACGACCACCGCACGGGCAGCCAGGCCAGCCAGCGGACCGGTGGCGATGGCGACGCCGTAGTCAGCGAGGAAGGACGCGCCGCGCAGCGTGGACAGGGTGACCACGTTGCTCAGGCCTTCCGCGCCGCAGAAGCGGGACTGGGCGAACGGCAGGTCAGCGGAAATGCACAGCACTACGGTGTTGTCCAGTTCAGCGGCCAGCTGGTTGAATTTACGCACTGATGCGGCACACACGCCGGTATCAATGCTCGGGAAAATATTCAGTACTTTACGTTTGCCGGCGTACTGGCTCAGCGCGACGTCAGAGAGATCTTTGGCGACCAGCGTAAACGGCTGCGCTTTAGCGCCTGCCTGCGGAATGGTGCCCTGAACAGAAACGGGGTTGCCCTGGAAATGCACGGTTTGTGACATGGTTATCTTCCTGTTTACATATAGTTAACGTCGCGAGTAGTGTATGACATCCGCCAGCTACACGGCAAACCCTATTTAACATTTACCAGAGAGGACAAGGGAATGCGTAACGTGCGAGTGTATGAGGAAGCCTGGCCGCTCCATACCCCTTTTGTGATCGCCCGCGGTAGCCGCAGCGAGGCGAAAGTGGTGGTAGTGGAACTGGAAGAGGACGGCGTGAAAGGGGTAGGCGAATGCACACCCTATCCCCGCTATGGCGAGAGCATCGCCTCGGTCATGGCCCAGGTGATGGCGATCGGCGAGCAACTGGAGGCGGGGCTTACCCGCGAACAGCTGCAGCGGCTGCTGCAGGCGCCGCGCGCAATGCCATTGACTGCGCGCTATGGGATCTGCAGGCCCGGCGCGAAGGCAAAACCTTGGCCCAGCTGCTGGGCGTGGCGTTGCCTGACCGGGTGATTACCGCCCAGACGGTGGTCATTGGCACGCCGGATCAGATGGCGGCCAGCGCCGCGGCGCTGTGGCAGGCAGGGGCCCAGCTGTTGAAGGTGAAGCTCGATGATCGACTGATCAGCGAGCGGCTAATCGCTATCCGCCAGGCGGCGCCGGAGGCTACGCTGATTGTTGACGCCAATGAGTCCTGGCACAGCGAGGGGCTGGCGGCGCGCTGTCAGCTGCTGGCGGACCTCGGTGTGGCGATGCTTGAGCAGCCGCTCCCCGCCGACGACGACTCGGCGCTGGAAAACTTCGTTCATCCGCTGCCGATTTGCGCCGACGAGAGCTGCCACACCCGGGAGAGCCTGCCGCGGCTGCGCGGGCGCTATGAGATGGTCAATATCAAACTGGATAAAACGGGCGGCCTGACCGAAGCGCTGGCTCTGGCCGGGGAGGCGGAACGGCAGGGATTTGAACGGATGCTGGGCTGTATGCTCTGCACCTCGCGCGGGATCGCCGCCGCGCTCCCTCTGGCGCCGCTGGCGCGCTTCGCTGACCTCGACGGCCCGACATGGCTGGCGGTGGACGTTGAGCCGGCGCTGCTGTTCAGCACCGGCGTGCTTCATCTTTAAGCCTGCCAGCGCAGCAGATCGGTCATCGCCGGCAGGTAACGCTCCGTTGCCTCGTCGGCGGAGACCGGCGGGAACTCGGCGGTGATGCAGGGGAGTCCGATATCGGCGCACCAGCTGCCAAAGGAGCCCGGCGTGTCGTAGCCCACGCTGCCCACCAGCGGCAGGGAGAAGGCGTCGGCCAGCCAGCGACCCAGCGGGCTGTGGCCCGGATCTTCGATGCAGGCCAGCGGATCGTGAAAGGAGACCACCCACGCCGGATGAATCTGATGGATCAACTGACACAGGGCCTCGGTCTCCCGTTCCGAACCCGGCTGCTCGCCGGTCAACAGCACCACGTCGCGCTCCGCCGCCGCGCTATTCCAGCGGTAAACCGTTTCCCCTTGCTTCCAGTTGGCTGCTGGAAAGTTACGGTTGAGGTCAACGCCGCGGGCATTGGCGCGCAGCCCGAGCTGACAGCCGTCAGGATTGACCGTCAGCACCACGTGGTGGCGGCGCAGCTCGGGTTTCAGGGTGCGCAGGGCGCAGGAGAGGGTCACAATCGACGAATTCTCATCACCGTGGGTACCGGCAATAATCAGCCCGCTACGGCTGTCGGCCTGCGGCGCAGGAAACCACAGCAGCGGCGCGCCCAGTTCCGAGCTGCCATACTGCCGGGTTCCCGGCGGAAAGTCGCCGCGCTGCGGGCGAGGACGTGAAATAGACATAGGGCTTCCTGTGTGTCGTTATTATTTAGTGTTGGCGAAAAGCGTATCGGGATCAAACCCATTCCCTGAGGCGTGAAATCCGACGGCACATCAATTTTCTATCATATGTCGTTTGCAATTTCAGGTGATGAAACAAATAATTATCGCTCTGTTGGCGGTATTTTTTTCATTTTAAAGGGGATCTTATGAAGTATCCTGTCGCTTTGACATGCGGCGCGCTGTGGTTAGCCAGCGTATCTTCTCTGGCCTGGGCGGCTGACGTACCGCCGGGCACGGTACTGGCGGAAAAACAGCTGTTAGTGCGCCATATCAAAGATGAACCCGCCTCGTTAGATCCCGCCAAAGCGGTGGGCCTGCCGGAAATCCAGGTGATCCGCGATCTGTTTGAAGGTTTAGTCAATCAGGATGCGAAAGGCAACCTGGTTCCAGGCGTAGCGACCCGCTGGCAGAGCAACGATAACCGCGTCTGGACCTTTACCCTGCGTGATAACGCCCGCTGGTCCGACGGCACGCCGGTTACTGCCGAAGATTTCGTCTATAGCTGGCAGCGTCTGGTGGATCCGAAAACCACTTCGCCGTTCGCCTGGTTCGCGGCGCTGGCGGGGATCGCTAACGCGCAGAACATTATTGACGGCAAAGCCGCGCCGGAGACCCTGGGAGTCACCGCCGTCGACGCCCACACCCTGCGGGTGCAGCTGGATAAACCACTGCCGTGGTTCAGCAACCTGACCGCCAGCTTTGCCTTCTATCCGGTGCAAAAGGCGAATGTCGACAGCGGGGCGAACTGGACGCGGCCCGGCAGCCTGGTGGGCAACGGCGCCTATGTTCTGAAAGACCGTGTGGTCAATGAGAAGCTGGTGGTGGTGCCGAACACGCACTACTGGGATAACGCCAAAACGGTGATCCAGCAGGTCACCTTTGTGCCGATTAACCAGGAGTCCGCCGCCACCAAGCGCTATCTTGCAGGGGATATCGATATCACCGAGTCTTTCCCGAAAAATATGTACCAGAAACTGCTGAAGGATATTCCGGGGCAGGTGTATACCCCGCCGCAGCTGGGTACCTACTATTACGCTTTCAATACCCAAAAGGGGCCGACGGCGGATGAGCGGGTACGGCTGGCGCTGAGCATGACCATCGATCGCCGGGTGATGGCGGAGAAAGTACTGGGGACCGGGGAAAAACCGGCCTGGCGCTTCACGCCGGACGTGACGGCGGGCTTCACCCCCCAGCCGTCACAGTTTGAGAGCATGAGTCAGGCTGAGCTTAATGCCCAGGCGAAAGCCCTGCTGGCTGCCGCTGGCTATGGCCCGAATCGACCGCTGAAGCTGACGCTGCTGTATAACACCTCTGAGAACCACCAGAAGATTGCCATCGCGGTGGCGTCGATGTGGAAGAAAAACCTCGGCGTGGAAGTGAAGCTGCAGAACCAGGAGTGGAAAACCTATATCGACAGCCGTAACACCGGCAATTTCGACGTGATCCGCGCCTCGTGGGTGGGGGATTACAACGAGCCGTCCACCTTCCTGTCGCTACTGACCTCCACCCACAGCGGAAATATCTCGCGCTTTAACGATCCGGCGTACGATAAAATCCTCGCCCAGGCGGCGGTAGAGAATTCGGCCAAAGCGCGTAACGACGATTACAACGCGGCGGAAAAGATCATTATGGTCAAAGCGCCGATCGCGCCGATCTACCAGTACACTAACGGCCGATTGATTAAGCCGTGGCTGAAAGGCTACCCGATCACCAACCCGGAAGATGTGGCCTACAGCCGTACCATGTATATCGTGAAGCACTAACCGATCGTGGTTGCCTGAAGATGTCAGGCAACCATCGCTGAACTCCGAGCTGGCGCGGCTTGCCGCGCCAGTTTTTCCTGCTCTCCTTCTCGCGCCACAGTAGAAAGTCTCACTTTTCTGGCAGTATGGCCGACTGATGCCAGGTTCTACCATCTGGTCGCGAAGCATCAGAAGATCTCATCCGCCGGGTTTTTATCATGATGCTCAACGTATTCGGCAATCATGCCATCCGGATGCCGAACCAGCATGTTCCAGCCGGTGGGCACGGCCTTCACCGGGTTGATAATCGTTGCCCCGGTGGAAGGCAGATGTTTCTCCCAGGCGGTAATGTCGTTGACCAGGAAAGTGGCCTCGGTGGCGCGAAACGGAGCCAGGCTTTGCTCGGTTCCGCCAATTAAAAGCACGGAACCCACCTGCGCCAGTTTGAGATCGTATTCGGGATAGTCAAAACGTAACCTTGCCTTTTGCGAAATGAGATGTTCATAAAACGAAACGGTTTCTTCAAAGCGGGCAATCAGCACGCATCGACGGATCAGGATACTGAGGACTTTCATTATATCTCCTTCGCCATTTTCTCAGAGATAGCGTAGCAGCACTGAGGTGGAATGTAAGGCTCAAGTAGCAGAAGAGCGTGACGTATAGTTGTGGCCTGCGTATAAGAAGATATCGGCAATGACCTTGTGCGCTGGATAAGAAAAGTTGCAGTTAAAAAATATTTATTTTGTAATGATGCTGTGGTGTGATTGCTGAGCATACGATTAGCGGGATGATTAAGAGGGGCTAGATGGAAAGTTTAATTTCTTCGATATGGAATTTTGATGGACTGATAAATAGCGCGTTAATTTTTGTTACTTTTGGTTTATTAGGAGTGTTTATCTGGAAACGGGCAGGATCCGCATATTCTTTATTGAACCGGCTATGGGAGTTCTGCCTGGGAGGGAAAACGTTTCACGACGGTAAAATAAATGCATATTTCAATGAGAGAAATGATGTTGAACGTTTTAATGTTTTATTTAATGTCGGCGCAAGAAATAAAGAAGAGATCAAGTCACTGATTAACTGGACGAAAAAGAAAAATATAGATATTCGTCATGTCACAGCCGCGAAAGGATGGTTTGAAATATCAACGCTTAAGGCAATAAAACCATTATTTATCGCTAATGTTGGTGTATTTTTCTCTTGTGTGTTAACTATGCTGCTATTATCAAATTTTATGTTGCTGGCATTGAAGCCATCCGCACTAGTACGATTAGGCGACGACAAGTCATGGGTTTGGATTAATGATCATATTGCTGAGAGTTCGATCTGGACCAATAATTACCTTCCCCTGAACTGGACTGAGTGGAAGCTCGATAAAAAACAGTGTGAAAGTGAAGATTTCGATAAAACGGTTTTCTCAGAAATAGCGGGGATAAGTGTGCGCTCGGTTGACAGGATTTGTGAGAACTTTTCAAGTGGTTCGTTGAGTGATACTATAAATAATATTATTAAAAATCAAAAATTGGCATGGGTTTTGGCTATTTACCCCTTCATTTTTACGATTATTTGCTTTTTTAGCTTGTTACGCAGAGGTGCTGCTTCTAAACTTTATAATGAAGTACATAACTCACAAAATTAATATTTATATAAATTCATTTACGTCTGGCATTACTGTTTGCATCGATCGGAATTAAATGACAGGTCCGAGTACAGAAGCTGTCACCGGCCGCTACCGGTTGCCTGCTGCCTGCAGGCAACCTCAGCTACATTCGCAATGTATCAATGACCGCTCTCAGCGCGGGCGACACATTGCGGTGCGGGTAATAGAGATATGAACCTTCCAGACGCTGGCTATAACGCTGGAGCACCCGGATAAGTGTGCCCTGGGCTAGATCGTCGGTAATCAGCTCTTCCGGGACATAGGCCAGCCCCAGACCGAGCCTCGCCGCTTTGGCCTCCATATAGCTATCGGCGAAAGCCCACTGTCCCTGAGGTGGGTGGGTGATTTTTTTGCCATCCACATTAAGTTCCCAGGCGTAAAGGCTGCCGTCGCCGAACTGATAAGCGATGCAGGGGTGGGCGACTAAATCGGCGGGCGTTTGTGGAAAGCCGTAGCGGCGAAAATGTTCCGGGGTACCCACCACCGCCATCTCCATATCGGGCGAAATGCGTACCGCAATCATGCCACTCCCGACTTCCGGGCCCAGACGCACGCCCGCATCGAATCGCTGCGCAATAATATCGACAAACCGGCTTTCGCTGATCAGTTCCAGTCTGATATCGGGATAGCGGTGTTTAAATACTGCCAGCTTCGGCAGCAGGACTTTATCAATGGCATGCTGGCTGGCATTGATGCGTACCGTACCGGAGGGCGTTTGACGATAGTGGGCCAGCGTGGCGAGTCCCATATCTAAGGCGTCGAAACCGGATTCGACATTGTGATAGAGCTGCTCACCCGCCTGAGTGAGCGACAATCGGCGGGTGGTGCGCACCAGAAGCTGAACGCCCAGCCGCTCTTCAAGTTCACGAACCGCACGGCTTACACCGGACTGCGCCAGGCCAAGTCGTTGCGCTGCGGCGGTAAAACTGCCTTCCCGCACCACCTGCATAAACAGATAGAGGTCATTATAGTTTTCCCGTTTCGCCATTCTCCCGCCTCGTCATCCGCATGCCATTTAGAACAATATGGTATTAATCTTAGCATTTTTCGCCCCCTAATAAGAACCATTACTGCTGGCTACACTAAGCGCACGACAATAAAGCAAAGCTGCATTGTCTACTGGAGACTTGCATTGATCACGTTTATTTAGGGGAATTTTGATGACGGTTTTCACCAAAAAACTGACAGCCGCGATACCCGCCATGCTGCTTTGCGCCTCATTAACTGGAGTCACAACGATGAGCTCTGCTGAGACAACTAACTCGAATGCGCCTGTTTCACTGATTGAACAATGGGATAAAACGTTTGCTGAGAGTTTGAAAGTGGATCACCGTAAGGTGACCTTCCAGAACCGCTACGGGATAACCTTAGTTGGCGATCTCTACCTGCCGAAGGATCGCGGTGAACGCAAACTGGCAGCTATTGCCGTGAGCGGTCCCTTCGGCGCGGTAAAAGAGCAGTCCAGCGGCCTGTATGCCCAGACGCTGGCCGAACAGGGGTTTGTCACCCTGGCGTTTGACCCATCCTATACGGGCGAAAGCGGTGGCTACCCACGCAACGTAGCCTCACCGGATATCAATACCGAGGATTTCAGTGCCGCGGTGGACTTTCTGGGCCTGCAAAAAGAGGTGGATCGCAACCGTATCGGTTTGCTCGGCATTTGCGGCTGGGGCGGTATGGCCCTGAACGACGCGGCGATGGACACCCGCGTCAAAGCGGTGGCGACCAGCGTCATGTATGACATGAGCCGCGCGATGGGGCATGGAGTGGGCGATGGCAAAGACCGCTATACCACTGCCGATCGTCGCGCCGTACTGCGCTATCTGAACGTGCAGCGCTGGAAAGATGCGGCAAACGGCACCTTCGTCCCCGGTGGGCATGACATTTATGTTGATGATAAGGGCAACGTCAGCGCTGCCGATCGTATTTTGCCGGAAACCTTGCCCGCCAACCCCAATCCGGTCCTGAAAGAGTTCTTCGATTATTACCGTATGCCGCGTGGTTTCCATGCGCGTTCGGTTAATTCAACCGGGGCATGGAATGCGACGATGCCGCTGTCGTTTATGAATATGCCGCTGCTGAGTTACGCCAGTGAAGTGACTATTCCGACGCTTATCGTGACCGGCGAACAAGCCCATTCACGCTATTTTGCCGAAGATGCCTTTAAGGCCATCGGCAGTAAAGAGAAAGCGCTGGTGATTGTCCCAGGCGCAAACCACGTCGATCTCTATGACAACGTCGCGGGCAAAATTCCCTTTGCGACGTTCGCGCAATTTTTTAAAACCAACCTGAAATAGATCTCCTGTGCCGGAGACATCCCCAAAGCCGCCACGCGCCTGCGGGCGGCTTTGTCTTGTCGGAGAGAAATAATGTCTGCATTAGGTCACACCCGGGCACACTGGAGCGGCGTCCTGGCGATGACGCTCTGCGTATTTGTGCTCATTGCTTCAGAATTTATGCCGGTCAGTCTGTTGACACCCATCGCGGGTGATTTACACATTACCGAGGGATTAGCCGGTCAGGGCATTGCGCTTTCTGGCGCGCTGGCGGTACTGACCAGCCTGACGATATCCCGTCTTACCGGATCGCTGGACCGTAAATGGCTGCTGCTGGGGCTCACGGCGTTGATGGCAGCCTCTGGGGTGATTATTGCCCTGGCGTCCAGTTTCCCGGTTTATATGCTGGGCAGAGCGCTCATTGGGATCGTCATCGGCGGCTTCTGGTCGATGTCGGCGGCAATGGCCATTCGGCTTGTGCCGCAACGCCAGGTCTCCCGCGCACTGGCCATCTTTAACGGTGGTAACGCGCTGGCCACCGTTGTGGCAGCGCCGCTGGGCGGCTACCTGGGGGCCACCGTCGGCTGGCGCGGCGCCTTTTTATGTCTTGTCCCGCTGGCGGTGCTGGCCTTCGTCTGGCAATGCATTAGCCTGCCGTCGATGAAAAGTCCGCGCGCACCACAGCGGCAGGGATCGGTGCTGCGTCTGTTCCGTCTTTCTACGCTATCCCTGGGATTGCTGGCCTGCGGACTGTTCTTTATGGGACAGTTTACCTTATTTACCTATGTGCGACCGTTTCTGGAGACGGTGACCCAGGTCAGTCCTTCTGGTCTGTCCCTGATATTGCTGACAATGGGTATCGCCGGTTTTATCGGCACGCTGCTTATTACGACCGTTCTGAATGCCCGATTTTATCCGACGCTGGTGGCTATCCCGTTGTTAATGGCCGCAATTGCCGGAACGCTTCTGCTGGCCGGACACCACACGGGATCGGTCGCCGTACTGTTAAGCCTGTGGGGGCTGCTGGCGACGGCGGCGCCCACCGGCTGGTGGACATGGATTGCGCGGACGCTGCCCGAGGATGCGGAGGCGGGCGGCGGGCTGATGGTCGCCGTGATCCAGCTATCGATAGCCCTCGGGTCAACGGTAGGCGGCCTGGTGTTTGATAGTCTGGGATGGCACAGCACTTTTGCACTGAGCGGTCTGTTACTGCTGGGCGCGGCAGGGGTGACTTTTCTGCTCTCTGTCAAAATCAGATCATCTCAGCGCACTGCGATTAATGAATTGAATGCATAAGTCAAATCAGGAATGACAGGCTAATCGTGACCGCGTTCCTGTCTTACCATGGTGTTTTAACAAGAGGGGAGCTTCACCGTGGAATATTCAGTATTAAGTAACGCTCGCAAAATGCCGATGCTGGGTTTCGGCGTTTTCAAGGTGACCGATAAAGCGGAGTGTAAGCAGGCGGTGTTGAACGCCATTCGCACCGGTTATCGCCTCATCGATACCGCTGCCGTCTACGATAATGAAGATGCGGTGGGTGAGGCCGTGCGCGAAGCCATCGCCGAAGGTCTGTGTACCCGCGAGGCGCTGTTTATTACCTCCAAACTGTGGGTCCAGGACATGGCCAACACCGGGATGGCGAAAGCCGGGATTGCCGCGTCATTAAAAAAATCGGGCCTGGAATACTTTGATCTTTATTTGCTACATCAGGCGATGGGCGATTATTTCAGCGCCTGGCGTGCGCTGGAAGAGGCCTATGAGGCCGGTACCCTGAAAGCGATCGGCGTCTCCAATTTTTACCCCCATGTGTTAGCTAACTTCTGCGAAACTGTCAGAATTAAGCCAATGGTGAACCAGGTTGAACTGCATCCTTATTTCGCGCAGCCCGCGGCGCTGGAAGCCATGAAGCATTATCACGTTCAGCCTGAAGCGTGGGCGCCGTTAGGCGGTGGCAGACATAATCCGTATCAAGATGCATTGCTTCGGGGGATCGCCGATGCGCACCAGAAAACCATTGCACAGGTTGTTCTGCGTTGGAACGTGCAGCGTGGCGTCACGGTGATCCCTAAATCCCCCCGCCAGGAGCGCATTGAAGAAAATTTTGCTATCTGGGATTTCGTATTAACAGATAACGAAATGGCGCAAATCAGCACCCTGGATTTAGGCTATGTTGGCGAAGCGGTAAAACACTTCAACCCTGAGTTCGTTCGCGGATGTCTGGGGGTGAAAATCCACGACTGACCGCGGCACCGATTGGCTCCATCTTCATCTCCCCGCCTGCGCCGCGGCGACGGGCTCGGTATGCTGGTTAGCACCCACGTGTTTGCCGCGACGGTTGTCAATGCGGTAGACGATCGTCACGGGCTGCGGGCCGGCGGGGGTGACGGTCAACTCCCTGACCATTTGGCCAGCGTCGGGCGGCAGGGTCAGCGAGGTTTCTCCCTGAGCGAGCATCTGGCCATTTTGCCTGACCTGCCAGGTCAGGCGGCAATCCTCGCAGGCTGCCCAGGTATCGTTAATCGCCCACAGGCGCACCGTCGCCGGGCTTCCCTGACGCCAGCTGGCGGTCACCGGCTCGATGGACGGCAGGATCGGCTGATAGGCGCGCTGCAGGGCATAGTAACCGGCCTTCGGCTGGCGCAGATAATCCACCACCCCCCAGTTGATGGAGGGCCATGTCTCGACAAACATAAAGTGGAACAGGGCGGTCACCGGCTGATAACGCTGACGGCGATAGCTCTCCGCCGCCAGCGCCACCAGCCGGGCCTGATATGCTTGGGTGTTTTCAATCATCTCCTGAATATTGTTGCCTCGTGGAATACCGGCAAATTTAAAGGTCTGGAAAGGCTGAAAATTATGGTACTTCCATCGCACCCAGCCGGGGTCGTCGGCAGCGGTGGTTTTCGGCCACAGCAGACGGGCCGGGATAATGGTCTTCAGGGTGGAGAGCCGGGGCAGCGCCTGGGCGCCAAACTCGGTAATAATCCCGGTTTTCGCCGGGGCGAGCAGGTCGCGCAGGGTGCCGAAATACCAGCCTGCCCAGTAGTGCTCTTCGACAGCGGAAAAGCGATGCACGATGCGGGAGGTATCTTCCGCAAGCGCATCGCCCACCCGCTGCGTCAGGGTCTGATTTAAGGTTTTACGCCAGTCAGGGAAGCGTTTTTCCATCCACGGCGAGTTCCACGGCGGCTCGTTGTGGCCGCCCCAGACAATAATCGCCGGCGAATTGCCGAACTGGTCCATCATCGTCCGGGTCTGGCGCACAGCGTTCTCGGCGAAGGCGGCGCTGTCATCGTAACCCCATTGCAGGGGGACATCCTGCCAGATCATCAGTCCCATCTCATCGGCCACCTCATACAGCGCGCGGCCCGCCACGTGGCCGTGAACGCGGATGGCGTTGGCGTTCATCGCCGTGACAAGCCTGAAATCCCGACGGTACTTTTTCCGCGTCATGGTGCTTAGCCATGGGGAGCCAATATAGTTGCTGCCCTTAATGAACAGCCGTCTGTCGTTGATGCGCCAGCCCTGATTGTCCGCCAGCGCTTCCACCTTACGTAATCCGGTGCGGGTGACGGCGGTATCCATCATCCCCCGGTCATCCGTTAGGGTGGCGCGCACCCGGTAGAGGTTCGGCTTGCCTGCGCCCACGGGCCACCAGAGCTTCGCGGACGGCATGGGCAGCGAGACGTGCAGGACGCCTGCGGTTTTCTCCAGAGTGACCGCGAAGGCCTGGTGAAAACGTGGGCCGGAAAAATTGTTCGGGGTAGCCGTCAGGCGTAGCGTGACGGGGCCGGGCGTCACAGCCCGATAGCGGATTTCGGCACGCAGCATGGGCTGCTCCAGCCCCTGTTGCCAGTCCGGGCGCAGGATCACCTCGTCGATGGTGACGCCGCGGCTCAGATGGAGCCTCACCGGCGCCCAGATCCCCCCGGAGTTGGCATCCTGCCCCTGAACCGACCAGGCGCCGCCCGGGCGGGTGTCGTGCTGATTCAGGATCCCTTTCATCAGCGTTTTGTGCAGCGGCCAGATCTTTTGCGGGTCTTCATAGGGGCTGTCGACCCGCACGGCGAGCTGATTATGGCGGCGAACGGCCCCGGTGATGTCCACCGGGAAGCGCTGAAAATAGCCTTCGTGCCGGGTCAGCGTCTTGCCGTTGAGCGCCACCTCGGCAAAGTAATCGACGCCGTCAAACACCAGCGTAGCCATGGCGTCCGGCGTCAGGCCATGCAGGGTAAATTGATGGCGATACCACAGGGCGCCCTGATGATCGTATCCGGCGCTGTACCAGTTTGCCGGTACCCGCAGCGTGCGCCAGTCGCCGTCCGAAGCCTGCGCGCCGGCGAAGGCGCTGTCGTTGGCGTCATGCACCCGCCATTGTCCGGCCAGTGACCAGGTCACCGGCGCAGAACCGGCGTGCGCCAGCGGCAGGCAAATGACCAGCAGCAGATGACGTCTAGCGATCATGGGGAACCTCCTGCGTTCTGCGGCGCAGCCACAGGTGGCAGCCCGCGATCGCCTCGGTCAGCGCGTCGCGCAGGTCGCCCGGCACGCTTTGGTCTGGCGAGGCCGCCTGGCTCTCCAGCCGCTGGAGCACACTGGCAAGGCGTTGAAAACCAAGGGTGGCCGCCTCGCCGCGCAGCTTGTGGGCGGCGCGGCGCCATGTCTCCCGGTCATTGGCGTCAATGGCGTGGTTGAGGGCGGCGGCCGCAGCATTAAGTCCTGCAGCGAAGAGTCCCAGCAGCTCCTCGACCAGCTCAGGATCGTCGGCGCACTGTTTTAGCAGGTGGGCCTCGTCCGGCAGGCCTTTCTCTTCCTCCAAACCGCTATCTTCCGCTGCGCCGACGCGGGCGATGGCTTCCCGTAGCGCCTCAAGACTCACTGGTTTGGCGATATAGCCGTCGAAGCCCATCGCCAGACAGCGCTCTCTATCGCCCTGCATGGCATGGGCGGTCATGGCCATCGCGGGCTGATGTTGCCTGCCCAGCGCCGGCGTCTCTTCGCGCAGCAGACGGATGGCGGTTTCACCGTCCATCTCCGGCATTTGCAGATCGATCAGCAGGAGATCCCAGCAGGCTGCGCGCCAGCGCTCCAGCGCCTCCCGGCCGTTGCTCACCACCTCGCAGCGGTGACCCAACTGCTCCAGCAGCCGTCTGGCGACCTTTTGATTAACCAGGTTGTCCTCAGCCAGCAGGATATGCAGCCCGGTCTGGTCCCTGACCGGTTCCGCAACGGGGGCTGGCGCTGTCGCCACCACCGGCGTGGGAAGGAGAATACCGGCGATAACCTGATGCAGTTCGCGCTGCGCCACCGGTTTATGCAGATAGTGGGCAATACCGATGCGCTTAAGCATATTGGCGTCAAAATGGCGGCTCATGGAGCTGAGCATAATAATCTGGCTTTGCCGGGCTTCAGGCAGGGCGGAAAGCTCCAGCGCCAGGGATACGCCGTCCATATCCGGCATCTGTGCATCCAGCAGGATCAGCGGCCAGGGCGGCCCTTCGGCGGCCCGACGTAACGCCTCGCTGGCGTTGTCCACGCAGATCGGTATCAGTCCCATCTGGCGAAGCATGGTGTCGAGCAGGCGCAGGTTGGTGCTGTTGTCGTCAACCACCAGCACCCGCTCATTGTTGAAGCGGCCCGGCGGGGCGTTAGCGGAGGCGGTGTGCAGACCTGCCAGCGGCAGGGTGAAGGCAAATTCACTGCCCGTCCCGGGCTGGCTCTTCACCGTCAGCTCGCCGCCCATCAGGCTGACCAGGCGGGCCGAAATGGTTAATCCCAGCCCGGTGCCGCCGTAGCGGCGGGTGGTGGAGCTATCGGCCTGGCTGAAGGCCTCGAAGATTGCCTTTTGCTTTTCCGGGGCGATGCCAATCCCGGTATCGCGAATGCGAAAGCGCCAGCGGCTTTCGTCGTCGGCCGGCGCTATTGCCAGCAGAACTTCCCCCTGATGAGTGAACTTCAGCGCATTACCCAACAGGTTAGTCAGGATTTGCCGCAGCCGGGGGCCATCGACGATCAGCACCTCCGGTACCGCAGGGGAGATATCCACCAGCAGCTCAATACCCTTTTCGCTGGCGGCGGGCATATGCGGGCGGATCAGCGACTGGATAAAGGGGCGGATCTCCAGCGGCTCTTCGTCCACCTGCATCTTGCCCGACTCAATGCGTGAGAAACCAAGAATGTCGTTAATAATGTGCAGCAGCGACTGGGCTGAACTCATCACCAGCGAAAGGTACTCCCGCTGCTCCGCGGTCAGCGGCGTGTCGAGGCACAGCTGCGTCATGCCGAGAATGCCGTTCATCGGGGTGCGGATTTCGTGGCTCATATTGGCGAGGAAGGCGCTTTTCGCTTCGTTCGCCTCGCGGGCCTCCTTCGCTGCCTCAATGGCCAGCAGCTCTGCGGCTTTGCGCCGGGTAATATCCTGCAACGTGCCGATCACCCGCTCTGCCTGCTGCTGCATATTGAGGGTGACAATCTGCCCGGAGAGCAGCATCCAGCGCCAGCCCTGCGTCGGGTGCTGGACGCGAAGTTCACATTCAAAAACCGGCATATGCTCGTTTTGCGAGGCGATCATCGCCTGCTGCAGGGTAGCGCGATCGTCCTCGTGGACCAGATTGAGCATAAAACGCAGCGGATAGCGCCACTGTGCCCGCGACTGGCCGACCATCGCCAGCAGGGTGTCATTCACCTGCAGGTTGTCGTGGGAGACCTGCCAGTCCCAGATACCGATCTGGATCGACTCCGCAGTGAATAAAAAATCGTCGTGAAGCTGGTGACGTGCGCGTCGGGCCTCGTCAAGCTCGGTGATGTCGGTATGCAGACTGACAATTCCACCATCCGCCAGCCGCTGATGCTGAACGTAAATCCGGCGGTTGCCCGACTGGCGGACTTCGCAATGGTTCGCCTGGCGGCAGTTGCGGATAATCGTCTCGCGTAGCGTCTGTTGCCGGCCAGGGTCAATGTTATAACCGGCATCGATAAACTTCTCCGCCAGGCTCTCAAGAGAAGCGCCGACGGCGAGCCAGGGCGCGATCGTTGGATAAAACAGCGCCACCTTATCATTCCAGGCCTGCAGTCGTTCGCGCTCATCGTAGATCATCACCGCCGAAGGCAGGACGTTGAGGTCGGCACGGTTAGCGGCATGCATGATCAGTGACCTGCGGTCTGATAGTGGAGCTCCGCCTGGCGGCGCAGATACTCAAGCCCGGGTGCGATCGCCATTGCCCATGCAGTGAGGATCTCTTCATCGCACAGCGGATCGCTGGCGCGGACGGTTTTGAGCATGGCTTCTCGCCACAGCGCAAAAAAAGTTCAACAAATCAAGCTGTCGGGGTTACAATTACGACTATT
>OGDG01000540.1_pt1 | contig 20227 bp, 10 predicted proteins | sample 1570391 | NCBI WGS metagenome assembly OGDG01 (sample SAMEA2582186, study PRJEB24529) | metagenome | biome: Human gut stool | place: China | collected 2011 | reverse complement strand
GACATGTGTATCGCATGCTCCGGGAGTTCGTTGATTTTGCCAATGTATTTAACTAACTTTCCATTTACTTCAGTACCACTTTATCCAGATGCCAGATCTCATCCACATACTGCTGGATGGTTCTGTCGGAGGTAAACTTGCCAGAGCATGCCACATTGAGGATAGCGCTCTTAGCCCAGTTGTCTTCGTCGCGGTAAGCGGCTTCTACTCTCTTCTGTGCCTCTGCGTAGGACTTGAAGTCCTTGAGGATGAAGTAGGTGTCTGCCTTGGCGGTGCACTGGGTATTCAGCAGAGAGTTGTACAGCGGACGGAACAGTTCGGGATCTCCCGGTGCAAAGGTTCCATTGATCAGCTGCATCAGTACCTTGCGGACATCCTGATCGTTGTTGAATATCTCCATGGGATCATATCCGCCATGGTTCTCATAGTTGATAACTTCCTGTGCGGACAGACCGAAGATGAATGCATTCTCCTCGCCCACTTCTTCTACAATCTCCACATTGGCACCGTCCATGGTTCCCAGAGTCAGGGCACCGTTCAGCATGAACTTCATGTTACCGGTACCGGACGCTTCCTTACTTGCGGTAGAAATCTGCTCGGAGACATCTGCTGCCGCAAAGATGATCTCTGCGTTGGATACGTTATAGTTCTCGATAAATACAACCTTGATCTTGCCATTGATGGCGGGATCGTTGTTCACCACATCCGCTACGGAGTTGATCAGCTTGATGGTCAGCTTTGCATTGCGGTAACCGGCTGCTGCCTTGGCGCCGAAGATAAAGGTTCTGGGGTAGAAATCCAGTTCCGGATGCTCCTTCAGTTCGTTATACAGGTGCATTACATGCAGAATATTAAGCAGCTGTCTCTTGTACTCATGCAGACGCTTTACCTGTACATCGAAGATGGATCTGGGATCTACTTCGATACCGTTGTGCTCTAAAATGTATTTTGCCAGACGTACTTTATTCTGGTACTTAATGTTCATGAATTCCTGCTGTGCCTTTTTGTCATCCGCATATACCTTCAGGCGGGAGATCTGCGGCAGATCGGTGATCCAGTCGTCACCTACGTGAGCCGTTACCCAGTCAGCTAACAGCGGGTTTGCATGCAGCAGGAAACGTCTCTGGGTGATACCGTTGGTCTTATTGTTGAAGCGCTCCGGGAACATCTCATAGAAGTCCTTCAGCTCCTGCTTCTCCAGGATCTCGGTATGCAGTCTTGCCACGCCGTTGACTGAGTAACCGGAAACGATAGCCATATTTGCCATCTTCACCTGTCCATCATAGATGATGGCCATCTTGCGGATCTTCTCCTGTACATCCACGCCGGGTACATTGCTGTACTTCTGCTGGATATCCAGAACGAATCTGCGGTTGATCTCCTCTACGATCTGGTAGATTCTGGGAAGCAGTCTGGAGAACAGTTCGATGGGCCATTTCTCCAATGCTTCCGCCATAATGGTATGGTTGGTGTAAGCGCAGGTCTTGGTGGTGATCTCCCATGCTTCTTCCCAGGTCAGATAATAATCATCCATCAGCACACGCATCAGCTCTGCGATTGCTACAGTAGGATGGGTATCGTTCAGCTGGAACGTAACCTTCTCATAGAACTTATGGATATCGTCATGCTTTCTCATGTACTTCTCTACAGCTTCCTGTACGGAGGCGGAAATGAAGAAATACTGCTGCTTCAGACGCAGCTCCTTACCTGCATAGTGATTGTCGTTGGGATACAGAACCTCTACGATATTACGTGCCAGGTTCTCCTGCTCTACCGCCTTCTGGTAGTCACCCTTGTCAAAGGAATCCAGCTGGAAGCACTCTACAGGCTCCGCATCCCAGATACGCAGGGTGTTTACAATGCCATTGCCATAACCCACGATGGGGAAATCAAACGGAATTGCCTTAACAGACTGATAACCTTCCTGGGTAAATACATTTCTGCCATTCTCATCGGTGTGTACGCTGACATAACCGCCGAACTTTACGATCTTGGCGTATTCGGGTCTGCGCAATTCAAAAGGATTGCCGTTCATCAGCCAGTTATCGGGAACCTCTACCTGATAACCGTCGCGGATTTCCTGCTTGAACATGCCATAACGATAACGGATACCGCAGCCGTATGCGGGATATCCCAGCGTTGCCAGGGAATCCAGGAAACATGCTGCCAGACGTCCCAGTCCACCGTTACCCAGTGCTGCATCCGGCTCCTGGTCTTCGATCAGGTTCAGATCCAGTCCCAGTTCTTCCAAAGCTTCTGCTACGGGCTTATATGCCTTTAAGTTGATCAGGTTATTACCCAGTGCTCTTCCCATCAGGAACTCCATGGACATGTAGTAGACCATCTTGGGGTCTTCCTTCTCATATGCCTTCTGGGTCTCCATCCAGTTCTCTACGATACGATCCTTGATCGCATAAGATACTGCCTGGAAGATCTGCTGTGCATCTGCTTCTTCCAGATTCTTACGATACAGGGTGCGCACATTATATTCCACACTTCTCTTGAAGAGCTCCTTGTCGAACTCTTTTGCCTTTACCGGCTTCTCGCTGGCTGCTACTGATTTTTTCACCTGTGTTCTCCTCTCCATTGCCTCTCCGGTACTGTACTCTTCTCAAGATATTCCGCACCGGATAGCGTTATGATTTCATCCATATTCTTAACCAAATACAGGTAATATTATAACAAACTTCCATGCGCATTCCAACTGTTTTCGCCGGGTTTCGTAAGTTTCGTAAATGTTTTTCCGAAACAGAAAAGATTCTGCGGTCCCCCTTCCGGAAAACCACAGAATCTTTATCTTTATACTCTCTCCACAGCGATCACTGCGTTCTCGCCATTGATGTTCCATTCCTTGGATACGGCATATTCCGCACCGCTTGTCAGTTCGTCTGCCAGAACCTTTCCGCTGATGGCGTCTTTGTTCTTCCGGGCGATCTCGGACAGCCTGTCGTTGCCGTTGATGGATACGCGGATGTGATCAGTCACTTCGAAGCCGCTCTCCTTACGCATGGTCTGGATCTTGCTGATGATCTCGTATACGAAGCCTTCCTCTACCAGTTCCGGTGTCAGGTTGGTATCCAGCACAACGGTCATCTTATTGTCCTCCTGAGATACATAGCCTTCCTTCTGTGCCATGTCGATCAGCAGATCGTCCTTGGTCAGTTCCACAGCCACACCGTCTACATCGAACTTTAATGCGCCGTCTGCATTCAGTTCATCCATGGCTGCGTTGCCGTCCAGTGCAGCCAGGTGCTTCTGGATGCCGCCTAACTGTTTGCCATATTTAGGTCCTACGGTACGCAGCTGAGGCTTGAAGGTATAGGAAGTAAAGTCACGTACGTCATCGGTGAATACCACTTCCTTGACGTTTAACTCATCCTCAATGATCTCCTGGTAGAACTCACTTAAGGTGAAATCTGCCTTGATATACATTCTGCTGATGGGCTGACGGTTCTTGATGGCAGCCTCGTTACGGCACGCACGTCCCATAACGACAGCATCCAGTACATCCTCCATATCCTCTTCCAGCTTCTTGTCGATGTGATCCTTGTTGACTACAGGGAAGTCACACAGATGGATACTCTCGGGTGCATTTGCATCGTTGCTTCTTACCAGGTTCTGGTAAATATCCTCTGTCATGAAGGGGATCATGGGTGCGGCTGCCTTACAGATGGTCACCAGTGCGGTGTACAGCGTCATGTAGGCATTGATCTTATCCTGCTCCATACCCTTTGCCCAGAAACGCTCACGGCTGCGTCTTACATACCAGTTACTCATCTCATCGACGAAGTCCTGCAAAGCCTTGGCAGCCTCGGGGATACGGTACTGGTCCAGATTGCTGTCTACTTCTGCAACGGTAGAATTCAGCTTGGACAGCAGCCACTTATCCATTACGGGCAGTTTGTCATATTCCAGTGTATATTTGGAAGCGTCAAAATTGTCAATATTTGCATACAGTACGAAAAATGCGTAGGTGTTCCACAGGGTACCCATGAATTTACGCTGTCCTTCCTGTACGGCCTTGCCGGAGAATCTCTTCGGCAGCCAGGGTGCGGAACTGGTGTAGAAATACCAGCGGATGGCATCTGCACCGTAGGTCTCCAGTGCGTTGAAAGGATCTACCGCATTGCCCTTACTCTTACTCATCTTCTGACCGTTCTCATCCTGTACATGGCCCATAACGATAACGTTCTTGTAAGGAGCCTTGTTGAAGAGCAGGGTGGATTCCGCTAGCAGAGAGTAGAACCATCCACGGGTCTGGTCCACTGCCTCGGAGATAAAGTTGGCAGGGAACTGCTGCTCGAACAGATCCTTGTTTTCAAACGGATAATGATGCTGTGCAAAAGGCATTGCTCCGGAGTCGAACCAGCAGTCGATCACCTCAGGAACACGCTTCATCTGCTTGCCGCACTCGGGGCAGGTGATAGTGATCTCGTCAATGTAAGGACGATGGAATTCTACAGTCTTCGCCTTCTCATTGCCGCTCATCTTGTACAGTTCTTCACGGCTACCGATGGAATGCTGATGTCCGCATTCGCACTCCCAGATATTTAACGGAGTACCCCAGTAACGGTTACGGGATACGCCCCAGTCCTGAATATTCTCCAGCCAGTTGCCGAAACGTCCCTCACCGATGGAAGCGGGGATCCAGTTGATGGTCTTATTATTACGTACCAGATCATCCTTCACAGCGGTCATCTTGATGAACCAGGACTCTCTTGCATAGTAGATCAGCGGAGTATCACATCTCCAGCAGAAAGGATAATCATGCTCGAACTTCGGTGCATCGAACAGCTTGCCCTCTGCGTCCAGATCCTTTAATACCAGAGGATCTGCATCCTTTACAAATTTACCGGCATAAGGAGTCTCTGCGGTCAGATCACCCTTGCCATCTACGAACTGTACGAAGGGCAGTTCATAGTTACGTCCGATACGGCTGTCGTCTTCACCGAAAGCCGGTGCAATATGAACGATACCGGTACCGTCGGTCATGGTTACATAACCGTCGCAGGTTACGAAATGTGCCTTTTTCTTCTGCTTTTCAGCGGCATCTCCCGCACACTTGTACAGAGGCTCGTACTCCTTGTACTCCAGATCCTTACCAACATAAGTCTCCAGTACTTCGTAAGCATCCTTGCCCTCTTCTGCAAGACGTCCCAGAACCTTGTCTGCCAGTGCCTTTGCAATATAATAGGTATAACCGTCAGCAGCCTTCACCTTCAGGTAGGTCTCCTCCGGATTCACGCACAGTGCAACGTTGGAAGGAAGGGTCCAGGGAGTGGTGGTCCATGCCAGGAAATATGCATCCTCGCCCTTTACCTTGAAACGTACGATAGCGGAGCGCTCTTTGACTGCCTTATAGCCCTGTGCCACTTCGTGGCTGGACAGCGGGGTTCCGCAGCGAGGGCAGTAAGGAACGATCTTGAAGCCCTTGTACAGAAGTCCCTTATCCCAGATGGTCTTCAGTGCCCACCACTCGGACTCGATGAAATTGTCATCATAGGTAACATAAGGGTTATCCATGTCCGCCCAGAAACCAACGGTACGGGAGAAATCTTCCCACATTCCCTTGTATTTCCAGACGCTCTCTTTACATTTGTCAATGAAAGGTGCCAGACCGTATTCCTCGATCTGCTCCTTGCCATCCAGACCAAGCAGCTTCTCAACTTCCAGCTCTACGGGAAGTCCGTGGGTATCCCAGCCTGCCTTACGGGGAACCATATATCCCTTCATGGTACGGTATCTTGGGATCATATCCTTGATGGTACGGGTCTCTACATGACCGATGTGGGGCTTACCGTTGGCGGTAGGCGGTCCGTCGTAGAAGGTATAGGTTTCGCCTTCCTTACGATGCTCCATACTTTTTTTGAAAATGTCGTTGTCTTCCCAGAATTTCTCGACGGCTTTCTCACGGTCTACGAAATTCAGGCTTGTGGGTACCTGCTTGTACATAGTGCGCTTCCTTTCTTTTCTTATTACAGCTTTTGTACTATTCAGCGCCTCATTCACAAAATCGCATCTTCGATGCTTTCCTCTGAATAGTACAAAAATAAGCTCCGTCCCGTAACAGGACGAAGCTTATGCATTCGTTAACCACCTCTTACAACATACTTCCTATTATATAGGAGTGATATGCTTCCCGATAACGGCGGGATTCCGTCCAGAACTACCGGCATACGCTTTGGTTCTGACAGCTCAGAAGTGATTTTCACTTTTTCCCTACTCGCACCGGTCTCTCACCATCACCGGCTCGCTTTGCCTTTCTGCGGAAAAGTTACTCTCTTCGTCAATGCATTTTTGATATACCGCTATTATATATCTCATTTTTTTGCGTTGTCAAGCCGGATGTTATGATTTGCTTAGAAAGCTTTTCTTTCTTGCTTTTCCGACATTTATTTCATATAATTATATTAATACTGATATGTGTACCGATCTTACCGGAAGGGGCAGGGAATTCTATGGAAAATACGCAAAATACGCCCAAAAAAAGCGGCGGTAAAATATCATATACTCTGCAGGCGATCGGACTGCTTCCTTTACTGGCGTTGGGAATTGCGATGTTGTTTTTCACTTCCCAATGGTTCACAAAAATTATGTATCAGGAAGTGGAACGTGAATTGTATGATGCCACGAAAAGTGCCACTACACTTCTGAACGCTGCCTATCCCGGCGATTACCACCTGGAGGGAGATGTTGCTTATCTTCTGTATAAAGGAGAGACGGATATCACCAGGGACTATTCTCTTCTGGATCAGTTCAAAGAGGATACCGGACTGGACATCACCCTGTTCTATCAGGATACCCGCATTCTGACGACCCTGTATAATGCCCAGGATGAACGCATCGTCGGTTCCGGTGCTCCCGATATTGTGATCCGGGATGTTTTGAACACCGGCGAAAATCATTTCTACACTCATACCCTCATTAACGGCAAAGCTTATTTTTCCTACTATATACCTCTGCGCAATCAGGACGGCAGCGTCGTCGGAATGCTTTTTGTGGGCAGACCCAGTGAAACAGTCTCCCTATCCATTCAGAATTACGTCTATCCGCTGACGTGGCTGATCATCGGTTTTGTGGCTCTCGTGGCTGTCTGCATCTATTTTTACACCAGAAGATTCGTGGCTGTATTACTCCATATTCACAGCTTCCTGTCGGAGGTAGCCTCCGGGAATCTGAACGCCACACTGGATCATTCCGTAACAAAGCGCAGTGATGAGTTAGGTGATATCGGTCGCTGTGCCCTGTCCATGCAGCGTTCTCTTCGTACCATGATCGAGCAGGATGCCCTGACCGAGCTGTACAACCGCCGCAGCGGAGACAAAAAGCTGCGGCAGATCTTCGAGGAAGCCAGATCCTCCCGCCATTCTTTTGCGCTCGCCATCGGAGATATTGACTTTTTCAAAAAGGTTAACGATACCTACGGTCATGAATGCGGGGATACCGTACTGAAAAATGTTTCTGCCCTGCTGAAACAGCATATGTGGCGCCGTGGCTTTGCCGCGCGTTGGGGTGGTGAGGAATTTCTACTGGTGTTTGAAAATGTAGATCTTGCAGAAGCACGGAAACAACTGGAGCTTCTCATGGACAAAATCCACGAACTGGATACACTCTACGAAGGGCAGCACGTAAAAGTAAATATGACCTTCGGTCTGATCTGTGACCCCGACAAAGATATTCCTGCATTATTAAAAGAAGCTGATGAGAAATTATATATCGGTAAGACAAACGGTCGTAACCAGGTGGTATCTTAACCCGGTTACGACCGTTTTTTATTTGTTTCTGATCTTGTTATCTTTAACCTTGCAGGCATTCCGGATTCAACAGGAAATCATAAATATTGATTGTCAGAATACCATATTCATCATAATATGGCTGCACAATATCTTTTGTAATGACAAGTTTCTTAAAAGAGTCATCAATCTTCCGGAACGGTCGGATTTCCTGCGTCCGCTTTGCTTCATCCGGAAGAGAATATGCCGATTGAATGTAATATCTGGCAGAACCAAGATTGCAGACAAAATCCACTTCCAGTTGCCTGCGGTTTACCTTTCCTTCCAAATCTTTTTCTGCGATAGGGACAACACCTACATCCACACTATATCCCCGCATCCGGAGTTCGTTATAGATTACATTTTCCATGGAATGTGTCTGCTCCAACTGCCGGAAATGAATTCTGGCATTCCGAAGCCCCAAATCAGAAAAATAATATTTCTTAGGAGTCTCTATATATGACTTTCCTTTAATATCATAACGCTGTGCTGACTCTATCAAAAAAGAATCTTCAAAGTAATCCAAGTATTTCTTTATGGTTGCAGAAGTAATTTTAGATTTCTTCACGGTTTTAAAAGTGTTCTTTAGTTTTTCCGGATTGGTCAACGAACCGATCGCAGAGGAAAGAATATTTAGCAGATCTTCCAATTCCCCAATATTCTTTATACGATTCCGTTTCGTAATATCACGGATATAAATTTCGTTAAATAAATTCTGCAGCGCTGTTGCTTTATCCCCGGCACCATCCCGCAGAACCACTAATGGAATTCCACCGTAAAGCATATATTCAGATAACCCGGTATATTTATCTCCGTTATAAACAGACATAAATTCAGCAAAGCTGAGAGGGTACATATGAATTTCATCACCCCTGCCTGCAAATTCCGTAGCAATATCCTTTGACAACAGTTTTGCGTTACTTCCCGTCACAAACACATCAATATTCTCTTTGCGAAGGTATCCATTCAAAACAGCCTCAAAACAATCCAGCATCTGAATTTCATCCAACAGCAGATAATATATTCCCTCTCCTGTAGTTTTCGACCGAATATATGCCATAAATTTCTCCGGATCCACACCCCGCTTTTCCTTTTCGATCTGAATAAGACTTTCACCGATCAGGTAAAGATCATCCGCAGAATCAAAGGCAAACCGTATGATATGGTCTGCTTCCACATCGGAATCTAACAAATGATGATAGAAAATGTTATTCAGCAGATAAGACTTACCACATCTGCGGATCCCGGTAATCACCTTGATTAATCCATTGCTCTTTCTTTTTATTAACTTTTCCAAATAGAAATCTCTGCGAATATCCATATATTTTCTCCCTGGAATAGATTTTTGCAACTGGTTGCACTTTTCTATTCTATTATATGGATAATTTAACTGAAAATCAATATACTTGCTTCATTTTCGGAATAGAGTTTTGCAACTGGTTGCACTTTTCTATTTCAAATTGTAAATAAACAAAGTAATCACTGCTCCATCTGCCTGCCCAGGAAGCCTGCCGCAGACTGCGCAAGCTTCTGTTCCACTTCTCCCATTTTGCTCTTCCCGTCATTTTCCAACAGGATCACACTTCCGATGATGTCCCCTTCGCAGATGATCGGCGTGATCAGCTGCCAGGCATAGTCCACGGCAATGTCCTCCGCAATGTTGACATAGTTGCGGTCTCCTTTTGCGGCAATCACAGTCTCTCTGTTATTGACCTTCTCTTCCAGTTGACGGCTCACGGATTTATTTAACAGCTGCTTACAGCCTCCTGAGACGGCGATGAACTGGTCTCTGTCCGCGATCAGTGTGGCATGTCCCGACACCTGTGCCAGGCTTTCCGCATACTGTTTGGCAAATGTGGTCATCTCTCCGATGGGGGAATATTTTTTCAGGATGACCTGCCCCTCTCTGTCGGTGAATATCTCCAGCGGATCACTCTCTCTGATGTGTAACGTGCGGCGGATCTCCTTCGGGATCACGATGCGTCCCAGGTCATCTATTCTTCTTACAATTCCGGTTGCTTTCATCATTTTTTCCTCCATGATATATTGCGTAAGATAAATCATCATCTCGCATTACTAATCATTAACGTTGCAGTTAGTATGCGAAATGCAGGAAAAAATATACTTTAAATTGCCAGATACACCGTCATTCAGCAGCGCCATTGCTGGCTTATATTTATAGCAGTTCTGTATTTTCCCTCAGAATGATTGTTTTATATTAAAATTAAAATGCATCCATTCAATTTTTACTCTTGCATGATCGAATTTTTCCATTCTCAATCAGACTGTTTCGTACTGTATTTTCCTTATTTCTATGTTACACTTATTCTGTTTACGACAATTTTTTATGGGAGAGTTTAAACTATGAATCACAAAAAGAATAACAGAAGCTCATTTTCCGGCAAGATCGGTTTCGTCCTGTCGGCAGCCGGTGCCTCGGTAGGTCTGGGCAATATCTGGCGTTTCCCGTATCTGGCAGCCAAATACGGCGGTGGTATCTTTCTGCTGATCTATATTATCCTGGCGCTGACTTTCGGTTATACCATGATCGTGGCAGAGACATCACTGGGACGCATGACAGGCAAAAGCCCCGTAGGTGCCTTTCATACCTTCGGGAAATCCAAATGGTTGTCCTTCGGTGGATGGATCAACGCTATTATTCCTATTCTGATCGTTCCTTATTATTCCGTCATCGGCGGATGGGTGATCAAATATCTGGTGGAATATGCCAAGGGTCACGGACATGATCTGGCAGCAGACGGTTATTTTTCCACGTTTATTTCCAATGGTGTCTCTACAGAGCTGTGCTTTATCGTATTCACTCTGTGTACTCTGGGAATCATCTACGCCGGTGTCCGCAACGGTATCGAGCGCGTATCCCGCATTATGATGCCGATCCTGGTAGTGCTCTCCGTGGTCATCACAGTCTATTCTGTTACCAGACCGGGAGCACTGAGCGGTGTGAAGTATTTCCTGATCCCGAATCCCGCGAATTTCTCCTGGATGACAGTGGTCGCTGCCATGGGGCAGATGTTCTACTCTCTGTCCATTGCCATGGGTATTCTCATCACCTTCGGCTCTTATATGAAAAAAGATGTCTCCATTGAAGGTTCCACGAAAAATGTGGAGATCTTTGATACTGCCATCGCGATCATGGCAGGTCTCATGATCATTCCCGCCGTGTTCGCATTTTCCGGCGGAGATCCCGATACCTTACAGGCTGGTCCTTCCCTGATGTTCATCACACTTCCCAAAGTCTTCGACAGCATGGGAATGGGCACCTTCGTAGGTATTATGTTCTTCGTACTGGTACTGTTCGCAGCCATGACCAGCTCCATTGCCCTTACCGAAAGTGCTGTGTCTACTTTCGAGGACGAGCTTGGCTGGGGTCGTAAAAAATCTACCGTGATCATGGGTGTGATCATGCTGGCACTGGGAACGTTATCCTCACTGGGTTACGGACCGCTTGGTGCTGTGAAGATCATCGGCATGCAGTTCCTTGATTTCTTCGATTTCCTGACCAACTCCGTGATGATGCCTATTGCTGCCATCACCATCTGTCTACTGGTGTCCCGCGTCATCGGAGTAAAGGCTGTGGAAGAAGAAGTCATGCACGGAGAAGCCGCTTTCCGCCGCAAAAAGATATTCAACTTCATGATCAAGTATCTCTGCCCGGTATTTGCTGCGATTATTTTATTAAGCTCTGTGGCAAATGCATTTGGACTTATTTCTATGTAAGATGCCAGGGTCATAAACAAGAACCCCACGCTGTGCTCGCACAAACGTGGGGTTCTTGTTTCATGACCCGCTCCGATATTCGCATAAAAGGGAAGCGTCAGCTTCACGATATGCGAATACCGGGCAGGATTGTGAGAGTGCGCAGCACGGAGCAATCCGTCAGGCATCTTACATCTTACTATATGTTAATGATCCGTCCTGTCTCCGCATTTACTCTATGTGAAATTGAGATTACCGTTCTTCCTTCCGAGGCACGCTTCAGTGCCTGCAGCACCTCTTCCTCGGTCTGGGCATCCAGATTTGCCGTAATCTCATCCAACAGAAGGAGCTTCGGCTTCGCCACCGCAGCTCTGGCAATAGATAACAGCTGCCACTGTCCCTGGGAGAAGATCTCCTGGGTACAGGGAGTGTCATAGCCTTTTTCCAATTGTTCTATCGTCGCATCCAGTCCCGCAATTCTTGCAGCCCCCCGTACCTCTTCCATGGTAAAAGAATCGTCAAACAGCGTGATCTGATCCTTCACGGTACCGGGTACTCTATGAAAAGTCTGCTCCACATAGCCGTACAGGCTGCGCTTTTCATGTTCCGGAATCTGAAAAGCATCTCTTCCCTGAATCAGCACTTTACCCTCTCCCGGCTGATAGAGTCCCAACAACAGTTTGAAGACCGTACTCTTCCCTGCTCCGGTTCTTCCGGACAGTGTCACCTGTTCTCCGGGATATACTTGAAAATTTAAAGCCTGCAAAATCTTACGGTCGTCATCCTCATAGCTAAAGGTCACATTTTGCAGTTCCACAAAAGGTTTTTCCGGTCTATTCTGTGGTTCTGCCGGTTTTTCCCCGGAATTTCTCTCCGGCAATTCCTCCAACGCATAGAATTCATTGATCCGGTGCACGCCCGCAATGGCGGACTGTATGGTCTGGATCTCCATTCCCAGACTCTCCACAGGGGTAAAGATCTGTGAGATATAGTTAATTACCGCTACCGCTGTACCTGCAGACATACCGAACAATGTCAGCACCTTTGCATTACCGGAGGCAGAAAATAGCATCACAACCGCCACCACGATAGCATTCAGGATCAGGATCACCGGGGAATAAATGGCATCATAAAAATTCGTGCGATCTACCGCGCGGTAGCTCTCCGCAATATATTCATCATAGCGTTGCTCCATGTAGCGCTCTTTTCCCAGCGTATGAATGGTACGGATATTGTGCAGCGTCTCCGGCACATGTCCGGATGCTCTGCCCACGGCGCAACGATTCTCGATCTGGGCTTTCAGCATGTTTTTCTGCACCGTCCGGGTGAACCAATACAGAAATGGAAGCAGAACCAAAAGTACGATCGCCAGTCCTCTGTTTTTTAACCAGATCACCACCAGGATACTTATAATCTTACAGGCATCGGCGAACATACTGATGATTCCGGAGGCGAACAGGTTCTCCACCGTATCCACATCTCCTACGAACCGGGATACGATAGTACCGGGCTCCTGCTTCGTCAGTTCCCCTGCCGTCAGGTTCGTATATTTCTCCATCATGCTGCTCCGCAGTGCATGAGTGATCTTCTGGCCGAAGACCGTCAGCAGACCTTCCCGAAGGCTTTCGGTCAGACCGGTGAGCACCGTAAAAGCAAAATATAGTATCACCAATGCAACCGGAACTGTGTTTCCTGCGGTGATCGTATCCACAATACTTCCGAGGATCCAGGGCGGCAGAAGCGCGGTTACGATGGCACCTGCGACTGCCAACAGGATTCCCAGTGACAGCCCTGCATAGCCTGTCACAGTCTGCCGGATCACGCTGCGGACATTTTTCACATTCTGCCTCTTATTTTTCTGCATCTGTTTATTTTTCTGCATGATCCGGACCTCCCTCCTGCGTACTGTGTGCATCGGCGCCATCCGCCTGTGCTTCATACAGTCTCGCATACTCCGGGAACTTTTCAAGGATCTGTTCGTGGGTTCCCGCAGTCACTTTTCCAGCCTCCATCCACAGCACCTGATCCATTTCGGGGAACAGATAGAGTCTGTGGGACAGCAGGATCACGATACTGTTCGCTGTAAACTTCCGCAGATTGGCGAAGACCTCTTCCTCCGTCTCACGATCCAGTGCGGAAAAAGGATCGTCCAGGATCAGGACCGGACGCTTATGGCACAGGGTTCTCGCCAATGCCAACCGCTGTGCCTGTCCACCGGAGAGCCGGACGCCGCCATTTCCCACAATGGTGTCCATACCCTCTTCCATCTCTGCCACTTCACCGTCGAAACAGACTGCCTTCAGATACTTCTCCGGATCGTCATCATCGCCCAGCAGTATATTGTTACGGACACTGTCATTGAACAGCTCCGGATCATCTCCCAAATATCCTATCATGCCGGAGCGCTCCGCTTTGGTCATTTCGGATAATTCTTTGCCGTGGAAACGTATCCTTCCTTCGTAAGGGTATTCACAGAGGAATGTCTTACCCAATGTGGACTTACCACACGCCACTGCTCCGGTGACACCGATGATCTGTCCCGGAGTGGCTGACAGATTGAAGTCCTCATAGATCTTCTCTCCGCCGGGATAAGCAAAGCTTACATGGGATACTTCCAGCGTTCCCGACTTCTGTACCAAGCTGTCGTCCTCATAAGTGGCTTCCTTCATCAGTGGCTTGATACGCTTCCAGGAGACCTGGGCTTTATGTACCGCATTGAATAGCTTCGCTGCATGAGAAGATTTCACGGCTAACTTCAAAAAGCAGGATAAAAACGTGGTAAACGCTGCCACATCCCATGATTTCCAGCCGGTGCCCAGCACATTTCTACTGCCGAAATACAGGATAAACAGTACGCCGATCATGGAGATGATCCGGTACAGCGGCGGAAATGCGGTACTCCAGATATTGGCCTTCACAGCAGATTTTTCATAAGCGGTAAGGTTCGCTTCATAGGCCTGCCTGCGCTCTTCCTCTCTGCCATAGACACGGTAAGTAACCGCATTGGTGGCTCTGTCCAGTGTTGCGGCATTTAAATCTCCAGATTGCTCCTTATAAGCAGCTCCGGTACGCTGCACGTTACGCTTCATCTTCTCCGCCAGCACATAAGATACCGGTAAAAACAGCATACCCAGAATTGCCAGACGCCAGTCGTAGAATAACAACATTCCTACATATGCTGCCAGTGCCACACCGGTATCGAAGATCTCTGTGGTAAATTTCCGCATACCCTCCGCACAGTCATCCACATCCAGGATTGCCTTGGTCATGACATTTCCGGCACCTTCTTCCTCCAGTTCGGCACGGCTTCTGTGCACCAGACTGTGGTACAGGATCTCTTTCATGTCACGATTCACATTATTGGCAAATCGTCTGACATAAAAACGTTTGATATAACGGGAAAGCTGCACGATGGCAATAGATATCACATACGCAGTCACCAGCACCAGCATATCTCGATATCCGGCGTTCCCACCCAGAATGTCCACCAGACATCCCGTCATCCGGCCCTCGAACCACGGTCCTGCCAGCAGTCCGAGATTATAGATCAGACCGGAGATTGTTACTGCCAGCAGCACCGGCCACTGGGTTTTGAAATAATACAGGATTTGATTCTTTTTCACTGCCTCAGATATCTGTTTCATCCTCTCCGGCTCCTTCTACCACACATTTTGCCACATTGACAAATCCTGCCCGACGTTCCTGCTTGGAACGCCAGTACAATGTATCCAGCGTCTTGCAGAATGCTTCCTTTTCTTCCTCCGGGAGTTCCGCCAGCAGCCATTCATAGAAGGCACTCTCGATGGCAGCCTTGGAATTTTTCAGCTGCTCTGCTTTCTCCGTAGCATAGAGCAACTGACTCCTTCCGTCTTCGGGATTGGGCTTCCGATAGAGATATCCCTTATTCTCCAGGCTGGCAGCCCGTCTCGCCGCAGCTCCCTTGTCGATCTTCAGCTGTTCCCGCACCGCCGCCTGGGTGATCCCCGGATTATGCCGCACCAGATGGATAAAGTCAAATTCCGCAGTCCCAATCCCATCTTCCTTCATGGTCTGCACCGTGAATTTACTCACTTCTCTTGCTATTTTCGTCATTTTTCGTTCTGTTGCATCCATGGTTCTACCTCTCTGTGTTGTATTCAGATAGCAGAAAAAGATGTACCTGCATCCAAAATGGATGATAGTACATCTTTTTTGTTCTGTCAATGACTTATTTGACGAGTTAATGTTGTGTTTCTGGTTATTTTAATCTATATATGTTAAAAAAACCGATCTACATTTAGTAGAAATTTTTTCTTATTATTTAACCTCAGCCATAATAAATACCTCTCTTTATCTACACTAGTAGAAATTCTTTCTTATTATTTAACCACAAGTGTATCATGTGAAAGGGGGATATCTACACTAGTAGAAATTTTTTCTTATTATTTAACCCCTTATTTTGTGGTATTGCACAATTTGGGGCTTAATATGCTTATGTTTTATGCTCTTTTTTGTTATTATTTCACTAATTTTTTTTACAATAAACCTATCTACAGATATTTGAGGCTAGGTTTGTATTTTCTGTAATTATATTATCCTTTATTCGATCACTATTGTCAATTTCAAACACAGAATATTGTATCCTATGTCCGAATCACTTTATGGGCATTTGTTCCGTTCATCTGCGCTTCGGTCTGATAGGTCAGGTTGTCCTGACCTCCATATAATTTATGAAAATATATGGAGGCCGGGCATAAAATCTTCCATCTACAAATACCTTTTTTTCTGCATAAAATCAAACCATGTTTTATTATCCTGCACAAGTTTGTTCCTTGGGAACTGTTCGTTTTCCTTCCAGTTTTCTTTAATCTGTTTTACTTCATAAAGACCTTTCAGAGCAATACAATATGCACCATTTGCATCTGCATCCTGAGGCAAAGTTTTATCTGCTGTTGCGGTATCAAAGAACTCACCCTTATCATTTAATACTGGAGAAATCAGCCTGTCATATTCTCTGTCTTCCGACTCACTTCGGCTGTTCCGCATCTGAACTGTGAGTCGAAAAATATCAATAATTTCGGCTTCAATACCTTTTTCAACAATTTGACCTTTTAAATCTTTTCCGTCGTGGTACTCAATCCCTGCCCTCTGCAACATTTTTTCCATAGCATCGGTAAGTTCTACCTCCATCGATTGACTTGTATATTTTCCATTGACAACTATCCTCTTTAATCTCGTACCGTTAGTATACACTTTCCATTTTGTTGAAGCTAACATTGTTCCCTTTTTTATATAATTATTATAGTCAAATGAGAACTCAAACATTTTCTTATCCCTGTCATATCTTATTTCATCAAACTTCCCTACAAAATCCTGTCTGCTCTCTCGATTTGTCAGATTCTTAAATGAAAAAAGATTTACAAATCCTGTTGTTGGATCAATTTTAGAAGTATACCCAGCAGGAACATAAAAAATAAATCCGCACTGTTTCCCGACTTTTTTAAGGCTTTCCGGAATATAAGTTAACTGATAACCTCTTAACACTCCTCCTTCTTCACATACTTCTCTGTCTTTAAATACCAGATAATGCAATTTTTCAATTAACATCGTTTCAAACTTCTGATAAACCTGCCTCTCAACTTTAAATCTTCCTGTTTTAAATCCGTAATTCAAGTCTTCCATGGCTACAACTGCATTATATTTCACAACCAGTTGCGCAATATAGTGAATTACCATGGATAAGTAGCCTTCTTTTAACTCTTTGATTTTTTCTATTTCTTCCCAATTTTTTCTTGCTGCATCCCTGCTCTTCTCCCTATCCTTTAACTTCTGTTGATAATCATACCCATTAACAATGTTAAAGGAACGCTGCTCCCGTATATTCCCATGCACATCTACTACAGAAATATACAGTAGATTTCTTTCCCCTCTGTCAATTCCAATAATATGAATATCTTCTTTTTTAGCAATATATGCCAAAGTCCTTTCATTTACTGCAATATCACTTTTTGCCTTGAAATTAATGGTTATGGGAAGATGCAGAAAATAGTGGTCACAACAATAGCGATAATTTTTTACAATATCTTTTGTCGCAGTGAAGCTTTTAATCTTGCGTTCCTCGAGATATCTTTGGGCTTCTGTAGACAATTTTCCCCTTCCTATATGGTTCAAATAATTGTATATTTCTGTATAGTATTCCTCCGGTATGGAAACTCTGATTTCTTTATCACCTACCGTCTGTGTATAACTTCTATTTACCAAAACAGATCCCTTCTTATGTACAACCGGAGTTTTTATACTTGCTTTTCGGAAAAATAATTCTGCCTCTCCATTTAATTTCAAAACAATATCTTTGAGATTCTCTTCACTAAATAAATTTTTGAGATACATCGTATGCAGATTATCTTTTCCTGTGCTATGAACGGAAAAGTCTTTATTATATATCTGAAATAAAAATATTTGCCCCTTCTCATCCAGCTTTTGAATCTCATCAGCACTAATATACGTCCACTTAATTTGATACCCCTGCATTTCTACTTCTCTGTAAAATCCACTGATATCTTCATAGTCTTTGGTATCTGAAAAGTGAAAATCGTAATTCTTCCAATCAGGGTGTTTATGAATACATTCTTTATAGTAGTCAATCAAATCCCAGCAATATCCCAAATCAAATTTGGGCGATGACTTAATATGTCTCTTTTCGTTATATCCATCTAAAATGTGTTTTGACGGTTTATATGTCTCCTGACCTGACCGTGAAGTAATAAAAACCTTAGGCAACATTTTTGAAGGCCCCGGAAGAAGATTATAAATCATTTTTTTATAATCTCCTTTTTCTTCTTTTTCATGGCCTTTTATGATTTGTTTATCCGGTTTATTCCTTACATTAAAAATTCCCAAATAAAATTTTTGATCCCGCATCAGCAAAATTGCATTATTATCGTACTCTTTGCTTTGACTCCATCCGTTTGCCAATGTAGGAGAGCCGAAATGAAGCTTAAATTTTACTGTACTATATGGCTTCTGCGTAACATAGCTTCGAACATGATTATAAAGCGTTGTAATCCCCTCGAAGTCTTCCAAAACATCTTCTAACTCAGAATAAAAATAACTATCTTTTTCTATTATATCGCTTACGATAAAAGTCTGTCCCCACTGATATACATGCAAAAAGGAATCCAATATTGTCTTGATTTCCGTTGTCTTCTCCTTATTTTGCAGCAATTTTATGTCACTATTGCATACCAGCGGATCTGTAGAAATTTGTCCTGCCATATCACAAATCTCAGTAATACATTTTTTTGCTGATATTGTTCGATCCATTTCCGATCCATATAAGGAAATTATTTTATCTATATCAGCAATACTTCTATACTCTTCTTTTTTTGCAGCTGCTTCTGCTTTCTCTTCTTTCTTTTCCCCCTTACCGGGCAGCGCATCCATATATTCTTCTTTTATACATTTTCTTATAGTATCCCAGCTTCCATATAGCGCATTTGATATCTGCTCATATTTATTACTACTAATATATATCTTCCCCAGGTCATAATCATCACATTTTTGCCCTAAATGTACACATCTGCAAATAATTTCTTTCTCCTTCATTGTTTTTATAAATTCGTTTAAGGCATCATATACTTCCTGGTCTGATTCAAATCTAAACGGGATCTCATAATAGGAAGATTTTTTGCATAGTATTTGTTTATGTAGCTTTTTCATCCGAAAATCATTTTTGTTAATTCTATTTTTCTGGCAGAATTGATTCATATGTTCATTTATTTTCCCGCAAATGCCATTGTAATATTCTATTCCTGGCTGTGTTAATACTCTGTCATAGAAGTCTACCAAATATATATGTTTCATCTGCCATTCCTGCAACATATCTTTATATTCTTCTTCCATTCCACAGACTTCCTCCGGGTATTGTTGCTCTATTCGCTGAAACGCCCGCATATTCTGTAAATGAATTTCTGAATTTTCATTTACAATCCGAAAGCTTATGGCCGTAGAAATATTATCTTCAGAAAAATTGTTTCTCCGCTGATTAAAATAATTAGTAAATGCAGTAGCAAAACGCTGAAATAACACCCGTGTCTGCTCTTTCTCTGCCTTCTCCTCCTCAGTATACTCTTTATTATCTTTTATAAAGTTTGGAAGGATATCCGTAATTAATTTAGCATTAAACAGATCCTTAAATCTTTTATCACTGGTAAAATAGCAACAGATTTCTTTTCTTTTTTCGTTTTGTATTTTATCAAGATCTTTTCGTACTGATATGTCCTCCATCGTTTCTTCCATTTTTTGGAATAAGGAATTCCATTGTATTCCTTGAATTTGACCAAGTTTTTCCTCAATAAATGCCCTATAATAGTCATCCATGATTTCCTTTAATTCCTGTTGTTTTTCTGCTCGCAATTCATCATCACGGATGACCCCCATCTCTTCCATATGGATCTTTGTACTCTCTGTAGGAATCAATGCATTTCTTAATGTCTTTGATAAGGATTCTTTTCCAATAAAATCTTCAAGGCCTGTTTTATAATTCATATATTTTCCTCCCCTTGTTGTAAAATCTTATATCTAATTATATCCTCTACTATATTTTTTGTAAAGCTGTGTTATGCTATTTTTTCAAATAAAAACGCTCAGAGAACATTCCCTAAGCGTTTAATCATCATTTTATTTAATTGTGTTTATAGCATATATTTTCTTTTTAACCTGACAGCTTTAATCTACCAAAGTAGAAATTCTTTACGCCT
>OGDG01000534.1_pt1 | contig 20348 bp, 13 predicted proteins | sample 1570391 | NCBI WGS metagenome assembly OGDG01 (sample SAMEA2582186, study PRJEB24529) | metagenome | biome: Human gut stool | place: China | collected 2011 | reverse complement strand
CGTAAGGCTGTACCTGCCTGTCCCGGACTGCTTCGGCACGTTCCGCAAGGGAAGCTACCATTTCTTTCTGGAACTCGCTCGGCTTTAGAACCACATTTTCATATTCTGCTTCCGGTACAGGAAGTTTTAACATATCCGGTGTCTGAATGTCCGCACTCTCCTTAAAAAGTGCAATCAGCTCCGGCAGATTGAAAAACTTCGCAAATCTTGTCTTTGCCCGGTATCCGGTTCCTTCCGGTGCAAGCTCTATCGCAGTCTGTGTTTCTCCGAAAGAAGCCGCCCACGCATCGAAATGTCCCAGTCCCAGCTTTTGGAGCGTTCCATATTGAAGATATCGCATATTCGTGTAAAGCTCCGTCATGCTATTAGAGATCGGTGTTCCGGTTGCAAACGTAACTCCCTTTCCACCTGTGATTTCATCAAGATACTTGCACTTGGCAAACATATCGGAGGACTTCTGCGCTTCTGTCTGTGCAATACCAGCTACATTCCTCATTTTCGTATAAAGGAACAGGTTCTTGTAATTGTGGCTCTCATCCACAAACAGCCTGTCTACACCCAACTGCTCAAAAGTCACGACATTATCTTTCCGGCTCTGGTCGTTTAACTTATCAAGACGCACCTGCAATGCCTTCCTTGATTTTTCCATCTGCTTAATGGTATAACGCTCCCCGTTATCTTTTTTTGCCTGTTCAATGGCAAGCTCGATCTCATCAATCTGTCTTTCGATTGTAGCTGCCTGTCTCTCCTGCGATAATGGGATTTTTTCAAACTGGCTATGTCCGATGATAACGGCATCATAATCGCCTGTGGCAATACGGGAACAGAACTTTTTACGGTTGGCAGGTTCAAAATCCTTTTTCGTTGCTGCAAGGATATTTGCTCCTGGATATAACCGTAAGAAATCACTTGCCCATTGCTCGGTCAAATGGTTCGGCACTACAAATAATGACTTCTGGCATAGTCCCAGACGCTTGCTTTCCATTGCCGCCGCTGTCATTTCAAAGGTCTTTCCGGCACCAACGCAGTGTGCAAGCAGGGTATTATCTCCATACAGTACATGAGCAACCGCATTTTTCTGATGCGGCTTTAATTCAATATCCGGTGTCATGCCTGGAAATTTCAGATGCGAACCGTCATATTCTCTTGGTCTGGTGGAATTGAAAAGCTCATTATATTTTGCCACAAGTGTCTGCCTGCGTTCCGGATCACGGAATACCCAGTCCTTAAATGCCTCCCTTATTGCTTCCTGCTTCTGGCTTGCAATCATGGTTTCCTTTTTATTGAGGACTCTCTTTTCCTTTCCATCCTCCTCAATGGTGTCATATACTCTCGTATCTTTGAGGTTCAGGGAATCTTCCAGTATCTTATAGGCATTTACCCGGCTTGTACCGTATGTCATGTTGACAAGCGTATTTCCAAAATCAGCGTTTTTCCCTTTAATGTTCCACTCTCCGGTCACACCCGAAAACTGCACCCCAATCGTATCTCTGCGGAATAAATGCTCCGGTGTCTGGAACGTATCACGCATGAAATCATTGATATATTTTGGATCAATCCATGTGGCACCAATACGCACCTCAATCTCCGATGCGTCCAGCTCCCTCGGCTGTACCTGCGTAAGAGCCTGCACATTTGGAGCATATTCCGGATGATTTTCCGCATAAGTGGCTGCTATGGCAAATTTCTCACGCACATTGCCACTTAGATACTGGTCTGCTGTCTCCCAGACATCGGTAAGCGGGTTCTGGAAAATAACACCACGAAGCTCCTCAATCAGCGTATCCTTGTCCTTTTCAGTCAGCTCTGCCATATAATCAAGGTCGATTTTAGCTTTCTCTGCTAAAGATACTGCCAATGCTTCACTTGCAGTATCCACACTTGTGACCACCTCTGCCCTTTTAATGGTACGCTTCGTGAACATATCCGCTTTGCCCTTGAAATTGCCCTCATCATCAAGTTTTTCCAAAGAACACAACAGGCAATAACTGCTGTCCTGATTAAAGGCTCTCTTATTCGTCTGCGAATTGATCAGACCATATTTTTTCGAGAAGGAATCGTATAATGTGTTTAATTCCGCCTGTTTTCCCTTGATTGCCGCATCGGAATATTCCTCAAGCTGCATATCAATCAGCTCCTGCGTACAGTTACGAATTGCCACCATTCCCTTGATACGTTCTTTTGCGGTGTCTGATACTTCCACAGGCTTCATGACAGAATTTTCACGGTAATACACTTCATTCTCAACTACGGTATAGCTGAAATTTTTAACGGACGGATCAGCCGGAATACTCTGCCTGCTCATATCATCCGCAAGCTCCTCATCCAGATCAATCGTATCAATCTGTCCCGTAATGTTTTGAAGTGCTTTCGCTAACTGCTCCGCAAATGGTCTGCTGTCATCTGCCTTACAGGTGCTTTCCATGCCATAAGGACCGGATACCATTTCCATCTTTCCTACGATCTGCTCCGGATGCTGTGCAAAGTAAGCGTTCATTGCAATGCCATCTGCATCCTCTCCCAGATGTACCCAGTCCGGCTCACGCTCTACCATGCGGTCACGCTTCTGGAAAAATAATATATCCGAAGTCACTTCTGTTCCTGCATTTGCCTTAAATGCGGTATTCGGAAGTCTCACCGCACCTAGCAGGTCTGCACGCTGTGCAAGGTATCTTCTGACCTCCGGACTTGCCTTGTCCATAGTTCCCTTACTTGTGATAAAAGCAACCACACCACCGGAACGCACTTTATCCAACGTCTTTGCAAAGAAATAATCATGGATCAGGAAATTATTTTTATCATACTGCTTATCTGCCACCTTATACTGACCAAAAGGCACATTTCCGATTGCCACATCAAAGAAATCATTCGGATAATCGGTCTTTTCAAAGCCTTTGATCTGCACATCTGCCTGCGGATAAAGCTGCCTTGCAATGCGTCCGGTAATGCTGTCCAGCTCTACTCCGTAAAGCCTGCTCTCTTTCATGGAATCCGGCATCATACCGAAAAAGTTGCCGATACCCATGGAAGGCTCCAGTACGTTTCCTTTGGAAAATCCCATTTTCTCCAATGTTTCGTACATCTGGCAGATAATGACCGGACTTGTATAATGGGCATTCAAGGTACTCTCCCTTGCCATGCGGTACTCCTCCGGCGATAACAGTTCCTTTAACTGCTGATATTCCGCTGACCAGTTTGATTTGCTCTCGTCAAACGCATCGGCAAGACCACCCCAGCCAACATATTGTGACAAAATCTGCTGTTCCTGCGGTGTAGCATAACGGTTTTCGCCCTCAATCTGCTCCAACAGCATGATTGCTGCAATATTTCTCTGGAATTTTTCTTTTGGAGAACCTTCACCCAGACGATCATCGCTGATATGGAAATTGACAGCGTTGCTTTTATCCGGTGCAGCCACAGATCTTTCCTGTACAGTCTTATTCTCCTCTGCCGAAGGTGTAAGCGGCTCCCAGTCTCCGGTAAGCACCTGTGACAGCATTTCCTCTGTCTGCCGGTCTGCTTCTCCATTCTCCAGACGCTCACGGGCAGCCTTCGTGTCTATGTTGTCCAGTTTATCTTCGGTCTGTTTCCTTTCATCAGAGAACTCCCTCTCTGCTTCCCTGCCACTTTCTGCAAGCTCATTGCCCCAGTCCATTGCTTCCTGCAAAGTCGAAAATGTCTCCAATGCCGGACGGGTAGTGTCTGCCGTATCATAAATCGCATATCTGTCCGCTTCCTTATCAATCCAAAGAAATACTCCCTCTGATAAGGTGGCACTCCACTGTGTCGGATTCCCATATTCATCATCAGCATCATGTACCACATGCCAGGATAATTTCTGCGATTCCTCTTGTGAAAATTCTTGTTGTGGCTCAGTTTCATCCGGCTCAGCGATACCATCCGTCCCGTCAAAGCTTGAAAACACTTCTGCTTCGTGCCTGTCAATATCTTCCTCTGCAATGGCATTGATATAATCGTCCTCTACTTCGCCACGCTCCGGCTTATGGTCGTATTCAAAGGTTTTTCCATTGACCTGTGCATAATAAAAACTGCTGTCCTCAATGTCATTTCCAAGCAGATATTTCTCTTTTTCACTGCCCCACTCATCAACCAGAACACACTCATATCCATCAATCGTGATCTTTTGCTGTGCTTCCTTTTCTTTTTCCCGAAGCACATTGATATATCTTCTCGCCTGATTGGTAAATCCGTCCAGCACTGCCGGATGTGAGCTTAAAATCAGATCATTGTTCTGCCACTCATTTTCCGCAACAATGCCCTTTGCCCAGTCCTTATTGTTCTGCGAAAAACGACCGTCATAATCAAAATGCGTAACCGTATTTGCAAGGACAAATTCCACACAGTCAATGCCATATTTATCTATGATCTCATCTGCGGTATTCCTCGGAAGAACAAAACCATTGAATTTCTCAGCAATCAGTGCATCAATGTCTTTCTTACACTCTAACCGCTGTCCATGCTCCAGACGAGAAAGCTCACGCTGTCTTGCTTTTTCTGCCTGTTCTTCCTTGTAAGCCTTATAGTTTTCCTTTCCCTGTGGAGATAAGTATTTGTCCTCTTTGATCAGCTCACGAAGCCTTTTCTCTACAACATTCCAGTTCAGAAGCACTTTTGCATACGGATTGCCATAACTGCCTTTCTCCAGACGGATACCTTTTCCATCATGTTCATTATGGGAATCATCATTACCCGGCAGTCCGCCGGAACCACCACCAATGCCATATTCATTTTTCAGAAAAGCAACTGTTTCTTTCTGGTCATGTCCTTCCATGAAATACTCATAAATGCGGAAAGCTCCATGCTCATAGCCGCTTCCTCTGCCAAGTGCATAGTCGATTTCATCCTGTGTGATAAAATCTTCCTGTGCTACCTCCACCGCATCCGGCAATGGAAATTCCAGTCTCTCCCTGTCAAGGTCTGCTATCTCCGATAAAAGATATTCCGGTGATTTCACATGCCGCCATTTTAATTCGGCTTCACCCGATGCAAGACGTTCCGCCGCATCTTCCAAAATATTTTTAAGCTGCTCCCTGCCCTCATGGGTAGAAAGAAGTTCCATGAGTTTTGCTTCACTCTCCGGATAGTTTCCGGCTTTTAATCCAAGCTCCTCCGGCATTTCATCCATGCCATCCCGCAGAAAGAAATAGATCTGGTTGGCAACACGGTTCCGCTCCTGTGTATCCACAAGAAATGCTTCACTGGCACTCATATAAGTACCATTTTCGATCATAGAACGGATATGGCTCTCCACATCTTCCCAATCCATCGTGACAATCGGCGTTTCCCTTGCCTGTGTTCCATAGCCGACACTCATACCATGCTCATCGAACCACACTGATACGGGATTTCCATTGATTTCAAAACCTTTTCCGGTCTGTCCGTACTCATTTTTCAGAAAATCCACCATCTGCTCGGCATTTCTGCCCTCTGTGTACTTTGCAAAGATACGCTTTCTGCTGTGCTGTTTTCCTCCGCCACTGCGAAGAATGGTTTCAAGCTCATTCTGTGGCAAAGAAAAAGCAGCGGGCATGGTATATTTCATACTTGCTTCCGCTGCTGCGACTGTTCCGACCTGCTCCTCAAAAGAAGGAAACAGGCTGAGTTGTGTAAAGGTGGGTTCCGGTGCTTCTCCCCGGAGAAGATCATCGGTGTCTGTTACAGACTGTAAACCAGTTCTCCCAGAACCACTTCCTCTGCTCGGTTCCGAATGCTGTTCATCTTCGCTACCCAGAGCATCTGATCGGCTTCCTTGAGTTGTTCGGTCACTCCCTCGGTTGCCGCCATCTGGCTCGTCAGCTTCTCCATTCTCTCCTCTGCCTGCTTCTGGATCGTCAGCAGGTGTTCTTTCAATGTTCCTTTCAGAAGAAACGCTGAGTACACGCCCCTGTGGTTCTCCTTCAGATAAGTCTCTCTCATCATTCCGTACTTCGTTACCGTTCCCTCCGGCTGAATGTCCGCCTGTAATGTCGGAATCAGATAATCCCCGTTCTTTTCGTATGTCAGATTCATCGCTATTGCCCCTTTCTACGCTGTTTTGATTGTTGTCAATATATTCCTCATGTCCGCTCTCGCTTTCACGCTTTAACGCATTGTAGTCTATTTCAGAAGTATTTGCAAGTCCTTTATGCGTTAAATTTTCTGTTTGTTCCTGTTCGTGGCTTCTGTTATATGCCCTTATGGTTCTTCCAATCTCTAAAAGTACCGGTTTTGCAAGCTCATTGGCTGCATCTCCAAGTACCGCAAGGGTATCCATGGAATTAAATTCATGGATAAAATCGAAAGAAAATTCCGAACCATACTCCTGCATATCTGCACCACAGGCAGATAAAAGTGTAAAGGAAATGCTGTCCGATAATGTCTCCCTCAAGCGGATACCGACATTCTGCTCGTCCAGTCCTTCTAAAAAACTGCCCTCGATCATGTACTGCAAATCCGGCAACAATTCCTCATAATAATCTGCCGCAATCCTCTCAGCTATCTCCATAAGTCTTTCTTCAAACAGCTTCTTATCATCGGTAGCACCATAAGTCTGCTCCAGACGCTTAATTACATCTTCCTTATGTTCCTCATGTAATTCCCAGAGTTCCGGATACCGTCCGATTCTCCTTGCCGCATGGACATCTGAAACATCAAATACATATTTCAGACGCTTTCCATGTGCATCATCCTCGTCCAAAAGTGCGATACCCTTTGCCCCTTTGTTTACCCAGCAGTGCATACGCTCATTCCACAACTCTATGGAAGCACACGCTGTTGCGTCCGGTCTTTGTGCATAGATTAAAAGCTGTTCCCGGAACGGATACTTGTATAATCTCGCCGCTGTAGTAAGGTATTTCATCCATTCCTCACGATTTTTGATAACCTCGGCTGCTGTCTCTTTTGCCAGAGCCGATATAAAATCATATTTTCTCACACAGTTCTCCTTCCTGTCATAGATACGACAAAAAGGCAGCCACATACACTACATGACTGCCTTTCCTTTATTTCCCGTTACATTCCTATTCTGTTGTACCAAAGCTGAAAGTCTTACTCTCAGCCGCTTTCTTAGGCGTAAACCTTGCCTTAACTTCCGCAACCCTCCCCTCTAACGCCTGAAACATCACATCTACCTGTTCCTGTGTATATTCGTAGGAACCTCGATTTGCAAGATTCTCCAGTCTGCCAATAGCATCAACCGCCTTATTCATGCGGTACTCGCCAATACGGATAAACTTCTCCGCCTTTGTCTCATTTTCCTTTGCTGCAGGTTCACCCTGCATTTCCTCTGTAGTCATTGTTACATTTGTTTCTTCCATGTGATTTTCCTCCATTTTTGATAAAAAAAGAGAGCGTACAGGTTTTCCCATACGCTCTGACGCTGTGTTGTTATTTTAGTTATGTGTGGTATTAGTGTTGCACCGACAAACTGAAATTATTTTGGAATTGTTTTCTTCTATTTGTTCTTTTTCGGTGGAAATTCCATCTTAAACTTATACTGAAATCCCTTGATTTCCTTACCGTCTTTCGTGTAGGAAAATTTCTCGATGCTCTCCGGAATCAAATAAGCATCATAGCTGCCTTTCTTGCCTTTTAATCCTTTTACAAGTATCTTTTTCCCTTGAAGCAGGCTCTTGACCTGTGAATCGGAAAGCGTTACCCCAAGTGCCTTGCCGACATTCATACCGCACTTCCCGGTACAGTACGCTCCGAATTTTCCCCTGACTACATCAGCACCGCACTTCGGGCATTTGCCTAGCACTTCTTGTCCACCCTTGCCTGTGCCAAACATGGCTTTATGTTCATCACTAACGCTGTGATAGGTCTTTACAAGATCAGTTACCATTGCTTCAATACCTGACATAAACTGTTCTGCAGCAACTTCTCCTTTGGATACAAGAGTAAGCTCATTCTCCCAGTCAGCGGTCAGTTTCGGAGATTTTACTACATCCGGAAGTATCGTGATCAGCTTCATTCCGTCCTCTGTCGGGATCATCTGCTTTTTCTCACGTTTCACAAATCCGTCTTTTACCAACTTTTCTATGATATCGGCTCTGGTGGCAGGTGTGCCAAGTCCTTTTCTCTCCACCTCATCACCCATATCCTCTGCTCCGGCTCGCTCCATTGCCGACAAAAGGGAATCTTCAGTATAATGCTTCGGTGGCTGTGTGAAATGCTCGGAAACCTTTGTCTGCTCCACTGCAATCATCATGCCCTCACGAAGCTCCGGCAGCTTCTTTTCTTCCTCGACATCCGATTTATCCTCTGTGGTCTTATAGGAATTTTTGAAGAAATCATCAAATTCCTTCCATCCATTTTTCCATACTTCCTTACCGGATACCTTAAACACAATCTCGTTGCAGGTAAGCTCTGCCTTTGTGGAATTATAAATGTGCTTCTCCCCGGTTGCACACAGCAGACGGTTTGCACAAAGGGAAAGTATCTTCATTTCGCTCTCCGGGATTGCCTTTAAGTCCTGCTTGATGATCTCCATGGTAGGAATGATTGCGTGGTGGTCCGTCACTTTCTTGCTGTTCAAAATTCTTTTAATATCTGGATTGAACATGATATTCTGTTCAAATAACAGAGAATTGAAAATCGCTTCGATCACATTTTTTGCAGTACCTTCCATGTCATCGGAAAGATACTGGCTGTCTGTTCTTGGATAAGTCACTAACTTTTTCTCATAAAGGCTCTGCGTATATTCCAATGTCTGCTTGGCAGTAAAGCCAAACAGACGGTTTGCATCCCTCTGGAGTGTGGTAAGGTCATAGAGTTTCGGTGGTGCCACCCACTTTTCTTCCTTTATCACAGAAGTGACAAGAGCCTGTCCGTTTTCACAGGCTCCTGCAATCCTCTCTGCTTCCGTTTTATCACTGATATGCTCCGATACAGCATCCAGACCATTTTCCATGATATGAGCCATATAATAGGCTTCTTTCTTGAAATTTATGATTTTACTTTCACGGTCTACCAGCATGGCAAGTGTCGGTGTCTGCACTCTGCCGACCTTTAATGCCTTGCCACCATACAATACCGTAAAAAGCCTAGTGCCATTGATACCCACAAGCCAGTCTGCTTCCTGCCTGCATAGTGCTGACTTGTACAGATTGTCATAATCACTGCCTGGACGAAGATTATGGAAGCCGTCACGGATAGCACTCTCCTCCATGGAAGAAATCCATAATCGTTTCATCGGTTTTCTGCACCCTGCCATGTTGTAGGTCAGGCGGAAGATCAACTCTCCCTCCCTTCCGGCATCGGTAGCACACACGACTGCATCCACCCTGTCATCATGCATAAGTTTTTTCAAAATCTGATACTGTGCTTTCGTATCACTTTTCACTTCATGCTGCCATTCCTGTGGGATGATCGGAAGATTGTCATAACTCCATTTCTTCCATGCTTCCTCATAGCTTTCCGGCTGTACCAGTTCTACCAGATGTCCCACACACCATGATACCAGATAGTCATTGCCTTCCAAATAACCGTCCTTACGCTGTGTGGCACCAAGAACTGCCGCAATGCTCTGTGCCACGCTCGGCTTCTCTGCAATTACAAGCTCCATCTCTATTCCTCCCCGTTTTCTTCATCATTATCGTTGTCACTGTTATCTTCACTGTCATTCTCGCCTGTGTCCTCTGATTCTGTATCATCGCCACCATTTAAGAATGCTTCGTCTGAATCCTGCTCGGCTTCGTCCTCGTCCTCATAATCATAGTCCTCGTCAAGCTCGTCCTCATCTTCATCCTCATCAATGAAGTTTTCCTTTTTCTTCTTAGACTTCACAACATATACCACTCCGATCACAGCTACCGCAGCAATGCCTATTAAAATATATGTAAAGCCGGAACCATCTGCTTTTGCGGTATCCTCTTTCGGCTTACTTGTATCCTCCGTGCTTTCTTCGGTACTGCCCTCAACACTTTCCGTTCCCTGTTTTTTCTCTCCTGTGGTATCTGCATTATTATTTGACAATGCACTGTCTTTGGTAGGAATTGCAGATTCCAATGCTGCTGAATTTTTCGGAAGTGTCTCGCTGTTATCCGTTGTGGTATTTAACAGGTCATTTTCACTGACTTCTGTAAGGAAATATACCTTTTCATCTTCCCCGTCACGATCAATCACCAGATAAAATACCTTTTCTGATGCAGTCTGAATTGTATAAAATTCCTTGCCTTTTTCAGAAGTCTGGCTGTCACTGCTCTGGTCGGTATCCTTAGAAGTATCTCCCGTACTCGGGGACTGCTTGGCTGATGTTCCTGTACTGCTTGAAGTTGTTCCACTGCCTGTTTGGGAAACAGTATTTCCATTGCTGTCTGTCTTGGTATGGTCTGTAACCTGTGCGGTTGCAGAGCTAGGCTTGGTTGCTGACGCATCCACCGGGAGCTGCTGTGCCGGATCTTTTTCATTGCTGTCCTTGTTTTCCGGATCGGTGTAATACGGATTGGCTGTTTTATAGATTTCTGAGGTATTTCCTGCATTATCCATGGCTGAAATCGTGAAATACTGATATCCTGCATCAAACTGTTGCAGACGGATATTCAAAGCACCATTCGTATGGTCGGTAAACTCATAGCCATTGACATAGATTGCCTTGATACCGGAATCCGTATCATGTGCCTGAATACTCAATAGACCATCGCTGACTGCCGCATTTAAGGTAGGCTTCGTAAAATCAAAGCACTTGATATAGCGATTTTTCTCATAGGTCTTGCCCTTCTGGTCTGTGACCTGCACATAAATAGTGCTGTTTTCGGAAATCTCTATGTACATATCCTCGGTAATATCTGTCCAGCTTCCATTCTGCCCGACTTTCGCCTTTACTGTCTGAACGGTAAAATTACCGGAAACTATCGTATCTTCTACTTTGACTATCACCTTAGTGGTATCGTTATGCCACCCAGAAGGTGTATTGATTGTGATTTTTACGCTCGGATTGATATAGGTACATTCCTTATAGTTCTTTGCACACACCTCACAATCTTCATCCACCGCATACTGGCTGCACTTTTCTTTGCAGGTGCATTTTGCGGCAGGCTGTGTTTCTTCAGACGAATCTTCTGTTGTGCCTTCTGTGGAATTTTCCGTCTTTCCCTCTCCGGTATCTGTTCCTGAATTTTCTTCCCTGCCATTGCCGGGTGTAACTGTATTTTCTGCGTCACTTGCACTTTCCGTTTTCTGCTCGGCAGTATCCTCCGCATGAACCTCTATCGTATTTGTCCTGTTGGCAAAAAATGCCCCAATCGGCATACAAAAAAGTATTGCCGACAGCATAAGGGACACTACCGCCCTAGCCGATAATTTCCTGTTTTTCATTGATTGAAACCTCCTTTTCCTGTTCCCGTTTCTGTAATAAATTTCTGACTTCATCCTCACTGAGCTTGTTTAACATCTGCAAACGCTCCGATGAGATTTTATATTTTCGTATGATCTTCATGGCTTCGGCATCCTCCGCCATCTGTTTCTGTTCTGCAAGGTCTTTTTCCTTTGCCTGTAGCTGTGCTATCTGCTCTCTGACCTTTTTAAGCTGTGAATTGATTCGTTCTACTGACAAAAATAATTCCTCCCTTCGCTAATTCAATCTTCCAAAACCATAGAAATGGCTCTGCCAGTAAGAAGTATTGATTGATGTGTACTGAATTGGATCACCGCAATGCACCATCGTACCGTTTCCACAGTAGATACCAACGTGTGTAACCGGACGTCCTGCATTATAGGTTCCTGTAAAAAATATAATGTCCCCTGCCTTTGCATCTGCCGCTGATACCGGAGTACACTGGTCATAAATGCCCTGTGCTGTGGTTCTTGGCAGGTTATGTACGCCACTGTTTGAAAATACCCAGCATACAAAACCGGAACAGTCAAAACTAGCCGGAGCTGTGCCGCCAAAAGTATATGGCATTCCCAGATACCTGTTTGCTTCACGCATAAGCGTCTGTACGGTTGCATCATCATAGGATTCCGGCGGTATCACATTGCTGGTTCCTCCTCCGGTGCCGCCCGTTGTTTCTCCATAAATTGTCTGTTCTCCTGCTTCAAAATAAAATAACGGGTTATAATATTCCCCGTTATACAGACATTCGATATGAAGGTGGCTTCCGGTACTGCTTCCCGTATTACCGCTTTTTCCAACGGTATCGCCCTTTTTTACACTCTGTCCTGCGGATACCGTTAAGCTGTCCATGTGGGCATATTTTGTGGTATATCCCTTACTGTCCGTAATCACCACATAATTTCCATAATAGGAATCGTAAGTTGCTTCTGTTACCGTTCCATCATGTGCCGCATATACAAACGTTCCTGTCGGCACCGCTATATCCACACCCCTGTGAAGCTCCTCGGCTCCGGTGTTTGGATTTTTCCGGTAGCCATAATAACTGCTGATATAGTAATACCAGTAATAATCAACCGGAGAAGCAAAGACCTGTAAGCCGCCTTTTGTCTCCGTATAGGCTCCAAAAATTTCCGTCTGTTCGCTGTCCATGCGTCCGGCTACAATGCTCTCAAGCGGTGTGACCGTAAGTGTGACACGAAGAATTGTTACGGTATATTCTTCTTCCTCCTCATACTCGTATTCCTCGGTACGGGTAGTCCCGTCCGGATTTGTTACTATTCTGGTTCCGGTCTTTGTGACTGTCCTTGTCCGTGTTTCCTCTACTTCCTCGGTAGTGAGTGAATACATGGCATCAAATAATTCCTGAATCTCACTCTCTATTCCTGCGGCAGTAAATTCCGTATGGACTGCGGAAAGATAACTGATCAGTGTGTACGGATCATGCCCGATTGCACCAAGGTTATAATCGTATTCATCATATCCCGGATAATCAGTTTCAATCCGGTCAATCTTATTTTGCAGTTCCATTTCCTTTTCTGTAAAAGATAAATCTGCTGCATCAATCTCTGCCGGAAGGCTAAGATATGTGCTTGCCATCGTTGTTGTCATAGTTCCGGTAAACATGGAACCGCAGCTTGATAGTGCCGACATGATCATAATGAGCAGAAGTGCAAAAATACCCACTGTGATAATCAGTGTTTTATTTTTCGTGACAATTTCCTGTAACTTCTTTGCAATCCCGGTTGCAGCATTGGCTGTCTTTGTAAATGTTTCCTTTGCAGTCTTGGCTTCTGCTCCTACCCGCCTTGCCTTGGCATACTCACGCTTGATGCGCTGTTTCTGTAGCTGCCTTTGCAACTGCTTCTTTGGACTGTTGCCCTTTAGATGTGGATTTTCACTGATGAATTTCTCATACTCCAGCTTCATATCCGCTGTAACCTGTTTTTTGTGCAATCGCTCTAAGCGGTCACGCTTTCTCTGTGCCTTGCTCTTGCGGTGATACTTCATATAGTGGTAAATATCCTCGGCTCGCTGTTCCGTCTTGTGTGCGCCCTCCACAGCAGAATTATCCTTTTCTGTCTCTGCAATCTTGCGATGCACAAAATACATATTTTCGGTCTGGAGCTTGTGAACCGCAGTTTTTCCCAGTCCATCCGGTTTAAATGGCTTCTCCACATCCACCGGAACCACAACATACTTTGCTTTTCCGGTCTGTTCATCAAAGACACGCTTCATCTCATACTGCCGCTTTGTCGGCATCTTGTCCTTTGCTTTCTGCAACTTTCGGCGGTTCTTTTCCGACTTATCAAAAGCCTTCTGTACTTTTTGGTCTGTAAATTCGTCCGCCTGCCCCTGCGAAAATGTGGCGTCCTTTGTCTGAAGATCTCCATAATCGGACTGCTTTGCATTTTCTGACTTTGCACGCTCTCTGTGTGCGTGTTCTCTCTGCACACGCCTTTTGTGATATTTTCCTTTTTCCTCAGACCGTTGGTAGGTATTTCTAACGTGGTAATTGTCCTGAAAACTGTCTGCGTCCTCTGTATGGAAATTTGTAGCATTACCGTTTTCCTCATTGATAAAGCTGTTTTCCTTTAAGAATGTCTTTTCCGCTTCGGCTTCCGACTTCTGGACATTGTGACCAGAAGTGTCCTGTTGTTGCTGTCGGTAATATTTTTTCTTATTATTTTTCCTGTATTCTGTCCCAGTATTAAACTCTGACTTCTGGACGCTGTGACCAGAAGTTGCTTTTCCTGTACGACTGCCATGGTTCGCATCCCTTGGCAGATTGCTCACAGGCTTCTCGCTGGCACTAAACTGGTTTTCCACAGAAAAGGTGTTGTCCTGCCTGTGTTCTATATGTTTTACTCCAGTCACTTCCTTATCTTTGGAAAATGTCTCTTTTTCAAATGCCTTTACTGCCTGCTTCTTCTGTCTTTTTTCTGCCATTTTATACTGCGTCCTCCTTCTGCACCGATTCCTCCGGCTTGGTATTCATAATTCTGTAAGTCTTGGTGTCTGTCGGATATTTGTCTACAAATGGAATTACCACATTGTCAAACAGTATCAGACCACTTCCCGGCTCGGAGTTGGTGACATAGGAAAGCTGCTTATCAGAAAGTCCCAGCTTATCAGCGAGAATTGCCTGATCTTTGGCATTCTGATTTAACAGATACACAAAATCGCTGTTACCCAAAATACCTTCAATCTCCTCAGAACGAAGAAAATCGCCCACGTTCTGCGTCAAACCTGTCGGAATACCGCCCCATTTTCTGAAACGCTTCCAGATTTCCACGGAATAAATAGCTGTCTGCTTCTCCTTCAGAAGAAGGTGGAACTCATCACAGTAATAACGGGTAGCAATCTTTCGCTCCCTGTTCTGCGATACCCTGTTCCAAACCGCATCCTGCACGATTAACATACCCAGCTCTTTCAACTGGTTTCCCAAATCTCTGATGTCAAAGCACATGATACGATTGCCGCTGTCTACGTTGGTATGGTGGTTGAAGTAATTCTGGGAACCATGCACATACAGCACAAGGCTGTTTGCGATACGCTCCGCCTTTGGATTTTTGTGTGCTAACAGAGCATCATATAAATCTTCCAGCAGCGGCATATTTTCCGGCACCGGATTTTCAAAATACTTGTCATAAATATGACGGATACATTCGTCGATGATACCTTTCTCATCGTTCTCCAGGCCGTCCTTGCCACCTGCGATCAGGTCACATAATGTTATGATAAAATCAGATTTCAGTTTTAATGCTTCCTTATCCCCCTTATGGCTCAATTGAATATCCATAGGGTTCAGATAGTCTTTGGAATTGGTGGCAAGTTTTACCACCTGTCCATGTAGTGCTGCCACAAGAGCAAAATACTCTCCCTCCGGATCGCAGATGATAATATCGTCCTTTGTGATAAGAAAACAGCTTAAAATCTCACGCTTTGCACTAAAACTCTTACCACTTCCGGGAGTACCTAAGATAACTCCGTTTGGTGTACGGAGCCTTTTTCTGTCTGCCATAATCATGTTGTTGCTAAGTGCATTTAATCCGTAATAGATTGCCGGTGCTGGCATAAATAACTCCTGTGTGCAGAATGGTACTAAGATTGCGGTGCTTTTTGTGGAAAGAGTACGCTCAATGCCTGTCTCATTGCATCCAATCGGTGCGGATGCCATAAGTCCCTGTTCCTGCAAATACTGTAAACATCTGAGGTCACAGTTTGCCTGCTGAATGATACCGGACACCCTCTGCATTAAGCTCTCCAGTTCCCGCTTGGTTCTGCCATAACAGGTAATAAGGAATGTCATGTTGATCATCTTCTGGTTGCTCGTATTCAAATCATCGAGAAATTCCAGCGTGTCCTTTTCATAAGTCACGATGTCTGTTGGAAGAATATCCATATCATAGCCGCTTCGGACTGCCTTTTTCTGCTCTTCAATCTTCATTTTCTGGATATTGGAAATAACCGCTTTTAACTTCTTGATTGCCTTTACCGGATCTTCCGTCTGCATGTGCATGGAAATCGTAAGATTAGCATCAATATCCAGAAGATGCTTGATCAGCTCGTCCGTAAACTTCGGTGCGATAATATCCAGATAGGACACACAGCCATACATATTCCCCGACTTAAAGCGGTTCGGATAGCGGAAATCAAATCCCGGCGGTGCAATATAGTCCTTGACCGACTTACCGGATTCTGCCAAATCCTTAAATGAAAAACGGAAAGGCTCCATCGTATCCTGATTAAAATATTCATGCAGGATGCGCAGTCTTTCCTTTCCGTCCAGTCCCCTCGCAAGGGTTCCTATGTTGTTTAAGTTCCGTATGACATCTTTTTCAATGTTGTTAAGGCGGCTCTTGGCTTCCTTGTAGCCGTTGCTTTCTACACCAAAAATCAGATATTTTGATTTGATGATACCGTTGTTGCCCTTTGCCGCCTGCTTCTTTAACATCTCCGTGTATTCCTCACGGATGTCGTTAAAATCATCCTCCTGCCACGGAATGTCAAACTGTTCTGTAAGCATCTGCTCGTTGACCTGCCTGTTGAAAAGCACCAGTTCAAACTTCACAGACGGATCAAAATAATTGATAAGCTTGCTGTACTGTGCCAGTATGTCCGCCTGGTCATCCACTTCCAGAAGCTCATAGTTTATATCAAAAAATTCCACCATCTTTGTATAATAACGGTGGCTGACCTGACAGATACCGTCACGGAACATCTTTTCAAAAGTGATCGTCCTTTGTGCGGTAGTCGGCTTTTCTTTCTCAATACTCTTTCCCGATAAAATATGCTTTAACTGTATAAGACGCTTCTTTTCTGAAAAGGTAAGACCGCCACTTTTACTGTTGTTCCTGCTATTGCCTTTATAACTGCTTTTTCTGCGGCTTTCCGGTTCTGCCTTTTGCTTTTTCTTCAAGATAACGAACCTCCCTTCGTAATTTTTCTTTTTCTTCCAACTGCTTGTATAAGTTCTCTGACCGGTATGGTCTTATGCCCGGTGTGAGTATCTTCTGCCGGAGCATAAAATACAAAATCTTCTCCGCCGGAAACCCGTTTTTCTCATACATCGCAAAACAGAAGAACGGAAGCATTGCTCCCATCATAAGAAGTGATGCGGCTGATGTTCCAATCAGTCCCTTGGTTAAAAAATACAAGGGTATCCCGGCTACTGCCGCACCGCTGAAACAGATGATCTGTCTCTTTGTCAAGTTCAGTGCCACTTTTGTCTTGATACCGGACAAATCCTTCGGCACCTGCACGGATATTGCCATATCGTTCCTCCCTTAGTGCGCATTCCAGATAGATTTCGATAATGAACCAGTCTTAAAGAGTGAAAAGCATAAAATAACGGTATATGCTGCCACCGACCAGAGTGCCGTATGCAGGTTGTCGGATACTGCCACACCAGCCACAAGCACTGCATAGATAGCGACACACACCATCATAAAAAATCCCTGAAATGCAAGGGCGCAAAGTCCCTTAAAATAATTGGTTCCTATCGTTCCCCATTCCCGGTTGGTTACGGTTGCACAGGGAACAGGTGCTACTGATACATAAAGATATATTTCAATCATTCGCCCATAAAGAATGACGGTGATAAGGACTGACATGATTTTCATACATAAACTGACGATCATGGTCTCCATCCCCAGTCCTAACAGCTCGCCTATGCTCATCTCCGAAAACTGCTCATTGAACATCGTTTGCAGCGTACTTGAAACATCAATACTGGTTTCCCCGCTGATTGCTGCCGCTGCGGAATTGACGATGTGGCTTCCCACATCAAATACCGCCATTACAATGTCAAAAGTCTTGCTTAACAGCATGACTGCAATACACGCTTTCATAAAAAAACGGATAAAAATTGCCGTATTGAAGTCATGCAGATTATTCTTGTCAATAACCATGGAAATAAGCTCGTAGACGAGTACAAAACTGATGATCATTCCCGCTATGGGAATCATCACGTTATCGGACAGGGTTTTTATCATGTCAAAAATACCGGAGTTCCAAGTGCTGGGAGTTTTGCTGACCTCCCCTGCAATCGTGCCTACCTTGTCATTAACATCGGTAAACATGGTTTCAAAGTTGGTCAGAACCCACCCCTGCAACAGTTCCTTTATGAATTCAGTAATCTTATCAATGATCCCACCCATGAATTATGAAAACAGAGTGGTAAGCTGTGGAATTACCGTCTGTGCCACAATGATGATGCCACCGCCACTCATAAGCTGTTTGATGCCCTGTGATTTTGCACCGGGATTATCGTTTCCATATCCTTCGAGAAGATTGATAACTCCCCACACGCCTACACCTGCTCCGATTGCAGTTACTACTGTTTTAAGTCCTGTTACTGATGTTGTAAAAAAGCCCATTTGTTTGTCTCCTTTTTCTTGAAAAATAAAATAAAAAAGGGAGCTGTTCTGATTTGTGATTTTTCAGAAAAACTCCCATAACAATAGTTCTAATATTTAGTTGTAAAGTCACTTCTAGACATTGTGACCAGAAGTTACTCAGCAATTTCTCCGACATCGCATACCTCATCCACCACATCATTCCTCTTAAAACGAAGTCTGTTGCGGTTCTTCACGTATTTTTCAATGTCAAATTCATTCTTTTTGTCATAATCGGATAACAGTGGGTACTGCTTATGCTTCGTTATATCAAATTTATCTGAGAAAAATGGTCTCACACCTCTAAGCTGCATGATACACTTGCTGCCATCCATGACCGCAATCTCGTCCTGACTCATTAACTCTTTGCCACAATGTCAAGTGGTAAATTCAAAAAAGGACAAGCACTATCAAAGAAAGCAGTCTTTCATAGTGCTTGTCCTTTTCTTATTCATGTTTTCTGCCTTGCATTGTTCGAAACGCAGAACTATAATATACTCGATGGAGGTGCGAAATGGATTATATGACATTGAAAGAGGCCGCTGAGAAATGGAGCGTGTCACCTCGTAGGGTAAATTATTATTGCGCTGGTGGTCGTATCCCCAGCGCTGTAAAGATGGCCGGTGTTTGGCTGATTCCCAAAACTGCGGAAAAGCCGATTGATGGCCGGACGAAACAGGGAAAGGAACAGAAGCATGAGTAAGATATTACTTTTGGAAGATGATTTGAGCCTGATCAACGGGCTTTCCTTTGCGTTCAAGAAGCAGGGATTTGAATTGAATATTGCCAGAACGTTGAAAGAAGCGGATGCGCTGTGGGCGGATGGCAGGTATGATTTGTTGGTACTGGATGTATCCCTGCCGGACGGCACCGGCTTTGAATTTTGCAAACGGGTGCGGCAGGTTTCCAAGGGGCCGATCATCTTTCTGACCGCTTCGGACGAAGAAACGAGTATCATTATGGGGCTGGATATGGGCGGCGACGACTATATCACCAAGCCCTTCAAGCTTGGAGTCCTGGTTTCACGGGTCAATGCCCTGCTTCGCCGTGCAAAGGATTTCAGCGCAACGGACACAGAACTGCAATCGAACGGAATCAAGGTTCTTTTGCTGCAGGGTCAGGCTTTCAAAAATGGGGAGCTGTTGGATTTGACCGCTGCTGAATACAAGCTGCTGTGCCTGTTTATGCGAAACCCCAATACGGTGCTTACCAAGGAGCAGATATTAGATAAACTGTGGGACTGCGACGGAAATTATATCGACAGCAGCACCCTCACCGTGTATATGCGGCGGCTTCGCATGAAGATTGAGGATAACCCCAGTGACCCGCAGATGCTCCTGACCGTCCGTCGCATGGGCTATAAATGGAATGTAGTAGGGTGAGGCAGCCTATGAAAATACTTGCAAATAAGGATATCAGAAATATGCTTCTTGCGGTATCGGTTATCTGGGCAGCATCCCTCCTGCTGGCACAGGGCTTTTTATGGCTGCGCTATCAAAGGCTTTCTTTGTGCCTGCTGTTTATTTTTTTGTTGGCAGCGGCGGCTATATGGGTGGTTTGCTGCTCCTATTTCAAAAAGCAGAATAAGATCATGGAACAGGCGGTATCCCAGATCAATGTGTATCTTGACGGGGATAGCAACGCACGTATTGAATGCGACAGTGAGGGGGAGCTATATCGGCTGTTCCATTCCGTCAATTCCCTGGCGGCGGTTTTGAACGCCCACGCAGATAACGAGCTTCGGGAAAAATACGATCTCCGATATTTCCCACCAGCTGAAAACACCGCTGGCGGCACTGAATATTTATAATGGCCTGCTTCATGAGGAAGATATAGAAGCGTCCTCCGTGAAAGAATTTGCTGACCTGTCTGAGCAGGAGCTTGACCGCATGGAAACGCTGGTGCAGAGCCTGCTGAAGATCACAAGGCTGGACGCCGGTTCCGTCACGCTGGAAAAGGGGGCCGAGAATGTGGCGGATATGCTGCGGGATGTTGAGCTGCATTTCGCATACCGGGCCAAACAGGAGCATAAAGAACTTGTCCTGTCCGGCCCGGAGGAGGTCCTTCTTTTCTGCGACCGCGACTGGCTGACCGAGGCCATTGACAACATCGTGAAA
>OGDG01000526.1_pt1 | contig 20479 bp, 17 predicted proteins | sample 1570391 | NCBI WGS metagenome assembly OGDG01 (sample SAMEA2582186, study PRJEB24529) | metagenome | biome: Human gut stool | place: China | collected 2011 | reverse complement strand
TGCTGCGGCTCTGCGGCTGCTGCATCGGTCTGTGCATCATTCGCAGCATCCGGGGCGGTCTGGGCGGCGGTATCTGCCGCTGCGGCGTCCTCCTGCACCACGGTGCGCGGGTCTACATAGGGGTCCACCTCCAGCGTGCCGTCCTTCATGGCAAAATAGGCGTTGGCGATATCCACCACCAGATCACCGGTACGGGCACCGTAGCCGCCGTACTCCACCGTAATGCCAATGGCGATCTCCGGGTCGTCTGCCGGGAGATAGGCGATCATCATGGCGTTCAGGTAGTGCTTGCCCGAAGCGTAGGTCTCGCTGCGCTGGGGGGTACCGGTCTTGCAGGCGATGGCAATGGGATAGCTGGAGATCTTGCCGCTGATGGTGCTGGGCACCAGTGTCATGCCCTGCCGCACCAGCGCAAAGGTGTCGCCGTTGCCCTCGATGACATCCATCACCTCCGGCTGGGTTTCGCTGAGCACCTCGCCGGTGTTGGTATCCAGAATGGCCTTGACAAAATGGGTGCGGTAGCGCACGCCGTTGTTGGCCAGCGTGGCGGCGTAGGTAGCCAGCTGGATGGGGCTTACTACCGTGTTGCCCTGCCCGATGGCGGCCTGAATATCCAGCGATGAGGTGTAGTTTTTGTCTGTCTTTTTGGTCAGCCGTCCCACGGCCTCGTTTACCTCCACGCCGGTGCGCTGCCCAAGACCCAGCTTGTAGGCGTAGGCATCGTAGACGTCACTGGTGGTGCGGCGGCCCACATCGTAGAAGAAAATGTTGCAGCTCCACTTGATGGCCGTGATGACGTCGATGTTGCCGCTGTGGCCGTGGCGGGTACACTTGGGGCGGTAGTCGTCATAATAGGTATAGACACCGTTGCAGTAGACGGTGGAAAAGCGGTTGATGACGCCGGAATCCAGCGCCGCCACCGCCACCGCAGGCTTGAAGGTGGAGCCGGGGGTGTACAGGCCCTGCAACGCGCGGTTGAGCAGGGGCAGGCCCGGGTCTGAGCTGTACTGGCTGTACTGGGTGGCGAAGAGGTTCTGGTCGTAGCTGGGGTAGTTGGAGGCGGCCAGCACACTGCCGTCCTTCGTGCTGATGACCACCACCGCACCGGCGGCAGCCTTGGCGGAACTGCCGCTGTTGTAGGTGCTGTTTATCATCTCGATGTTCTTGGCCAGCGCCTTGTCCACCGCCTGCTGGAAGGCGCTGTCGATGGTGAGCTGGACGGTATGGCCCGGCTCCGGCACGGTGGTCATCGCAGTCCCCACGATGACGCCGTCCGAGCTGCGGGTTATGGTCTCAACGCCGTCCTTGCCCCGCAGCTCGTCTTCGTAGACGGCTTCGAGGCCCGACACGCCGATCATGTCGTTCATGTTATAGCCCTTTTCCCGCAGAGGGTAAGTGGTCTGACCGTTCTCGTCGGTCACCTTCCACTTTTCGGCGGTGATCTTGCCCACACGGCCCAGCACATGAGGGATGATGCCGCCCTCATCGTAGCTGCGGGTGCTGGTCTCTACGATCTCCACACCGGGCATGGTCAGGCTGTTCTCCTTGATGGTCGCCACGGTCACTTCGCTGACATTCTCGGCCATGACGAAGTTGTTGATGTTGGAGAACGCCTGCTGCTGCATCTCGTAGTGGATGCCGCCCAGCACCCTCTGCCAGTGGAAAGGATAGCTTTCCAGCTTGTAGTCCTCCACCAGCTTTTCCATCACGTCATCGGCGGTGGCATACTGCTGTAAGCCCAGCGAGTCCTTCATGGCCGCGAGAGCCTTCTGGTCGCTGGTGCTGTCGGCCTGCGCGGTAAAGCTGTAGTGGCCCGCCGCGTCCGGCTCGCCGATGAGCAGCGAGTCGTTCCACTTTTCGCCGTGGGCTTCCAGCAGCTCCACGATGCGCTGCAGCATGGCGTCAAGGTCTTCGTCCCCCATCAGCAGCTTGCTGAGCACCACATTGTAGCTGGTGGTGCTGGCCGCGATGCGACGTCCGGCGCTGTCCACGATGTCGCCGCGGGCAGCGGTGACGGTAAAGTTATAATCGGTGGTGTTGGTCGCCTGCGCCTTGAAGCTGTCGCTGTTGACGAGCTGCAAAAATATCAGCCGCAGCACATACACGGCGATGAGCACCGAGGCGGCAGCGATGAGCCCAGCCATCCTGCGCACCACGATCTTGTGTTCGTCTTGATTCATCCGTTTTCCTCCCGGCAGGGTCTGGCATCACACCACGCCGTTGTCTATCTTGAATTCCGTGCTGATGCGCTGCACTGCACGGTGGAGCAGCCAGCTCACCAGGGCCGTCATCAGGGCCGACGGCAGCACGACCCGGAGAAAACGCTCCACTGCGCCCGCATAGCCCGGCATATAGTAGAAAAACAGCCAGTCCGCCGACAGCACCAGCAGGGCGCAGGTCACGGCCAGCAGCACGAAGTTGGAGGGGGTATCCTTCAGATAAAGCTGCACGACCACCGACACGCCGAAGCAGAGGATCATCAGCTCCAGCGCCAGCATCCCCACGGTGCGGCCGGCGGTGTAGTCCCACATCAGGCCGCAGACGGCACCGAAGATGCCCCCCGCGAACTCGCCCTCCTCCACCGCGACGGCCAGCGCCAGCGGCAGCAGCCAGAGGGGCTTTGCCTCCCCCAGCTGGAACAGCCCCGGCAGGGTCTGCAAGACCGTGCACAGCAGCATCAGCAGCGCATAGCAGACCCATTTGGCGATCTGGCTGCGCTTGCGCTTGCGGCGTGATTCCATGGCAGGGCCTCCTCAGAAATTGGTGATGATGAATGCGTGGCGCACCGTGCGCGGGTCTGCGCCCGGCTCGATGACCGCGATGGACGATTTGCCGCTGACCTCCGGCACCACTTCCCGGACCACGCCCACCAGCACATCCGCCGGGAAAACGCCGCCCAGCCCCGTGGTGATGACCTGGTCGCTCTTCCGGGTCAGGGTGTTGCGGTTCAGGTTGGTCAGCACACACAGGCCGTCGGCCGCATAGTCCGAGCTGCCGGTGATGATGCCGTTGTCCCGCGTGCGGGAAACGACGCCCGCCGCGTTGAAGTTAGGGTGCAGGATGGTCATGACCTTGCAGCTGGTGGCTTCCACTTCCACCACCATGCCCAGCAGATAGCCCTCGTCGCTGACGACGGTGTCGTTCAGCTCCACGCCGTCCACCGAGCCCTGATCCAGCGTGAAGCCGTAAAAGGCATCCAGCGGGTCGCGGCCGATGACAAAGGCTGAGACGCAGCTCATCTCCGGGCGGGTGTTCTGGATGTTGGCCAGCGCCTTGTAGGCTTCGTTCTCCGCCTTGAGCCGGTCGTAGTCCACCATCTGTTTGCGCAGCTCGGCGTTTTCGGCAGTGAGCTGCTCGTTCTCGTCCAGAATGGCCCCGATGTTGGTGTAGTTCTCCCACAGGGAGGCCACGCGGTCGCCCACCATAGCCGCCGCCTTCTGGAACGGGGCCACGGCCACGCTCAGCAGCTCCTGCGGGGCGGCGGTCAGGCGGTCGTTGGCACCGGCATAGGCCATGATGCCCACCAGGAACACCGCGATGCCGATGAGGATCTTAAATTTCCAGGTATCGAAAAAATCTTTCAAGGGAACTTCCTCCGGTTGCAAAAAAGCGCGGACAGCCAGAGCCGTCCGCACTCTCTGTTACATATGGGGCCCGTCGGTATCCAGAACGTCATGCAGGACGTCCACATGATCCAGCACGGCACCTGCGCCCTTGGCCACACAGTCCAGCGGGTCCTCAGCCACATGCACGTCGATGCCGGTCTCGCTCTGGATCAGCTGGTCCAGACCGCGCAGCAGTGCGCCGCCGCCGGTCAGGGTGATGCCGTGGTCGATGATGTCGGCGCTCAGTTCCGGCGGGGTGCGCTCCAGCGTCTCCTTGATGGCGCTGGTGATCTTGACCAGGCACTCCAGCAGAGCCTCACGGACATCCTCCGAGTGGACGACGACGTTCTTGGGCAGGCCGTCCACGAGGTTGCGGCCCTTGATCTCCATGGTCAGCTCCGGGTCCAGCACATAGGCAGAGCCGATCTCGATCTTGATCTGCTCGGCAGTGCGCTCACCGATGAGCAGGTTGTACTTGCGCTTGATGAAGGCGATGATGGCCTGGTCGAACATATCGCCGGCCATGCGGACGCTGCGGGAGGCCACGATGCCGCCCAGAGAGATGACGGCGATCTCGGCCGTGCCGCCGCCGATGTCCACGATCATACTGCCGGTGGGCTCGCTGATGGGCAGGCCTGCACCGATGGCCGCAGCCATGGGCTCCTCGATGACGGAGACCTGGCGGGCACCAGCCTTCAGGGTCGCCTCACGCACCGCGCGGCGCTCGACTTCCGTCACGCCGGACGGGATGCAGATGACCACGCGGGGGCGGGAGAACATGCTGTTGCCGCAGGCCTTCTTCAGGAAGTTCTCCAGCAGATTGGCCGTAATGTCAAAGTCCGCAATAACGCCGTCCTTCAGAGGGCGGACGGCCACGATGCTGCCGGGGGTGCGGCCGATGACGGCCTTTGCCTCGGTGCCCACGCAGCGGACCTCATCGGTCTTGGTGTCCACCGCCACAACGGACGGCTCACGCATGATGATGCCCTTTCCCTTCATGTAAACCAGGGTGTTGGCTGTACCCAGATCAATGCCAACGTCTTTTGAAAACAAACTCATAATGAAGCTCTCCTTCGTATTTCCGGTCTATCCAAAACGCAGGGCGGCGCAAACCAGTCTGCCGCCGATCGCAGAATAACACGACTATATTATAGCCGCAAGCAGAAGTTTTCTCAAGCGTTTTTACAGGTTTTTCCGGATTTTTTCATAAATCTCCGCGCCAGGCCGCTCAAAATCGCTCCAGCAGCCGGATGGTGCGGCTGACGGGCAGCCCCATGATGGTGTAATAGTCGCCCTCGATGCGGTCCAGCCAGAGGGCCGCGCGGCCCTGGATGGCATAGGCACCGGCCTTGTCGTAGGGTTCTTCGGTGGCGGCATAGCGCTCGATCTCCGCTTCGGAGATGGGGAAGAACTTCACGCGGCAGGTGTCCACGAAGCTCTCGGTGCGGGTGCCGTCCGAGATGCAGACACCGGTGTGGACCTCGTGCACCGCACCGGAAAGGGCCCGCAGCATCCGTCTGGCGTCCTCCACGCTGTGGGGCTTGCCGAACACTTCCCCTTTCACGTCCACGACGGTGTCGCAGCCGATGACCACCGCGCCGGGGTGCTGGGCCGAGACCGCCCGGCACTTGCCCCGCGCCAGCATTTCCACCAGCTCAGCAGGGGTGTCGGCGGTCACGGTGCTCTCGTCAAAGTCGCTGGCGCAGACGGTAAAATCGGTGGTGTACAGGCTCAGCAGCTCTCTGCGCCGGGGGCTGCCGGAGGCCAAAATCAGTTGTTTCATTTTATTTTCCCGTCGAGCCGAAGCCGCCCTCGCCGCGGGCGGTCTCATCCAGTGCGTCGGCCTGCACGAATGCCGCCGTGTACACCGGCGCGATGCAGAGCTGCGCCACCCGTTCGCCGGGCTGGATGGTGTAGGCCTCGCCGCCCAGATTGACCATGGGCACCTTCAGTTCCCCGCGATAATCGCTGTCCACGACACCGACGCCGTTGGCCATGCACAGGCCGTGCTTGATGGACAGGCCGCTCCGGGCATAGACCAGCGCCACGCAGTGAGCGCCGGGCAGCTCGATGGCAAGGCCGGTAGGCACCAGCACCCGCTGCATGGGGGCCACGGTCAGGGGTTCGTCCAGCACCGCGCACAGGTCGGCTGCGGCCGCACCCGGCGTCGCGTAGGCGGGCACCTTCGCCCGCGCATCCAATACTTTATAGTTTACCGTGATGGGTTCCATTTTATTCTCCATTTCGCCTGCCCGCTGCCGCAGGGCCCGGCATCTTCTGTTTTGCTCGATCTCATTCAGACAGCTCCGGCTTCACCGGCCTGCCAAGGGCTCCCCTTTTAGGGGAGCTGGCACGCGAAGCGTGACTGAGAGGTTCAATTCGTTCCTTTGAAATACAGCCCGCGGGTGAACTCGCCCTCGAACGGGGCGTGCTGGCGGATGCTGTCCAGAATGGCGGCGGCCTCCTCGCGGGTCTCCAGCGTGAAATAGGCCACGCCGTAGTCCACCGTCAGGGCACCGGGCTTGTCGCCCATGTAGATGGGCACCGGATTATAAATAGTACGCACCCCCATGCCGCAGCGCACCGGGAACTTTTTGGCCTTGCGGTCGGTCAGCAGGCCGGTCTTGTCGCAGTGGGCGCAATCGTGGATGTTCTGCAGCGGGCAGGCACGGGTGACCATCAGCGGCATGTGGCCGTAGATGATCACGCCCGTGGGCACCGGCTGGCCGTTCTGCGCCGGGGCAATGGACGCAATGTCGCTGTCCTTGACCTCCGGCAGGATGAGGATGGCGTTCAGGCCGTGGTCGGCATAGAACTGAGCCGACAGCTGGTTGGTCACATTCAGGCCGAAGCCGCCGGAGAGCGGCAGGCCGCGGCACATCCGCAGGTGGGCGATGTTGCCCGCCTCGTAGCCCGCAAACCCAGCCTCCTGCGTCGCCGCAATGCGGCGGGCGGTGTCCGCTTCCAGCGCGCCGAACATGACGCGGGGCAGTTCGAGGATGGTCTTGCTGCGCCACGCACGGGGGACGCGGTCTGCCTGCGCGATGGGCAGGATGAGCGCTTCGAGACTGGAGAGCGCCTGTTCCGGCACCTGGTCCCAGCTCTCGAACCGGGCGCGGAGGGTCCGATGGGGCGGCAGTGTGCGCTGCGGCAGCGGCGGCAGCTCCACCTCGTGCACCGGCCAGGGGCGCAGAGTCTCGCGCTTCTGCTGCAGGCCCTCCAGCGCAGTGCGGCGCAGCTCATTGACGGCGCTGCCCGGCACGAACCACGGCCCGCCGTCCATCTCCACGTCGATCTTCTCCACCGCGAACGGTGTGCCGCCCGTCTTGGACAGGCTGCGCTGCAAGCTCTCGGTGGGGTCGGTGCGGGCGGGCTGGGGTTCGGCGTCGCCGTAGGCAAAGGCGCGGTTGCCGTCTGCATCGGTGACGGTCAGCTTCTCGCCGCCCTCCTCGATCTCCAGCTTCATCTTCACCGGCACGCGGGAGCGCTCCCGGCGGTACAGCTCCCGCAGGGCGGGCAGGGTCTTCCGGGTCAGTTCCGCGTCGGCCTCACTGCGGACGCCAAACATCGTGCCGTCGATCTTTCCGTCCAGATAGCCGGACGTGAAACCGGACCGGCTGAACGCATTCTTCAGCAGGTCGCGGTCATAGGCGCGGCCTTCGCGGCCCGCCAGGCAGGCATTGACCGCCGCCGCCACGTATTCCGGTGTGCGCAGACGGCCCTCGATCTTGGCCGAGGCCACGCCGATGGCCTGCAGCCTGTCCAGCTTGTCGATGACGGAGTTGTCCTTCAGGGACAGGTGATGCAGGCGGCCCGGCCTGCCCTCCGGCAGGGGGTTTGCCTCAAACGGCAGGCGACAGGGGCCTGCGCAGGAGCCGCGGTTGCCGCTGCGCCCGCCCAGAAAGGCCGACATGTAGCACTGGCCGCTGACGCACATGCACAGCGCCCCGTGGACGAAGCACTCGGTCTCGATGCCGCAGTTCCGGGTGATGGCTTCCACCTCCGGCAGGCTCAGCTCGCGGGCCAGCACCACGCGGGTGAACCCCAGGTCCTTCAGCTCCAGCGCGCCCTGCAGGGTGTGGACGCTCATCTGGGTGGAGCCGTGGCGGGGCAGTTCCGGGGCGATCTCCCCGATGAGCTTTGCCACGGCTAGGTCCTGGCAGATGACGGCATCCGCGCCGCTGGCGGCCACGGCCCGCACGGCATCCGCCAGCTGGGCCAGTTCGGCGCCGTAAACGGTGGTGTTCAGCGCCACATGCACCTTGACCCCGCGCACATGGCAGAAGCGGACGGCCTCCTTCAGGCTGTCCGCATCAAAGTTTCCCGCGCTGGTGCGGGCGTTGAAGCCCGAAAACCCCAGATACACGGCGTCCGCACCGCTGAACACAGCGGCATGGAGCATCTCTTCACTGCCCACCGGGGCAAGGATCTCAATCTTCGACATTCTGTTCCCTCTGTTTTTCCTGTTCCTGCTCGGTATGCGCGGCCTTTTCGCGGTCCTGTTTTGCCTTCAGGCGGGCCAGCTGCTCCCGCAGGGCTGCATTTTCGCGCCGGAGCGTCTCATTTTCAGCTTTTGCCTTATCCTCCGCGAGCTTCGCATGGGCTGCATCCGCGATATAGCTCTGGATCTGGCTGCGCATGTTCTCGGCACTGCCGGTGCTCTTTTTGTACTCGTCCAGATAGTCCATGGCGCAGAACACCGCCGCCTTGGTCACCGAAAGGTTTTCGTTTCCGTCCAGCAGCTTTGCGATATCCTCGTCCAGCTTTTTGGCCAGAGAGGTGATATACTTTTCCGAATCCGTCGTTGCGATCGCATAGGGCGCGCCCGCAATGTTCACTCGCACTTTATTAACCATCGTATCCTCACTTTGCACGCCGCGCGGCCTCTGCACGGCGGGAGCGGTTCCGAGTTTCCCGGTTTTTCGGACGCATTTTCGGGATCTTCGGGCACAAACCCGCCTGCGCCCGAAGACCGGGGCGCGGCTTTTTTGTTCTGAGCGGAATTTCTCTCCGAATTGCCGGGGTGCCGCCGTTCTCCTGCAGCAGCTCCCGGCCCGCTGTACCCTTATTATAATATAAATGGAGCGCAAGAAAAAGTGCTAAATCTGAATTTTTAGCAGATTTGTCAGAAAGACGGGTCCAAAAATAGCAGTAACGGCAAAAATCGGCTCTTTTCCTTGCATTCATGCGCAGAACTGATTATAATATCATTGTTGTGTAGCAGGGCTGAGGGAAAGAGGAGAGTTTCCCTGCTGCGTTCAAATTCAGAAAGAGCACCCGTGAGTGTGCGGATAGGAGTTCCTTTATGACTACGAAAGAATTTGCAAAAATTCTTCAGGACAAGCTGACCAGCGAGTACGGCGTGGATCTGAGCATTGCTTCCAACCAGCAGATCTATCGTTCCCTTGCTCTGATCTGCCGCCAGATGATGAGCGAGAACCACAAAAAGTTCCAGTCCAAGGCGATCGGCACCGGCTCCAAGCAGGTTTATTACCTGTGCATGGAGTTTCTGATGGGCCGCAGCCTGAAGATGAGCCTGTTCAATCTGGGCCTGAATGACGCTGCCCAGAAGGCTCTGGCCGAGGCTGACATCAGCCTGGACAGCATCTACGAGGAAGAGCCGGACGCAGGTCTGGGCAACGGCGGCCTGGGCCGTCTGGCTGCCTGCTACCTGGACGGCATGGCCACCACCAGCATCTGCGGCACCGGCTACTCCATCCTGTACGAGTACGGCATCTTCAAGCAGAAGATCGTGGACGGCTGGCAGCAGGAGCGCGCCGACAACTGGCTGCCCGGCGGTCAGGTCTGGCTCAAGAGCCACCCCGATCAGGCTGTGGAAGTCCGCTTCGACGGCGAGATCCACGAGAACTGGGACCATGGCTTCCACTATATCCAGCACACCAACTACAACAGCGTCATGGCCATCCCTTCTGATATGTACGTTCAGGGTTACGACGGCAAGGGCGTTGCAAAGCTGCGTCTGTGGCAGGCAAAGGCCCCGGACTTTGATATGTCCAGCTTCTCTCTGGGCAACTACAACACCGCTATGAGCAAGAACGCCAACGCCGAGCTCATCTCCAAGGTGCTGTACCCCAACGACAACCACGTCGAGGGCAAGATCCTGCGCCTGCGCCAGCAGTACTTCCTGTCTGCCGCTTCCATCGGCGACATCGTCCAGAACCACCTGTCCACCTACGGCACCCTCGAGAACCTGCCCGACAAGGTGGCCATCCAGCTGAACGATACCCACCCGACCCTGGCCATCCCCGAAATGATGCGCATCCTGCTGGACGAGTGCGGCTTTGGCTGGGACAAGAGCTTCGACATCTGCCAGAAGGTCTTCGCCTACACCAACCACACCGTCATGGCCGAGGCTCTGGAAAAGTGGAACGTAGACATCTTCAAGATGACCCTGCCCCGCATCTACCAGATCGTGGTCGAGATGGACCGCCGCGCCCGCGAGAAGCTGGAAGCAGCCTTCCCCGGCGACCAGGGCAAGATCAACTATATGGCCCTCATCGGCGACAATCAGGTGCGCATGGCCAACATCTGCGCCTACACCGCCAACAGCATCAACGGCGTCTCCAAGCTCCACAGCGAGATCATCAAGGAGAGCGTCTTCCACGACTACTACCTGTTCAAACCTCAGGCTTTCAAGAACGTGACCAACGGCATCGCTTACCGCCGCTGGCTGCTGGCCTCCAACCCCGAGCTGTGCAAGCTGCTGGACGAGACCATCGGCGACGGCTACAAGCACGACGCTGCCGACCTGAGCAAGCTGAACAAGTATGCCGATGACAAGACCGTGCTGAAGAAGCTGAACGAGATCAAGCTGGACAACAAGAAGAACTTTGCCGCTTACCTCGAGAAGAGCACCGGTCAGGTCATCGACCCCAACTCCATCTTCGACTGCCAGGTCAAGCGTATGCACGAGTACAAGCGCCAGCACCTGAATGCGCTGAACATCGCTGCTCAGTACCTGTACCTGAAGGAGAACCCCAACGCCGACTTCATCCCCAAGACCTACATCTTCGGCGCAAAGGCTGCTCCCGGCTACTACATGGCCAAGCAGATGATCCGCATGATCTGCAAGCTGGGCGACCTCATCAACAACGACCCCGCTGTCCGCGAGAAGCTGCGCGTGGTCTATCTGGAAGAGTACTGTGTCTCCCTGAGCGAGCACCTGATGCCCGCTGCCGAGGTCTCTGAGCAGATCTCTCTGGCAGGCACCGAGGCTTCCGGTACCGGCAACATGAAGTTCATGCTGAACGGTGCCATCACGCTGGGTACTCTGGACGGCGCAAACGTCGAGATCGCCGACGCCGCCGGCAAGGAGAATGAGCTCATCTTCGGCATGCTGACCCCCGAGGTCAACAACCTCAAGCAGGTGGGCTACCATCCCAACGCCTTCATCACGGGCGACGACGTTGCAAACGCCGCTCTGAACTTCCTGGAGCGCGGCTGGAACGGCGAGAACTTCCACGAAGTCACCGAGAACCTGCGCAGCAGCGACCCCTATATGGTCATGGCCGACTTCAAGGATTACCGCCGTGCACAGGCTGACCTGCAGCGTCTGTATGCCGACCGTGAGGCCTGGGCCCGCATGAGCCTGAAGAACATCGCCAACAGCGGCATCTTCAGCGCCGACCGTTCCGTCCTGGATTACGCCCGCGATATCTGGAACGCACCTGTCGTAAAATAAACCGTCTGATCGATCAACTTCTCCGTCTCGCTTCCGCTCGCCAGCCCCCCTGATCGGGGTGTCTCTGGCGAAGAGAAGATGCTCTTCGCATTGACGGAGAGGTTTAACCTCATGATACCAAAAGCTCCGGACTGTACAACGGCTCCGGAGCTTTTTTCGAGAAAGGAACGACCCGACTTGTCTTGCCTGTTCAACAGCTACGATCCCTATTTCAAGCAGCCCTTCGGTGCCGTGCGGGCAGGGCAGAGCGTCCGGCTCTCCCTCTGCATCCCCGAAGAACTCGGCTATGTGGACCCGCACCTCGTCCTTCAGAAGGAGGGCCGATTCGACGTGCCGGTATACTACCGGATGAACTTCAACGGCCAGACCCCCAAGCAAAACCACTTCTCGGTCGAAGTCACCCTCAACGACCCCGGCCTCTACTTCTACTATTTTGACCTCTACACCGACTTCCGCCGCATCGTGCGCGGACCGGACAACTGCGGCATGGTCAGCTGGCAGGACGGTGAGAAATGGCAGATCACAGTCTACGATGCCGCCTTCGAGACGCCGGAGTCCATCAAGGGCAAAGTATTCTACCAGATCTTCCCGGACCGCTTCTGCGAAGGGGTGGAGAACAAGCCCATGCCCTTCCCGGACCGCATCTATCAGGCCGACAAACACGCCGAACCCTTCTGGCAGCCCAACGAGGTGGGCGGCCACCTGAACGAGGACTACTTCGGCGGCGACCTGAAGGGCATCCAGCTCAAGCTGCCCTACCTGCACGAGATGGGCGTGGATTTCCTCTACCTGAACCCCATCTTTGAGGCGCACTCCAACCACCGCTACAACACCGCCGACTACCTCAACGTAGACCCCCTGCTGGGTACCAACGAGGATTTCGAGGCTCTCTGTGCCGAGGCCAGGAAGTACGGCATCGGCATCGTGCTGGACGGCGTGTTCAGCCACACCGGCTCCGACAGCCGCTATTTCAACCGCGAGGGCCGCTACGGCGAGGGCGGCGCTTACCGCGACCCCAACTCCCCCTACCGCAGCTGGTACGATTTCGACCCAAAGTACAAGGGCGGCTACCGCAGCTGGTGGGGCTTCGAGACCCTGCCCGAAGTCAACGAAGAAACGCCATCCTACGTCGAATTTATCACCGGCGAGGGCGGTGTCATCGACACCTGGCTCCGCCGGGGCGCAGCAGGCTTCCGTCTGGACGTGGCCGACGAGCTGCCCGACGAATTTATTGAAAAAGTGCGCACCGCCGTCAAGCGGGTCGGCCCAGATAAGTTCCTTCTGGGCGAAGTGTGGGAGGACGCCACCACCAAGTTCGGCTTCGACAAGCGCCGCACCTACCTGCTGGGCAAGGGCCTCGACAGCGTGATGAACTACCCCTTCAAGAACGCCGTCCTCGGCTTCGTCTGCGGACAGGACGCCGGCCAGACCATGACCGACATCCTCTCCATCTGCGAGCACTACCCCGCCCCGGCCCTCGATACGGCCCTGAACTTCCTCTCCACCCACGATACCGAGCGCGCACTGACCGTCATTGCCGACGAGCCTGCCAATGGCCGGGGCCGCGAGTGGCAGAGCGGCCGCTGCGTCACCGGCGACGCCTACGAGGAAGGAATGCTCAAGCTGCGGATGGCTTACGCCATCATCTACACCCTGCCCGGCGTCCCCTGCCTCTACTACGGCGACGAGATCGGGATGCAGGGCTACCGTGACCCCTTCAACCGCGGTTTCTACTGCTGGAACAGCCACGAAGAGCGGCTGAAACCTGTTCTGGCACAGCTGGCACAGCTCCGCCACACCTGCGAGGCCTTCCGCACCGGAGAGCTTCGTGTCCTGCGGGCGGAGGGCGGCGTCCTCCACTACCAGCGCATCGGCGAGTTTGAGGTGGCAGAGATCATCGTCAACCGCACCGAGCATATCATCGTAGAGCCGCTGGCCTCCGGCAAGCACACCGAGGTGAACCCCATGGGCTTCACCATCGTGGTGGAAGAGCTCGGCCACAACCCCAACCACAGCTACTACGACTATAAGTGACCCCCCCTGCCCTGCCTGCGGCATCCCGCCCGGCGTGAGCAGGGGGTTATTCATAATCTGTCTCTGTACTTTTCAGACGTTTTGCTCTATAATGGGGAAAAAGGAGGGAGAACTCATGTCTGTTGACCCTATTTTCTGGCTTCTGGCCGCCATCGGCTTTGTGGTGCTGGAGACCATGACCCTGAACCTTGTATCCGTCTGGTTTGCCGTGGGCAGCGCCGCAGCCCTGCTGAGCTGTCTGGTCACCGGCTCCTTCCGGGTGCAGGCGGTGGTGTTCGTGGCGGTCAGCACCCTCTGCCTGCTGGCCCTCAAGCCCCTGTGCGCCCGGCTGCGCAGGCCTCCCGCCGCCACCAACGGCGACCGTGCCTTGGGCCGGGAGGCCACAGTGCTCACCCCTGTCTCCGCCGAGACCACCGGCCGGGTGCGGCTGGACGGCGTGGACTGGAACGCCCGCTGCGCCACCCCCGGCGACACCTTGACCCCGGGCCAGAGCTGCCGGGTGGCCGAGATCCACAGCACCCTGCTCATCGTGGAGCCTGTCCTGACCGAGACCGCCCGCCGGGCGGCTCACTGATATGAAAGGAGCGTCCCTATGCCTATCATGCTGTTTCTTATCCTCATCCTCATCTTTGTCATCCTGCTGGTGGTCGTCACCAATATCGTCATCGTGCCGCAGTCCATGGTCTACGTCGTGGAGCGTCTGGGCAGCTACTCCGAGACATGGAGCGCCGGCCTCCACATCAAGATCCCGTTCCTCGAGCGGGTGGCGAAGAAAGTCAGCCTGAAAGAGCAGGTCGCCGACTTTCCCCCTCAGCCGGTTATCACCCGCGATAACGTCACCATGCAGATCGATACGGTGGTCTTCTTCCAGGTGATGGATGCCAAGCTCTACACGTACGGCGTCAACCAGCCCATCGCGGCCATCGAGAGCCTGTCGGCCACCACCCTGCGCAACATCATCGGCGAGATGGAGCTGGACCACACCCTCACCAGCCGCGACACCATCAACAGCAAGATCACGGCCATCCTTGATGAAGCCACCGACAAGTGGGGCATCAAGGTCAACCGTGTTGAGGTCAAGAACATCATCCCGCCGCGCGAGATCCAGGAGGCCATGGAAAAGCAGATGAAGGCAGAGCGCGAGAAGCGCGCCGTCATCCTGAAGGCAGACGGTGAAAAGCAGGCCGCCATTACCGCCGCCGAGGGCGAAAAGGAAGCCGCCATCCTCCGCGCTGACGCCGTCAAGCAGCAGCGCATCCTTGAGGCCGAGGGCGAGGCACAGGCCATCCTCGCCGTCCAGAAGGCCAACGCCGACGCCATCCGCCTGCTGAACGAGGCCATGCCCAGCGACAAGGTGCTGGCCATCCGCAGTCTGGAAGCGCTGGCCAAGGTCGCCAACGGCAAGGCCACCAAGATCATCATCCCGTCCGAGCTGCAGAACCTCGGCGGCGTGGTGCCCAGCATCAAAGAGCTGCTGACTGACCCGAAGGACGCAGAATAAGGAGCCTGTTTATGATCTACGATACCCTGAACAACCTGCCCAACTATCTGGGCATGAGCGAAAATCTGGATGCCGTCATTGAGTTCGTCATGGCGCGGGACATCAACAACCTCCCCGCCGGAAAGACCCGCATCCTCGGCGAGAAGGCCGTCGTCACGGTCAGTACCGTGACCCCGCAGCCCGGCGACAAGGCCCCCTTCGTCCGCCGGGACACCCACCTGACGCTGGAGACCGACCTCGAAGGCAGCGAGCTGTTTGAAGTCTCGCTGGGTGAGTTCAGCCCCACCAAACCCACCGACGAGGCTGCTGACATCACGGTCGGCAGCGCGGGCACCAGCATTGCCGGGATGCTCTGCGAAGGCCGCTTTGCCCTCTATCTGGCCGGGGAGCCGTACAAATCCGGCCTGAAAGCCCAGGGCTGCGGCAAGCTGAAAAAGGCCGTGTTCAGTATCGAGCTGGACGAGGACGCCGAAGAAAACGAAGCATAAACCAAGACCCCTCTACGCAGCGTAGGTTGCGCAGAGGGGTTTTCTATGCTATCCTGTCTGCAACGCAAACGAACAGGAGGAATCCATTATGAATACCTATGTGACCGGAAGCACCATCCGGCTGCTGCGGGAAGCCAAAGGCCTGACGCAGGCAGAGCTTGCCCGCCAGCTCCTGGTCAGCGCCAAAACAGTCTCCAAATGGGAGACCGCCAAGGGTCTGCCCGATATCTCTCTGCTGGAACCGCTGGCCGCTGCACTGGGCGTGTCGGTGCTGGAACTGATGCAGGGCGAACCGGTGGTCAACCGAAACCGCGCCGCCAATCTGCTGCGCTCCAAGCTCTACGTCTGCCCCCTCTGCGGGAACGTGCTCCACTCCACCGGTCAGGCCGTGGTGAGCTGCTGCGGCATCACGCTGCCCGCGTTGGACATCGCGGAGGCCGATGATGCCGACGAGAAGCACCAGCTGACCATTGAGCGGGTGGAAGATGAACTTTTCGTCACCCTGCACCACCCCATGGAGAAGGGCCACTTCATCTCCTTCATCGCCTATCTCACCGGCGACAAGCTCCAGCTCGTCAAGCTCTACCCGGAGGGCGAAGCCAGCTGCCGGTTCCCGCTGCGGGGTGCCGGGGTGCTCTATTTTTACTGCAACCGCCACGGCCTGATGAAAGCCCCAGACCTCCGCACGGCCACCCGCCGCACCCCGCCGCAGAAGATCCACCTGCGGGAGCCGGACGAGCGCGACCGCGAACAGGTCATGGCTTATCGGGAGGAATTTCTCGCCCTCGGCTCCCGGATGGACGGCACCTCGGCGCTGGACCAGTTCGATGATTTCGACGCCTGGCTGGCCCAGATTCGGAAACTGACCGACCCCCGCACGACGCCCGCCGAGCTTGTTCCTGCCACCGAATATCTGGCGCTGGACGAGCACGAACGCCTTGTGGGCATGACCAACCTGCGCCATCACCTGAACGACTATCTGCTCACCTACGGCGGGCACATCGGCTACAGCGTCCGCCCCTCCGAGCGGCAGAACGGCTATGCCACCCAGATGCTCCGCCTGACGCTGGAACAGGCCAGAGCGCGCGGCATCGGGAAGGTGCGCATCTGCTGCGACCACTACAACGTCGCTTCCGCCAAAACCATCCGCGCCAACGGCGGCGTCCTCGAAGACGAACAGTTTGACCCGCAGGATGGAACTCTGACCCAGCGGTACTGGATCTCCAACCATTAAGAAACCCTCTCCGTCAAAGCCTGTCGGCTTTGCCGGAGAGGGTTTTGTATTGTGATCAACCCAGATGGAACAGATCAATGAGAACGACCATGGCAAGGCCGTAGTAGACCACGACGGCCACCAGATCGTTGATGGTGGTGATGAGCGGGCCGGAGGCCACAGCGGGGTCGATGTGGATCTTGTGGAACAGCATGGGGATGACCGTGCCCACCAGACTGGAAACGACCATGGCGATGATCAGCGCCACGCCGACACAGCCGGACAGCAGGAAGGCTTCGCCCCAGGCATAGGCCTTGAAGAAATGGATGTAGCAGCCCAGGAATCCCAGCGCCATCACAGCCAGCAGTGCGCCGTTCACCAGACCGACCCGCATCTCCTTCCAGAGCAGCTGGAGCTTTTTGGCGGTGGTCAGGTTCTCGTCCACCAGCACACGGATGGTCACGGCCAGCGACTGGGTGCCCACGTTGCCGGCCATATCCAGCACCATGGACTGGAAGCAGATGACGATGGGCAGGACAGCCACCACCGACTCAAAGGCACCCACCACCGAGGACACCAGCATCCCGAGGAAGAGTAGAGCGATCAGCCAGGGCAGGCGCTTCTTGACACTCTCGAAGACGCCCTCGTTCAAATCTTCTTCGCTGGTCAGGCCGCCCAGCTTTGCGTAATCGTCGCCCATCTCGTCATCGACCAGTTCGACGACATCCGCCGAGGTGATGATGCCCACCAGCTCGCCGGCATCGTTCAGGACAGGCAGAGAGCGCTCGGCGTAGTCTACGATGCGGTCGATGCAGTCGCTGATCTTTTCGTGGTCGGTCACATAGGGGTACGACCGCGCGATGAGCTTTTCGAGCCGGTCGTCCGCGCGGGCAATGATGAGGTCTTTCAGGTCGATGGCACCATAGAACTTGTCGTTCTCGTCCACGACGTACAGGGTGGAGATGTTGTCGTTCTCGCCCGCCTGCTTCACCAGCTCGCTCATCGCCTGCCGGATGGTCATATCCTTCCGGATGGAGATGTAGTTGGTGGTCATGCTGCTGCCGATCTCATCCTCGCCGTAGGAGAGCAGCATCCGGACGTCCTCAGCGGAGTCGCGGTCCAGCTGGCCGACGATCTTGGCCTTGTCCTCTTCTTCGAGGTCGTCCAGCGCGTCCACCGCATCGTCCGAGTCCATGTTGGAGACGACTTTCGCCGCCTTTTCCGAGGGCAGCTCTTTCAGATACGGCTCTGCATCGTCGAGGTAGGAGAAGATTTCCGCCACCCGCTCGATGCCCAGCACCGGGTACAGCTTCTGGCGCTCGTCCGGCGTCAGCGCCGTCAGCGCATCGGCCAGGTCGTTTTCGTGGTAGTCGGAAAGCTTTTCCGCCAGCTCTGCCTGCGGCATACCGCTGTGGATGAGGTTCAGAATCTCTTCCTGGTAATTCTTCTTCTGCATCTTGGTTCCCTTCCTGCCCATTCCGGGCATAAAAAATACACCGCGTCGGTCATGCTTGACTCCTGCGGTGTATCATGGGCACATGCAGTTCAGGACGCGGCAGACTCATTCGCCTGGCCCGCATCGCAGGAGAAACGTTGTTTGGGGTGATCCGTATGGTCACTGGACATGGAAATCAAACGCCTCCTGAAACTGAGATTTGCCGTTCGGCCTCGTTATGATACTACGGCCGGGCGGATTTTTCAACCCCTTTTACAAAACTTTTACCGATTCTGAGCCGGATTTCAAGACATGATAAAACCAGAACGTATCGAAAGATACGTTCCGGTTTTTGTCACTTTTTGTATTTTCCGTACCACGCCACCGACACCCGCCAGGACACGGCATACAGGGTCAGTACCACCAGCAGAAGCACTGCGGCCAGCCAGAGGGGTACAGGCAGCGGCACACTTCCCGTGCCGTTCTGCTGCAGTTCATCCATCACGGCACCGCCGCCGCCCAGCAGGGCACCCAATCCGACAAAGGTCAGGATATAGATCATGCTGGCTTTTTCTGCCCCAAAGCGGTACAGCAGCGGCAGAGAAATACCGTTGATCAGCAGGATGGCACACACACTGCCCGCCAGCAGGGACAGCACATCCTTGTCCGGAGCCGTTCCGGTGCGCAGAGGGATCACCGTTACGAACAGTCCTCCGATCACAGCAGCCGCCGCAGCGCAGAACAGACCGATGAGGTACTTTTCCGCCACCAGCGTCTTTTTGCTCACCGGAAGCGTCAGGCCATACTCTACCCAGCCGACACTCTGATCGTAGGCAAGCAGGTTCACCGGCAAGATGCCCAGAAAAATGGCCGCATAACTCACCGGGAACACATAGGCGCTCGATGTGCTGAACACCCACACCAGCACAAATGCAACAGTCAGGTACATGGCTTTCATACTGGTTCTGACCTGATACCAGTCCTTCAGCAGCAACCCTTTCATCACACATTCTCCCCTTTCACCATCAATACAAACAGTTCCTCGATACTCACCGGTGTCAGGGTGCTGCCCAACGGGACAAGTTCCCTTTTCACCAGTGCCTCGGCCCCGTAGGGTGTGACCCGCTGGCTGACCACGACGTCCGGAGCCAGCTCTTCCAGTTGAGCGACGGTGCCGTGCCAGAGGGCGTATTCTTCCCGCAGGGTGTCCTTGTCCTCACAGAGTAGGAGCCTGCCCTTGTGCAGGAAGGCAATGGTGTCGCAGAGCTTTTCCAGATCACTGACAATGTGGGACGAGATAAGAATGGCGTGGTCTTCGTCCCGCACAAAATCCAGCAGCAGGTCGATGAGCTCATCCCGAATGACAGGGTCCAGGCCGCTGGTGGCTTCGTCCAGAAGCAGCAGCTTCGGATGGTGGGACAGTGCCACTGCAAGGCAGAGTTTCATCTTCATGCCGGTGGAGTATTCGTTATACTTTTTCTTAGCAGGCAGTTCAAAGCGCTTGCAAAATCCGGCATAGACCCCGGCGTCCCAATTGCGGTAGATGCCTGCCATCACCTTTCCCACCTGTTCGGCGGTCAGGCAGGTGGGGATGCCATCGCCGCTCAGCACCACACCGATGTCCTCCTTGGTGCAGGGGGATGCTTCCAGGTCGTCTTTCCCCAGCACCCGGATGGTGCCGGACTCCGGTGGAAGTATTCCCAAAATCAGCTTCAGGGTCGTGCTCTTGCCCGCACCGTTCTCGCCGATGAGGCCGCAGACCGTGCCGCCGGGCAGGGTCAAATCGATAGGGCCCAGGGTAAAATCCGGATACGTTTTCTGTACGCCGTGCAGTTCCAGTGCGTTCATCTTCATTCCTCCCACAACAATTCCAGCATTTCGGTCAGTTCCTGTTTTGTCAGTCCGCAGGGAGCCGCCAGCCGGACGGCTTCCGTCAGGTGTGCTTCGATTTTTTTCAGGTTTTCTTCCCGGAGCAGTTCGGTGTTCTTCGCTGCCACGAAAAAGCCCTTGGCAGGCACAGCGTACAAAAAGCCCTCCTGTTCCAGCTCATCGTAGGCCCGCTTGGTGGTTATGACGCTGATGCGCAGATCCCGCGCCAGCCCCCGGATGGACGGCATAGCTTCCTCCGGTTGCAGTTCCCCGCTCAAAATCTGGTTCTTGATCTGGGTGTAGAGCTGCTCGTAGATGGGTGCACCGCTCTTGTTATCGATGAAAAGATTCATGTCTGCCGCCTCCGTTTCATCTGTATATTTACAGTATATACAGTAGACACACAATTGTCAATAGGCAGATACAAAAAACAGCTTTCCCGTTTGGACGGGAAAGCTGCTTTTTTCATCGGATCAGGCTCTGACTGTGGAGCGGCTTAGTATGCCACGCCCCAGTAGACCATCTTGCTGGCAGGCTTGCCGCAGCAGGGGCAGACATCGCTCAGGTGCTCCTGCGCGAAGGGCATGCAGCGGCTGGACAGACCTGCTTCTTCCTTCATCTTCATCTCGCAG
>OGDG01000507.1_pt1 | contig 20928 bp, 15 predicted proteins | sample 1570391 | NCBI WGS metagenome assembly OGDG01 (sample SAMEA2582186, study PRJEB24529) | metagenome | biome: Human gut stool | place: China | collected 2011 | reverse complement strand
ACCCGTTCCAATGATGATGGGAGTAAAACAGGATATCAATTATTTGTGTCTTCTCATAATGATGAACGTAATGTTTATGTGATACCTAGAGCAGATGTGATGGGTATTAAAAAGTTGACGAATCCAGCAGAGGCAATAGATCATTATGCTGCTCATTTATTCTCACGTGCTGAGGGTGAGTTTGATTTTATGCAATATGCAGAAGATTTTTAATTAATACAATAAATTAAAGTGCGGTCTTTTTTAAAAGAGTTTTAAAACCTCTCAAAAACTGACCGCACTTTTTGTATTAAGATAATAAAAAACCCGAGCCTAAACTCGGGTTTTCTTTTTATCGATTAGCGATTATTCTGCATCATCTGCCATATTAAGCATTTCTGCTAAGTTAGTTGTTGCATCATCTGCTGTCATCACGAATTCATCAGCAATTGCTGCTTCATCGTCTTCAGACAATTTAATCACAACATCGTCTACAATACGTTTTTTGTGACGACCTTGGTGATATGCAAAACCAGTACCAGCTGGGATTAAACGACCTACGATTACGTTCTCTTTCAAGCCTCGTAATTCATCACGTTTACCCGCCACTGCCGCTTCAGTAAGCACGCGAGTGGTTTCTTGGAACGATGCTGCAGAAATGAAGGATTCTGTCGCCAATGATGCTTTGGTAATACCAAGTAATACCTGTTTTCCTTCTGCCATTTCTTTTCCTTCACTCTCAAGCAGTTCATTTGTATCCTCAAAATCAAGAGTATCTACTAATGTTCCCGGAAGCATATCAGAATCACCGTTTGTCTCAACGCGGACTTTCTGCAACATCTGACGTACGATCAACTCGATATGTTTGTCGTTGATCTCAACACCCTGTAAACGGTATACACGCTGTACTTCACGAAGCATGTAATCCTGAACAGCACGGACACCTTTGATCTTTAAGATGTCATGTGGATTTACAGAACCTTCGGTCAGCTCGTCACCAGCTTCAAGCACTGCGCCGTCCATTACTTTGATTCTGGAACCGTAAGGGATTAAGTATGCCTTAGATTCACCAGTCTCATTGTTTGTAACGATGATCTCACGTTTCTTCTTAGTATCTTTGATGTTAGCTACGCCACCAAATTCTGTGATAATGGCAAGTCCCTTCGGTTTTCTTGCCTCGAAAATTTCTTCGACACGAGGAAGACCCTGTGTGATATCGGTACCGGCAACACCACCTGTATGGAAAGTACGCATGGTAAGCTGTGTACCAGGCTCACCGATGGACTGTGCTGCGATGATACCAACAGCCTCACCAACCTGAACTGCCTGACCGGTAGCCATGTTTGCTCCATAACATTTTGCACATACACCCATATGGGAGCGGCAGGATAATACGGTACGGATCTTCACTTTCTCGATTGGATTGCCATTCTCATCAACACCACGGCTCATAACTTCTGCTGCACGTTTTGGTGTGATCATATGGTTTGCCTTTACAATGACATTGCCATCTTTATCACAAATTGTATTGCAGGAGAAACGACCTGTAATACGTTCCTGAAGACTTTCTATCTCTTCTTTTCCATCCATGAATGCAGTTACCCACATACCAGGGATTTCTCTGTTCTTGCCTTCACAGCAGTCAGATTCACGGACGATCATATGCTGTGATACGTCTACAAGACGTCTCGTAAGGTATCCGGAATCGGCTGTACGAAGCGCTGTATCGGACATACCTTTTCGTGCTCCATGCGCAGACATGAAGTACTCCAATACATCAAGACCATCACGGAAGTTGGATTTGATAGGCAGCTCGATTGTTCTACCGGTTGTATCAGCCATCAAACCACGCATACCAGCAAGCTGTTTGATCTGTTTATCAGAACCACGGGCTCCGGAATCCGCCATCATGAAGATGTTGTTGTATTTATCAAGACCTTCCAGAAGCACTTTTGTAAGCTCATCATCGGTCTCTTTCCATGTCTCAACAACTTCTTTGTAACGTTCTTCCTCTGTGATAAGACCACGTTTGTACTGTTTTGTAATTCTGTCTACTGTATCCTGAGCTGCTTTGATCATTGCAGGTTTCTCTGGTGGAACCGTCATATCGGAAATGGATACGGTCATCGCTGCTCTTGTGGAATATTTGTAACCCATAGCTTTTACAGCATCCAGAACTTCTGCTGTCTTGGTAGCACCATGGATATTGATTACTTTTTCAAGAATCTGTTTGTTCTGTTTCTTGGCAACAAGGAAATCTACTTCCAGTTTTAATTCATTGCCAGGAATGCTTCTGTCAACAAATCCTAAATCCTGAGGAATGATCTCATTAAAGATGAAACGTCCTAATGTGGACTCAACAACTCCTGTGATTTCTTTTCCATCCGGCATTGTCTTTGTCATACGGACTTTGATTCTGGAGTGAAGTGTTACTGCTCCGTTCTCGTATGCAAGGATTGCTTCGTTGACGCTCTTGAAGATCTTGCCCTCTCCCTTAGCGCCCGGTCTCTCCTGTGTTAAATAGTAGATACCAAGGACCATATCCTGTGAAGGAACTGCTACAAGACCACCGTCAGATGGTTTTAACAGGTTGTTCGGTGAGAGAAGCATAAATCTACACTCAGCCTGAGCCTCTACAGATAATGGAAGATGTACAGCCATCTGGTCACCATCGAAGTCGGCGTTGAACGCGGTACATACCAATGGATGTAACTTGATTGCTTTACCTTCTACTAAGATTGGCTCGAATGCCTGAATACCTAATCTATGCAGTGTAGGAGCACGGTTTAACATAACCGGATGCTCTTTGATAACGTCTTCTAAGACATCCCAAACTTCTGTCTGGAGTCTCTCGACCATTTTCTTAGCACTCTTGATGTTGTGTGCAGATCCGTTGGCAACAAGTTCTTTCATAACGAAAGGTTTGAATAATTCAATTGCCATCTCTTTTGGAAGACCACACTGATAAATCTTTAATTTTGGCTCAACACAGATAACGGAACGTCCTGAATAGTCAACACGTTTACCAAGTAAGTTCTGTCTGAAACGACCGGATTTACCTTTTAACATATCGGATAAGGATTTTAATGCTCTGTTTCCTGGTCCTGTAACCGGACGTCCACGACGACCGTTATCGATCAGGGCATCAACAGCTTCCTGTAACATACGTTTCTCGTTACGAACGATAATATCAGGAGCTCCTAACTCAAGAAGTCTTCTCAAACGGTTATTTCTGTTGATAATTCTTCTATATAAATCATTCAAATCAGAGGTGGCAAAACGTCCACCATCCAACTGAACCATTGGACGAAGATCTGGTGGGATAACCGGTACAACGGTCATGATCATCCATTCTGGTTTGTTTCCAGATTCACGGAATGCTTCTACAACTTCCAGTCTCTTAATGATTCTGGCACGTTTCTGACCAGTTGCATCTTCTAACTCTGCTTTTAATTCAGCAGAATCTTTTTCCAGATCAATCGCCTGTAATAATTCCTGAATTGCCTCAGCACCCATTCCTACACGGAATGCATTGCCGTACTGTTCTCTTGCATCCTGATATTCTCCTTCGGAAAGTACCTGTTTGTACTGTAATGCAGTATTGCCTGCATCCAATACGATGTAAGAAGCAAAGTATAAAACTTTCTCCAATGTTCTTGGAGATAAGTCAAGGATCAATCCCATACGGGATGGAATTCCTTTGAAGTACCAGATATGGGATACAGGTGCAGCAAGCTCGATGTGTCCCATACGCTCTCTACGAACGCTGGATTTTGTGATCTCAACGCCACAACGGTCGCAGACAACGCCCTTGTAACGAATTTTCTTATATTTACCGCAATGACATTCCCAGTCTTTGCTAGGTCCAAAAATCTTCTCACAGAAAAGACCATCTTTTTCCGGTTTCAATGTTCTATAGTTGATTGTTTCCGGTTTTTTAACTTCACCGCGGGACCATTCTCTGATCTTTTCCGGGGATGCTAAACCAATACGGATGGCATCAAATGAAACAGACTGGTTAATTGCCTCTTTATTTGTTGTTTCTGGCATCTATGACACTCCCTTTCTCTACTTTACAGAATCGACTCTCTTTATCGGTCTGTGCGGATGCACAGACCTTAAATGCTTATTGATTATTTACTCTTCGAAATTGTCTTCCGGCATATCATCGTAAAAATCAGAGTCATCATCTGCATCGGTGTCTTCCTCTTCTTCTACGTCAACAAGTTCTTCGTTTTCAGAATCAAATTCTTTCTTTGTGAATCCCATCTTGGAGAATGATTCACTGTCTTCAAAAGCGAAATCTTTATCGCCTGAAATAATGGAGTTCAGGTCGGTGTTACCGTACTCACTTGTTTCCATTAATTCAACTTCATTTCCTTCGTCATCTAATACTGTGACATCAAGTCCTAAGGACTGTAACTCTTTCAGTAATACCTTGAATGATTCTGGAATTCCCGGTTCAGGAATATTATCACCTTTGATAATTGCCTCATAAGTCTTAACACGTCCTACAACGTCATCAGACTTCACTGTAAGGATTTCCTGTAAGGTATATGCTGCACCGTAAGCTTCCAGTGCCCAAACCTCCATCTCACCGAAACGCTGTCCACCGAACTGCGCTTTACCACCAAGTGGCTGCTGGGTAACTAAGGAGTAAGGACCAGTAGAACGTGCATGGATCTTATCATCTACCAGGTGGTGCAGTTTCAGGTAATGCATGTGTCCGATTGTTACAGGTGAATCAAATGGTTCTCCGGTACGTCCATCACGCAGCTGAACTTTTCCATCACGGGAAATTGGAACACCTTTCCACAGTGCTCTGTGGTCTCTGTTGTCCCATAAGTACTTCATAACTTCTTCGCCAAGTACATCTTTGTATTTTGCTTCAAAATCTTCCCATTCGAAGTTTACATAATCATTAGCCAATTCCAGTGTATCCTGGATATCAATTTCCTTTGCACCATCAAATACCGGTGTTGCAATATTGAATCCCAATGCTTTTGCAGCAAGACTCAGGTGAATCTCAAGGACCTGACCGATATTCATACGGGAAGGTACACCTAATGGATTCAATACGATATCAAGAGGACGGCCATTTGGAAGGAATGGCATATCTTCTACAGGTAATACACGGGAAACGACACCCTTGTTACCATGACGACCAGCCATCTTATCACCAACGCCAATCTTTCTCTTCTGTGCAATATATATACGAACAGATTTGTTAACTCCTGGTGAGAGTTCATCTCCGTTCTCTCTTGTAAATGTCTTAACAGCAACGACGATGCCATAAGCACCATGAGGTACCTTAAGTGAAGTATCTCTTACTTCTCTTGCTTTCTCACCAAAGATAGCTCTAAGAAGTCTCTCTTCAGCAGTAAGCTCTGTCTCTCCCTTAGGAGTAACCTTTCCAACAAGAATATCTCCGGCTCTTACCTCAGCACCAACGCGGATAATACCGTTCTCATCAAGATCCTTTACAGCGTCTGAACCTGTTGAAGGAAGATCTCTTGTAATCTCTTCAGGTCCTAACTTAGTATCTCTTGCTTCTGTCTCATATTCTTCAATATGAATAGATGTATACACATCATCTCTTACGAGACGCTCACTAAGAAGTACAGCATCCTCGTAGTTATAACCTTCCCAAGTCATGAAACCGATAAGAGGGTTCTTACCGAGGGCAATCTCACCATTAGATGTAGATGGACCATCAGCAATAACATCTCCTGCCTTAACCTCATCACCCTTGAAAACAATAGGTCTCTGGTTATAGCAGTTACTCTGGTTACTTCTTGAGAACTTAGTAAGCTTGTATTCGCGCGCCTTGCCATCCTTTTCTCTGATAACAATCTTGTTAGATTCAGAAGAAAGAACAACACCATCAGCCTCTGCAACTACACATACGCCTGAGTCAACAGCAGTCTTATTCTCAATACCAGTTCCGATAACAGGAGCTTCTGTCATAAGAAGAGGTACGGCCTGACGCTGCATGTTAGAACCCATGAGGGCACGTGTACAGTCATCATTCTGAAGGAATGGAATCATTGATGTAGCAACTGAGAATACCATCTTAGGAGATACATCCATAAGATCAATCTGGCTCTTATCGAACTGAGAAGTTTCTTCTCTGTAACGTCCAGATACAGTATTTCTTACGAAATAACCATTCTCATCAATCTCAGCATTAGCCTGTGCTACATGGAAATCATCTTCCTCATCAGCTGTGAAGTAACGCACTTCATCAGTAACTCTTGGATTCTTAGGATCAGACTTATCTACAATACGATAAGGAGCTTCAACGAATCCATATTCATTAATTCTTGCATAAGATGCAAGAGAGTTAATAAGACCAATGTTAGGTCCTTCAGGAGTCTCGATAGGACACATTCTACCATAATGAGTATAGTGTACATCTCGAACCTCGAAACCTGCACGATCTCTTGAAAGACCACCAGGACCAAGGGCAGAAAGACGTCTCTTATGAGTAATCTCACTAAGAGGGTTATTCTGATCCATGAACTGTGACAACTGCGAACTTCCGAAGAATTCCTTAATAGCAGCTGTTACAGGCTTAATATTAATAAGTGACTGTGGAGATATTCCGCTAAGATCCTGTGTAGACATTCTCTCACGAACCACTCTTTCCATTCTTGAGATACCAATTCTGAACTGGTTCTGAAGAAGCTCTCCTACAGCTCTGATACGTCTGTTTCCAAGGTGATCGATATCATCCTTAGTACCAACACCATATTCAAGGTGCATATTATAATTAATAGAAGCGAGAATATCTTCTACTGTAATATGCTTAGGAATAAGATCAGCAATATTCTTAGTAATAGCTTCCTTAATATCCTCTAAAGACTCATTCTCAGCAAGAATCTGTGCAAGAACAGGATAGTAAACATACTCTGTTACACCAAGTTCCTTAGCTTCTTCTTCGCTGATATCAACCCATTTGGTAATATCAACCGCACGGTTAGAAAGAATCTTAACAACTCTGTCAGATACTGTACCATCAGCAGCCTTAACTTCTACAGTAATGAATACTGAAGGAACAGCTGCATCCTGAATAGCCTGTGCTGATTCTCTTGTAAGCTTCTCACCTGCTGTTGCAATAACAGTTCCGTTCTCATCAACAACATCCTCAGCAAGAACCTGTCCTGTAATTCTGCTCTTGAAAGAAAGCTTCTTATTAAACTTATATCTTCCTACGTGTGCAAGATCATATCTTCTTGGGTCAAAGAACATACCTGAAATAAGTGCTTCAGCACTCTCTACAGATAATGGTTCTCCTGGTCTTAACTTCTTATAAAGTTCAAGAATACCTTCCTGATAGTTAGTAGAAGTATCCTTCTCCATAGTAGCAAGAAGCTTAGGTTCCTCGCCAAAAATATCAAGAATCTCCGCATTAGTACCAAATCCTAATGCTCTGATAAGAACAGTAATAGGAACCTTCTTATTACGGTCAACCTTAACATAGAATATATCATTAGCATCTGTTTCATACTCTAACCATGCACCTCTGTTAGGAATTACCTGACAGCTGTACAAGAAAATCTTACCATACTTATCTTTCTGTATATCATAATAAATACCAGGTGAACGTACCAACTGGCTGACAATAACTCGTTCAGCACCATTAATTACAAATGTACCTGTCTTAGTCATTAATGGCAGGTCTCCCATGAAAATCTCATGCTCGCTGATGCTTTCTGTCTCTTTGTTATGAAGTCTTACTGTAACCTTAAGAGGCGCTGCATATGTAGCATCTCTTTCTTTACACTCTTCAATTGAATACTTAACTTCGTCTTCACATAACGCAAAATCTACGAATTCCAGACTTAATCTTCCATTATAGTCTGCAATTGGAGATATGTCATCAAAGACCTCTTTCAAGCCTTCATTCAAAAACCACTGGTAAGAATCCTTCTGCACCTCAATAAGGTTAGGCATCTCAAGAACTTCTTTCTGTCTTGAGAAACTCATACGCATTGCCTTGCCCGACGTTATTGGGCGTAATCTGTTTTTCTCCATTGACGTTTCACCCCTTAGTTTTCTTCACATTAATATATTACATTATCAGTAAATGTGCAAAGAATAAGCACAATTTACCACAATAGTGCATTGTCCATAGTACATCAAAGATATATATATGTCAAGGGATTTTTAAAAATTTCCATGAATATTCAGAATTATATAAAGATAATAGTGTTTCTGCCATAGCTGGCATAATAAAATAAAGATGTGATTTATAGAAAAAAGAAAAGACAGGAGCCGTGAAGGCCCGCTGTCTTTCTTATTATATTCATTAGAACAATCAAGTGAATTACTTAAGAGTAACCTTAGCTCCAACTTCTTCAAGCTTCTTCTTGATTTCCTCAGCCTCTTCCTTAGAAGCCTGCTCCTTAACAACCTTAGGTGCGCCATCAACAACGTCCTTAGCTTCCTTTAATCCAAGACCTGTGATTTCACGAACAACCTTGATAACCTTAACCTTCTGATCTCCAGCTTCTGTAAGCTCTACATCAAATTCTGTCTTCTCCTCAGCTGCTGCGCCAGCACCTGCTGCTGCAACTACAACGCCTGCTGCTGCAGATACGCCGAATTCTTCTTCACAAGCCTTAACTAAATCGTTAAGCTCTAATACTGATAAACCTTTAATAACTTCAATGATTTCCTGTGTTGTCATTATTATAATCTCCTTTTTAATATTATTCTAAAACCGAAAGAGCATCTATGCTGCTTTCATAATTAATTCAGTGTTAAACTGATTAAGCAACTTCCTCGTTCTTCTCAGCAATCTGCTTAATAACACGAGCAAAGTTTGTAATAGGTGACTGGATACTTCCAAGTAACTTTGAAAGAAGTTCCTCTCTTGAAGGGATAGTAGCGATTGTAGCGATACCTGCTGCATCGTAGAATGTTCCTTCAACAACGCCACACTTTAACTCAAGAGCATTAGCTGTCTTAGCAAAGTTAGCTAAGATTCTTGCAGGTGCTGTAGCATCTGTCTTGCAGAATGCAATAGCATTAGTTCCTTCAAGAGCATCAGTAATTGGCTCGAACTCTGTTCCAGCAACAACTCTCTTTACTAAAGTGTTCTTATAAACCTTATAAACCACACCAGCTTCTCTTAACTGCTTACGAAGCTGTGTATCCTGTTCTACTGTAAGACCGCTGTAGTTAACTACAACAACGCCCTGAGCGCCGTCAAAGTTATCTTTAATCTCATCGATAGTAGATGTCTTAAGGCCTACATTCTTTAAAATCCTGTTAGATTCTTGCTTCATATAGAAGCGATTTTGCCTAAGTGAAGATTATTCGTCTATAGTTTCCCTACAAACAAAACCCTCTCTGCCAGCGACAGAGAGGGAATAATTAATCAAATCCTTAAATCCTCGGTAGGCGTGTTACCTTTAACCATCATCAGTAATACTGAATCCGGACCTGCTGTCTACGGCAAAATATTATGTTAACAGCAAAATGCTGCTCACAAGCTGATAGTATACTATCAAAATATATTAATGTCAACCGTTTTTAATCAAAAATCTGATTAACCCACATACTTGGCTGTGCTTAACTTAACACCAGGTCCCATAGTAGAAGTGAGAACTACACTTCTAAGATAAGCTCCCTTAAGTGAAGATGGCTTAGCCTTAACGATTGCATCCATAATAGCCTGGAAGTTGTCTGATAACTGCTCCTCTGTGAATGAAGCCTTACCAATTGGCACGTGAATGATATTAGTCTTGTCAAGTCTGTACTCGATCTTACCAGCCTTGATATCATTAACAGCTTTTGTTACATCCATAGTAACTGTACCAGCCTTAGGGTTTGGCATTAATCCCTTAGGACCAAGTACACGACCAAGACGACCAACAACACCCATCATATCTGGAGTTGCAACAACAACGTCGAACTCGAACCAGTTATCGTTCTGGATCTTAGGAATAAGCTCCTCGCCACCAACGAAATCTGCTCCAGCTGCAAGAGCCTCATCAGCCTTAGCACCCTTAGCAAATACTAATACACGTACAGTCTTACCTGTTCCGTGTGGAAGAACAACAGCTCCTCTGATCTGCTGCTCAGCGTGACGTCCATCACAACCTGTTCTGATATGTGCTTCGATTGTCTCGTCGAATTTAGCAGTAGCGTTCTTCTTTACTAATGAGATAGCGTCTGCTGCTTCATATAATGTCTGGCGGTCAATATTCTTGGCTGCCTCAACGTATTTCTTTCCTCTTTTCATTATAAACCTCCTAGTGGTAATATCGGAAGGATTCTATCTTTCCTCCCACAATAATCATGAATCAAATGTAGATTAGTCTTCTACAACGATACCCATACTCTTAGCTGTTCCTTCGATCATAGAAGTAGCTGCTTCGATAGATGCAGCGTTAAGATCTGGCATCTTAAGCTCAGCGATCTTCTGAACTTCTGCTCTCTTAATAGTAGCAACCTTAGTCTTGTTAGGTACGCCTGATCCTGACTTAATGTTGCAAGCCTTCTTAAGAAGTACTGCTGCAGGTGGAGTCTTTGTAATAAAGCTGAAGCTTCTATCAGCATAAACTGTAATAACTACAGGTATGATAAGATCTCCCTGATCTGCTGTCTTAGCATTGAACTGCTTTGTGAATTCTACGATGTTAACACCGTGCTGACCAAGTGCTGGACCAACTGGTGGAGCTGGTGTAGCCTTGCCGGCAGGAATCTGTAATTTAATATATCCTGTTACTTTCTTTGCCATTTTGGCACCTCCTAAAAATAAATGTGGTAATTGGCGACCATCATAATATTACCCGCTATCCATCTCCCAAGAATCACCTTTAGGTGATTCTTGCAAATGAATTAGCGAAGCTAATTCATTTTGGTCTCCCACGTCCCAGGATCGGGACTGCTTCTTACAATAACTTCACATCTGTGAAATCAATCTCGACCGGTGTTTCACGACCGAACATCTCAACATTAATTGTAAGGCACTGCTTGCCCTCATTAATATTGGTAATCTCACCAACTGTATCTTCCCATGCACCAGAGAGGATCATAACCTTATCGCCGACCTTGCCAGCGAACTGGATAACAGGCTTAACTTCCTGTTCTTCCTCAAGGCTTATGCCGAGATTCTTAATTTCTGTTGGTGTAAGTGGTACTGGCTTTGATCCAGGACCAACAAACCCTGTAACACCTCTTGTGTTTCTGACAACATACCAACTATCGTCGTTCATTACCATCTTCACAAGAACGTATCCAGGAAACATTTTCTTCTGAGCAGCTTTCTTAGAGCCATCCTTAATCTCCACTACTGTTTCAAGTGGAACGATAACTTCAAGAATCTGATCGTGAAGATTTCTGTTTTCAACTGTCTTCTCAATGTTAGCCTTCACCTTGTTCTCATAACCTGAGTAAGTGTGAACTACATACCATTTTGCGTCATCCATACAATCACCTATTCCTTATTTTACAATGAACTCAATTCCAAAGCGGACAATTAAATCCACAACTGCAATGATTACACCTAATAATACGGACACAGCCAATACAGCTACAGTTTCCTTAGTAAGCGACTGACGGTCTGGCCAAATAATTTTTGAAAATTCAGCTTTTAAACCTTTGAACCAGTTCTTTTTCTGCTTCTTAGCTTTTACAGTATCACCCATGAAATACTCCTCACTGTACTAATTACTTTGTTTCCTTGTGTAATGTGTGTGATTTACAGAACTTACAATACTTCTTTGTTTCCATTCTGTCTGGATGAGCTTTCTTTTCCTTAGTCATGTTGTAATTGCGCTGTTTACACTCAGTACATGCCAATGTTATCTTTACTCGCACAACTTCCACCTCCAATTATTATTTTTGTAGGTGTTAAAACACCAATTGGTTTCTTTGCCCGCCTAATCAATGTTGGGTTGTTGAAATTCAGGCACGCAAAAAAGACCGCTTCCATAGCCGTTCTAATATAGCACAGTACATTCCAACTCGTCAACAACTTTTTTAAAGAAAATATAGTGACAAAAAATGAACTTCATATTATAATATTTGTACAAAAACATACGATATATATAAGGAAATGGATTTCCTTACATTTTCTACCGATTATTACAGACAAGGAGGTGACTGTTATGATCAGCAGCGTGTACAGCTATTATCTTGCCCAGTATGGACATAAGACTAACTCAAAGTACGATACACACACTAAAGCACAATTAAAGAATACATATGGCAGAGTTCTGAAATCTAACAGTCAGACTCCTACATATAAGACAGATATGTCAGAGGCTGCACAGAAATATGCCATCGACCTTAAAGAGAATGCCAGAGAATTAAGTAACATTGCCAATGAGCTTTCAGGAAGCGACGGTCACGGCATGGTATTTAAGAAATCAGCAGTATCAAGTAATCCTGAAAGCGTAACTGCCGAATACATAGGAGATAGTGCTTCTCCTGACAGTGCAAGCTTTGAAATCGATGTAAAGCAGCTGGCAACAAGCCAGATTAATACCGGTAATTTCTTGCAGCCTAATCACCGCACTGTAGAACCTGGTGATTATTCATTTGACCTTAACATCAATAACCTGACCTATGAATTCCAGTTTACAGTCGATGAAGCGGAAAGTAATTCTGACATTCAGAATAAGCTTGCACGACTTATCAACAGATCTAACATTGGATTAGCAGCCAGTGTTAACGAAGACAGCCTCGGCAACACTGCTCTCTCAATAGTGTCAGACATGACTGGTATAAATGGCATTAAGCCGACAATATTCAACATCAGTCCCAACAAGGATATCCAAACCAATAATCCCGATTTCGTTGAAGGCTTTGATGAACCAACAATGAAGAACAATACTAACTTCATTAATGCATTTGGCTTAGACAGAGTATCACAGTATCCATCTAATGCAATATTTTCAATTAATGGAGAGGAACGGTCTTCTGCATCCAACGATATTACAATTAACAAAGCATTTGCAATAAACTTCAACAGTACTACGGAGGAGCCTGTATCCATAAGTCTCAGGGAAGATACTGATTCGATAACAGAAAGTATTGGCGAACTTGTTTCAGGATATAACAGGCTTTTTTCAATTGCCGCAGATAAAGAGAACGATAAGTTTGAGGGCAACGCCAAGTTAAAGAAAGAATTTTCAAGAATAATGAAGGCTTACCAGCCACAGCTCGAACGCAACGGGCTTACAGTAAGTGATAAGGGTTCGCTTGAAGTTAATAAGGCGGTTATTCAGAAAGCTGCTTCTGACGGCACACTTTCCGATGTATTTAACGCTCTTGATTCATTCAAGAAATCAATTCAAAGAAAGGCTGATGATATCTCCATCAACCCTATGAACTATGTAAACAATAAGATTGTTGCTTATAAGAATCCGCACAAACCCGTGAATGACCCTTATAATCTTTCCGCCTACTCAGGCATGATGTTTAATGGCTATATCTAACTACCATAATATAAAATAAGGCATCCGTCTGGTTCATGTAATACATAAACCGGCGGATGCCTTTATGTTTCTTATTATTCATTAATCAGTCTGCTTCCTGCATCATGTAACTGCTTAACAAATGTACTAAGCCTTACAAGCGCTTTAGAAACAGCCACATCATCATTAACGCTCAATGCCTCAGAAAGCTCTTTCACACCTTCATTAGCTTCCTTCTCATCAACTGCCCCTGCCTCAATAATATCCTTAGTTCCATTATATACTTCAAAAAGCCAGTTAAGACCTTCAATAATAACATTCACTGCATCATGAGTCTCTGGAAAAGGAACTCCTGCAAGTTCTTCTGAGACTTTCTCTATTGCCCCAATAAGCTTCTCGCTGTAAGGAACAGCTTCCTTAAGTACATCTATCTGCTGCTGTCTGTAATCATCCATGATTCTAATCACCTTTCTTTATGAACTTATAGAATATATATCGGCTGAATTAGTGGAAAGTTAACATTAATCACCAATAAACTCACATACCGCTTCCTCATCAACCGTGCCATCACTCTTTCTTGGCAAAGGTTCTTTTCTTAACACAATCTTCTGAATCTCCCAGCGGTAGCCCTTCTTCTCATTATACTTATCAATACGGCGTTTAAATATATCTTCTGATGCACTCTTATCAATAGGCACAATAACCGCCGTAAGCCTGTTATTGTAAAATGTTATAAAACCTTCTGCAACTCCATTAATAGCTGTAATCTGTTCATTAGTTCTTACACGGCTTATCTTCTCACCTGTAGGCAACAGAATAATATCCGGATTGCGCTGCAACAGAACAAGTCTGCCGGCATTGTTAATCCTTCCGTAATCACCTGTATGATACATACCGTCTTCTAATACATTTTCAGTAGACTCCAAGTCATTATAATAGCCTTTCATGACACATGGTCCACTTACAATAATCTCTCCATCATCAGCAATAGATACTGCATTATTATCAAAAAGAGTATACGAACCATCGTAAAGCTCATTAACCCCTACACAACCCGAAGTCTCTGTCATTCCATATATATTATAAACCTTCAAATCACTGTCACAGAGATTCTCAAAAAGTCTGAACGGACAGCTTGCACCACCTATGATAATAGTATTGAGTTCTTTATTAAACCCACTTATAGCTCGCTGATAGTCAATCATAGAAGGAGTGCCTATAAGAATAGTTGGATTATAATAATAAGTATCTGCATCAACATGTCTTAAGCCTCTGCCTATACACACCATAGCACCATTATACAGAGGCCATATGAGGCTGTATATAAATCCAAATTCATTATGAAGCGGAATCTGCGCAAGCACAATATCATCACTTGTACATTCAACCCTGCTGTTTATCGCCATAACCGCATTAAGAATATTATCAACAGACAGAACAACTGGCTTATCACATTCATTAGCTGTAGCCGTAAACATGATAATATCGCCCTCCTGCGTATTCTCATCATATATAAGTCCGTCAACATTATCCTTCTCAGCACTCGATATGATAATAGAATTCTCATCAGAGAGAATATACTGGTTAGTAGATGTCAGTGTATAATTAACTTCCGTCTTCTTAAGAAGGTCAACCCTCGAATCATGAGGGAGGAAGAAATCAACAAGCGCAAGCTCCTTTCCCGCAACAATCGTTCCAAACATATTAACAATCCACCTGTATGAAGCTGGTCCGAATATTGCAATCCGCTTTCCTTCAAATTTCTGAAAATGTAATGCCTTCTTCGTCACATCATCAAAAAGCTTCTCATAAGTGACCTTCATCGTATCATAAACGACAGCCACAGCGTCTGGCTGGCTCTCGGCGTTACTCTTTAACATATTATAAAATGTATTCTTATCTGTCATGATTTTCTCCATTTCTGACCAAAGTTATAAATCCTGCATCAAATATAAAAAATTATAGCATTTAGCGTAGAAAATGCCAACAGTGTTAATATATAATAACTCATATAAAATATTTTTAAAAACAGGAGCTAAATGTAATGAAAATATATATATACAGATATGGCAGCTTATGTGAGCCTGACATTATAGAATCATTCAAACATATAGGACTCGAAGTGTATGAAGAAAATACTGAAGTGTATAACAAAAATCTGCTTCCGTCACAAGCCGCATCAATAGCATCATCAACGCTGGCAAAAGAAAACTATGCATTTGCATTTACAATCAACTTCTTTCCATGGCTTTCAGATGTATGCGAACTTCTTAATATAACTTATATAAGCTTTATTGTTGACAGCCCTGTTCTTGAATTATACTCCAACGCTATATCTAATTCAGTCAACAGAATCTTTCTTTTTGATAAAATGCTTTTTAATGAATTCGAACAATACAATAAAGACAACATTTTTCATGTTCCACTTGCAGCTAATACTTCAAGAACCGATAACCTAATCAGCCACGCTTCTGATTCTGACAAAAAAAAATATACCAGCGACATATCCTTTATTGGCTCAACATATCAGGAAAAATGCCCTTTCAATAATGCCGTACTTTCTGATTATGAAAAAGGATTTGTTGACGGAATTATCAATTCACAGCTTGAAATATACGGTTTTAACTTTATAGAAAGCATGCTCACAGATGAAATGGCAGACAGACTACTCGCAAAAATACCTGATCACTATGTATTTCCTGCCGGATTTCGTGCTGACAACAAAGCCCTTGTTGCCCAATACTATTTAAGTGTTAAAGTTGCAGAACAGGAACGTCTGCGAGCTCTCAGATTATTATCTGATTCCTTCAATGTAGATATATATACCGGAAGCGATACCAGCAGTATGCCTCATATCCATAACCGTGGTTTTGCAAAATCTCTTACAGAGATGCCACTTATATTTAACAACAGTAAAATCAATCTAAATATAACAGCTAAATCAATCCGTTCAGGGCTCTCCCTCAGAATATTTGATGTTCTTGGATGCGGAGGTTTTCTTATAACCAATTATCAGGCTGAACTTCCGGAATTTTTCGAGATTGGAAAAGACCTTGTAGCATACGAAAGTCTTGAACACCTGAAAGAATTATGCGCCTATTACCTTGCTCATGAGGATGAACGCTTAGAAATAGCGCAACACGGCTATGAAACAATTAAAAAGCATCACACATATGATATCCGTGTTTTACAGATAATAGAAAAATCGTTTCCTGCACGGTAATAGATATGCCCCTTTTACTTGACATCTGGCAAAAGGGTCATATTCTGCCGAAACAATTTTTATTATTTTATAATATGTCCGTAAAATGTTGGTTCTCCAACTACGTTAACACTCCTGTATGGTATTCTATAGTTGAGCTTAAACAACCATGTATCTTTAACTATATCCTTCCATACTGACTCATCATATATTTTGTTGCCATTGGCATTAAAGAACAATGCCTCTGGATTATTAACTGCGCACATATCTACTTCATTCCTGACTTCATCAAATGTATTATATGCAATTTCAATCATATAATCAGTCATGAAATATTCTATAGATTTATCCATATATCTGTAATATTCATCTATCGCTCTTATTATAAATCCAAATAACAGCAATCCTTTATCGCCTTTGATAAAATTATTAGCCCATCTTCCACCAGTTACATCGTCATCACACATAGGCTTTCCGAATTTCTGAGTATAAAAGCCCTCTTTCATTATTACATCATTTATTCTTTCATCAGTAACATAATATGTAGCATCAATCCATACACCACCATACCTGTACAAAAGTTCTGTTCTGAGCCTGTCCGACAATGTAGTCATGGATATTTTGCCCTCATTGAATTTAGTAATAACTTCCGACGAAAAACTCACATACTTCATGCAATTTTCCAGTGTTATTATATGAAGAACTGCTTTTTCATTATCTATATTATTCCTTACACTATTAATACATTTTTTAACAAGGTCAGGGGCATTATCTTCACCCTGCCACCAACACATCCATACATTAACCCGCCCTGAATTGCCTTGTTCATACTCTGTTGGTGGAAGTTCTTTTACAGTTCCCTTTTTATATTCTTCAATCAGCCTCGCAGTGACTTTATTAAAAAGCTGTCTCTTTAAATCTATTTCATAAAAATGTCTACTTATTTCATCGGATTCCATTAGTTTAACCGGCTGCTCTTTAACTTTATAATCATTAGCAATAAGCCATACTTTCAGCAGTCTTTCTGACAGAAATCCCATAACCCTTTTCTGATAATCGTCTTTACCATCAATATCTATTCTTTTTTCAACTTCAAACAATACATCAAAGAGCCATTCACAATATGAATCATAAACAGATTTTCTGGCAATCATCATATTACAGAAATTAATAACTTTTGAATTCTGCATCCAGTCAAATGCATTGACATAATCAGGGTATTTTTCACTAATTACCTGCCTGCATATATCCCAATCCTCTTTGCAATGCATATGATAGTATTGCTCCTTTAAGGACCCCTCTTTTACCATATTACATTGAGGAACTATAATATCATAAGACTTAAGCGTTTTTTCAATATATTCCTTAGTAAGAAGCCGCTCCTTTTCAAGAAAAAATCTTCTATAATGGCAGGTTCCAATAATATCACACTGGTGATTCTTCCATAGCCAGTACATTCCAGTAAGTTCACAGTAATTCCTGTTCTTAGAAGATATATTATCTCCTGTATCATCACCAGTATATCCCAGCTCCGAAGATATTGCCTTTCCCACATGAATTGTTTTATACAAATCATCTGGAATTTCATTATACTTTTTGTGTGTAATAACCCATATCTCTGTATTCATATTCCACCTCTCAGCTGCATTTTGCAAGCACACACCATACATTATCAACCCTGACATCTGTTACACTACAGTTAACAGGAAGATACTTCCGGTCTGTGCCATATATGAACAAATACTTACTCACTTTTGATGCTTTATTTAAAAGCACTTCTTTGCTTTCTTCTGGTATCATATCACTTAAGAATACTGCAACTTTATATTCATCATGGCCGCATTTTGCAAGCAAAGCATCTAGATCATCAGCCGAAACTATCTCATCATATATAGTCTCATATACATTAAGCCCTGATATACTGTCCGCCTCAACTCCCGTAATATAACAATCTTCTGGTACTTCCATTTCTAATATCCTGCGTGAAACTGCCCCTATAGCTTTATAAAACATTCCTACATCCAGTATTTTCTGAGGTTCCATCTGGTTAATAACTTCGCTGTATATGTACATTACATCTTTATCTGTTATCATACCTTTCCCTTTCTTATGAATTAATTAAACACTGTATTAAATATCTCTTTGAATCTGACATCATAAGTATGATTCTGCTCAATCTTTTCATAGCCATTTCTTGCTATCTGCTGCCTTTCTGAATCATGCTTAAGATAATATCTGCATTTGGAAACAAGGTCGTCAACCGACTCGTACATAACCATATCCTCACCTGGAACAAACCAGTCGTAAAAATCTTCCTGATAATTAGACATAAGTAAGCCACCCGCTCCCATTATATCCATTGCCCGAAGCGGCATTCCAGACTTAATACTCCTTAATGTTATATTAAGATTAATTCTACTGTTACGGAATATATATGGCATAACATGATAATAATCAACCGCACCGCAATTATTAACGCCAGCAATGTCAGGAGTCTCATTAGGTGTATATAGATTTATGGCATATTCTCTACCATACTCTTTTCCAAGCCTTCCAAGAATTTCCTTTCTGTCATCAGCAGCCATTTTTCTTGCAAGAAAATAATCCGCATACAGATATTGCACAGTCTCAACTCCATCCCTGCTTGTTTCAACAGGATAATTTTTCAGCATATCATTAAGGACTTCACCTTTTAAAAGTTGCTCAAGAAAAAAATAGCCATAAACCTTTCTCTGTGCATTCATGACTGCATCAAGATATCCTTTTGTAAAATCATTTACTCCAGACAGCCTTTCAAAAAGATTATGTTTCTCATTATACATTGAACCAACAAATGCTATATCGCTTTTATATCTGTTATTATAACGCTTTACTTCATCGCTGATGTCATCCAGCATCCTCTTCATCCTGTCTGTATTAACCGGCAGCGGCATATAATATACTGTATTGATTCCTTCCTTCTTCAATTCCATATACTGTGTCTTATCAAATATAAAAACATAATTGCATGGATTAATTATAGTATATGAATATAACAGCACCTGAGGGCTGTCATACACTAATGCAATATACGGAACATTCCTCTTCTTACAGTTATTAGAAATAACCGGGCTGTAATTAAATGTAAATACACAATCATACTGTTTTCCATCAATTCCATCATCATAATTTTGTTCAAATATGCTGTCAAATTCTGCACTCACACGATTTCTAAACAAATCTGTCTCAACAACTTTATACAAATATCCGTTTTTTTCAAAACATTCTTTTACATCTTCTATCCCAAAATTATGATATTCGAAAATTAGTATATTCATCAAGAAATCTCCTTTCTTAATATCTGAAACATTTTTCCTAACTGTATATCATAAGTAAACAATTCCGTCACTTTTTTCCGTCCACTATCTGCTATCCTTTTTCTCAATTCTTCATGCTGCATATAATATACCGCTTTTTCCACGCAATCCCCTGAATCAGAATATGACACAAATTCAGTTCCATCTATCATATATTCTGAAAGTTCTGGACAATAATTAGTAAGAAGAAATCCTCCCGCGCCCATTATGTCCAATGCTCTCAGAGGTATTGCCGTCTTTATATTTCTAAGTGTTATATTCAGATTAATACAGCTATTAGCAAACATAACCGGCATGTCATGTTCATAATCAATATAGCCATATTGACTGACTCCTGGTATATTACACAATGATGACTGTGAATATAATGTAACAGGCAGTCTGCCTGCCAGTTCTTTTAATATATTTATTCTTTCTCTCGACGATATCATCTTCTTAACAATATTAAGAATCATATCCCTGTCATTAACAAAAAGTTCTTCTTCCTTTGTGAAATTAATATAATGTCCCAAACGCTCTGCGAGCACATCATCAAGCATTTCCTCCAATAAATCGCTGCCTGAAATAAGACTTTGTGCACGCATTATCCCCTCAAGATATCCTTTTTCATACTTAGGAAGTCCAGTAACATCTGTTGTCAGATCCACCTCATCATTATACAGATTTCCCATGAATGAAACCCCAGCATTCTTTAATTCTGATGAGACATTGCACGCATTGTTAATAACCTGCGTTATACGTTTTTCATCCACCGCTAATGGAAGATGATATATATTGCTGACACCTAAGCTTTTCAATCTTTCCGTCTCCGACCAGTCAAAGTGAAACATATAATTATATGGATTGAATATCATTTCTGAATACATCGTCATACACGGACTGTCATAAGTCCATGATACATATGGGATCTTATTTCTCAAAGCTATCTTAGAAATAAGTGGTATAAAATTGCAGGAAA
>OGDG01000505.1_pt1 | contig 20975 bp, 17 predicted proteins | sample 1570391 | NCBI WGS metagenome assembly OGDG01 (sample SAMEA2582186, study PRJEB24529) | metagenome | biome: Human gut stool | place: China | collected 2011 | reverse complement strand
TCGTCGGATATCCGGTGTATTTAAAATTATTAGGCGGTAAATATCGGGAAAAAGAATTTTTATCCACACCGATGAAACAGGAAGTCAGACGCTGTGAGATGTGTTTTGAGGAAGCAGAAAAAGGAAAAACGGTTGCGATGGTATGCAGTGGGGATGCAGGCGTGTATGGAATGGCATCCCTGCTCTATGAGATGTCGGAAGCGCATCCGGGATGTGAACTTGAGGTGATCCCCGGGATCACAGCGGCAAACAGTGGGGCAGCGGCGCTTGGAGCACCACTAAACCACGATTACTGCGTCATCAGCTTAAGTGATCTTATGACACCGTGGGAGCTTATCGAAAAAAGGCTTGCGGCAGCGGCGAAGGGTGATTTCTGCATGGCAATCTATAATCCATCCAGCCACCACAGGGCAGATTATCTCAAGAAGGCCTGTGACATTTTACAAAAAAACGGAGTGGAGCCGGAGAGAGCCTGCGGATATGTGGAAAATATCGGAAGAGAAAACACAGCCTGTGAAGTCTGCACACTCGCAGAATTGCGGGAGCGTCAGGTAAATATGTTTACAACGGTATTTATTGGAAATTCCAGAACAAAAATCATAGGTGGGAAGCTTGTCACACCGAGAGGATATGTGCTGCCGGATCCGGCGGTTTAAAGTATGCCGTATTTTAATTTGCATGTGACAATCGTGTAAACAGGAGAAAGAAATTCATGAATAGAATTGTAATTTTTTCAGGAACAACAGAAGGACGCATGTTAGCACAGACATTGTCTGAAAATGAAATCCACTGTATTGTTTCCGTGGCAACAGAATATGGTGAGAGCGTCATGCCGGAGATGGATGGAGTTACGGTTCATAAAGGCAGGATGGATCTGGAGGAAATGCAGAAGTTCATCACACAGAGCGAGGTAGCAGCGGTGGTGGATGCAACGCATCCGTTTGCAACGGCAGTTTCGGAAAACATCAGGGAAAGCCTGAAAAATACGGAGATTCCGTATATCAGGCTGCAGAGGGAGACTTCGGATATTGCATTAAATAAGGACACAATACAGGAAAATCGCTCAGATGTGATACTGTGCAGTGACGCCACAGAATGTGCAGACTTCTTAAGCTTCACAGATGGGAACATCCTGCTCACGACCGGGAGCAAAGACCTTGCCACATACAGTCGGAAGGAAACGTTAAAAGACCGCCTGTTTGTCCGTGTATTGCCGGGATTGGAGAGCATATCTCTCTGCGAGCAGAACGGCATCTGTGGAAAACAGATCATTGCGATGCAGGGTCCTTTTTCATTGGAGATGAACCGCGCACTGATCAGACAGTTTGATATAAAGTATCTGGTCACAAAGGAGAGTGGCAGAACCGGGGGATTTCTGGAAAAAATAAAAGCTGCCGGGGCAGAAGGGATCACTGCCTGTGTGATCGGCAATCCGGAAAAACAAAACAGTGGTGATACATTTACACAGGTGTGCAGAAAAATTTCTGAAATTACAGGAAAGACAATAAAAAACCAGATCGCCCTCATCGGAACCGGTATGGGAAATGAGCAGACGCTCACGATGGAAGCAACAGAAAAAATCCGGGAAGCAGATTACATTTTTGGAGCAGAACGGCTGCTACGGATCATAAAAAATGAGCAGGCAGTCCGTTATCCCTACTATCTTGCAGCGGATATCGTCCCGGAGCTGGACCGGTTATCCGGCTGCGGGGTAAAAGTGGTCATTCTTTTTTCCGGTGATACCGGTTTTTACAGCGGATGCGGGAAACTATATGAAACACTGAAGGGCAGAAGTGACAGCAGTGTGCGTATCTATCCCGGAATTTCATCGGTATCCTATTTTGCGGCATTGACCGGGTACAGTTATCAGGATGCGGCTGTTTTAAGTATCCATGGACACGGAGTGGAGACAGAGTGGATCGGAAATCTGACAGAGACCATTCGTTTTTCTGCGAAAACATTTTTGCTGATGTCCGGAAAAGAGGATGTGCAAAAACTCGGCAGACTGCTACAGAAATATCATTTGCAGAACTGTAAGGTACTTGCAGGTTTCCAGCTGTCCTATCCGCAAGAGAAAGTTTTGACATTAACACCGGAAGCATGTGAGCATGTGGAAGAAACCGGATTGTATATATGTCTCATCCTAAATCCGGATGCAGAAAAAAAGGCAGTTACCTGTGGGATACAGGATGAGGAATTTTTGCGGGATAAAGTTCCGATGACGAAAGAAGAGATAAGGGCGTTGTCCATCTGCAAATTGCATTTAAAAGAGGATTCTGTCTGCTATGATATCGGAAGCGGAACAGGATCGATTGCAATAGAAATTGCAAAGAGAAGCGGACAGATTCAGGTTTATGCGATAGAAAAAAAGCCTCTTGCACTGGAACTGATCCAGAAAAATATCGAGAAATTCGCTCTGCCGAACATTCAGGTAATCGCCGGTGAGGCACCGGACTGTCTTAAGACAGAAGAACGTAGTGAGCATCCGACACATGCGTTCATCGGTGGAAGCAGTGGCAGATTAAAAGAGATCTTAGATGTTTTATATAAAAAAAATCATGCAATGAGGATTGTGATCAATTGCATCAGTTTAGAGACAATCAGTGAACTGACATTGCTGGAAACAGACAGCCGTATCACGGATCTCGAGATCATTCAGGTGCAGGTATCCCGTGCAAAAACAATCGGCGATTATCATCTGATGCAGGGAGAAAATCCAATCTACATCTGCTCTTTTGATTTTACCGGGGAGGTATCTTAAATGGGATTGAAAATACCGAAAGTTATGATCGCTGCGGTAAAAAGCGGCAGTGGAAAGACAACCATCACATGTGCTTTTTTAAAACAGTTATTATGCAGGAAAAAACATCCGGTGTCCTTTAAGTGTGGACCGGATTATATTGATCCGATGTTTCATGAACAGGTGTTAAAAATTCCATCCAAAAATTTGGATACATTTTTTTCGGATGCATTACAAATACAGGCATTGTATGAGATGGAACTACCGGGGCATGATATCGCAGTGTTAGAAGGTGTTATGGGACTTTACGATGGACTTGGCGGTATCAGGGAGGAAGGTTCTTCTTACCATCTGGCTAAGACACTGGATGTCCCGATTATTCTGGTAGTGGATGCGCGTGGCATGGGAAAATCTGTGATTCCGCTTATTGCAGGATTCTTACAATATGATGAGAAGAAGCTGATCAAAGGTGTGATCCTAAACCGGACAAGTAAAATGTTTTTTGATACCATTGCACCATTGATCGAAGAAGAACTTTCGATAAAAGCATTGGGATGTATTCCAAATGAAAAAGAGTTGACATTAGGTTCCAGACATCTTGGATTGATTCTGCCAGAAGAAATGAAAGAACTGAATTTTCAGCTGGAAAAAGCCGGACAATTGTTGGAAAAATATGTGGATGTCGATGCGATGATTGGGATTGCGGAAAGTGCTTTGTGGGAAAAAGAAGAAACAGTAACAGAAGAAGTAAAGCCGGAAGAAAAAGAAAATTTAGAAGAAAAAGCGTATTCTGGGAAAGTTACAATTTTTTCTCAGGCAATTTTCAGTGGAAAAAAAGAATTATATGACAGAGAGAACTCCGGTACAAATACAATACCGCCCCGCATCGCAGTAGCGAAAGACGAAGCATTCTGTTTTTATTACCGTGACAACCTAAGAATGCTGGAACACTATGGAGCAGAGCTGGTATTTTTTTCACCGCTGCATGATGAGAAGCTTCCGGAAAACATTCATGGCTTACTGTTAGGCGGCGGTTATCCGGAATTATACGCTAAGCAGCTTGAAGAAAATGAGAGCATGCGGAAATCAATCAAAGAAGCGTTGGAACAGCAGTTACCTTCCCTGGCAGAATGTGGGGGATTTATGTATCTGCATGACACGCTCACGGACAGGGAGGGAACAACTTATCAAATGGCAGGTGTGATCCCGGCAGAGTGTCAGTACATGGGAAAACTGGTACGGTTTGGCTATGTGGAGGTACAGCTGCCGCAAGGACTCACGGAGAAGGGAACAGCGGAAAGACCGGAACCGGAAAAAATAAAGGCGCATGAGTTCCACTATTTTGACAGCACAGCGAATGGAGAGGATTGCATTGCCACAAAACCGGTGACAGGAAGAAGCTGGAAGTGCATTCATGCATCGGACGATCATTTCTGGGGCTTTCCACATCTGTATTATCCGTCAGATCCAAAGTTTGTGAAATGGTTTTTGGAAAGAACAGAAAAACACATTTGAGATTGCAAAAAAAACATGGGTGTGCTAACATGGATAAGGCTTTAAACCGCTATATCATTCATGCGGTATGGAAGCGTAAAAAAATGACAGTTTCATAGAGAAGACAGTTGGTGCCAGCCGGTTTTGTTAAGACCAGACTAGTTAAAAGGGAAACAGGTGTGATTCCTGTACGATCTCGTCACTGTGATAAGGGAGTGCAGATTCTTTTTCCGCATGGAAAGCCACTGGTGCATGGCACTGGGAAGGCAGAATCTGTATGAGGATCTTTCAGCCAGGAAACCTGCCAATCGTCTGGTACAGGGAAATGAATTCCCAGATCACGAGTAATTGGTCGTACTGTTTAGAGGGCTTTCTGACAAAAGCCTGATTTTCATTGACTTTTTACTCCGTTCAGGACATCTGACCGGAGTTTTTTATTGCTTTTTTGATAATATAGCAATAAATTTTTCTTTGTGTACAGATCTCTATGAAGCAGAAGTAAATCACAAAGAGGAGAAAAAAATGAAGAAAAAAACACTTGCACTTGTTCTTGCGTTTACAATGACAGCAGCCCTTTTTACAGGATGCGGAAGCAAGAACGAGACAGAGACAACACAGCCACAGACAGAAACAGCTGCTGAGACAGAGAGTGAAGAGGTCGATGATCAGGCCGCAGCAGACGAAGTTGCAGCACTCATCGATGCCATCTATGTGCAGACAAGAAATGAGAACACAGATGAGCAGTGTGCAGCAGCAAAAGCAGCATGGGACAAGCTGACAGATGCACAGAAGGAACTTGTTGAGGGAGAAAATGCTGACCCGGATTATTTCGGAAGAGATACAGGAGATGCATCCAAGGATGATCCTTTGAATGAGGACGGAATTGGTGAGAACGAGCTCTTAGTTGTAAGCTTTGGTACATCCTTCAATGACAGCAGGGCAGAGGATATCGGTGGTGTGGAAAAAGCACTGCAGGAAGCAAATCCGGACTGGTCTGTAAGAAGAGCATTTACAGCACAGATCATCATCAACCATGTACAGGCAAGAGATGGTGAAAAAATTGACAATGTAGAACAGGCACTCGACAGAGCAGTAGAAAATGGTGTAAAAAATCTCGTAGTACAGCCAACTCATTTGATGCATGGTGCAGAGTATGATGAACTCGTAGATGCATTAGATGGATACAAAGATAAATTTGAGACAGTTACGATCGCTGAACCGTTACTTGGCGAAGTTGGAAGTGATGCAACTGTTGTCAATGAAGATAAAGCAGCCGTTGCAGAAGCTATCACAGCAGAGGCAGTAAAGACAGCAGGTTTTGATTCCTTAGAGGCAGCAAAAGAAGATGGTACAGCATTTGTATTCATGGGACATGGTACTTCCCATACTGCAAAAGTAAGCTACAGCCAGATGGCTGCCCAGATGGAAAAATTAGGTTATGACAACGTATTCATCGGAACAGTAGAAGGTGAGCCGGAAGAGACAGCATGTGAGAACGTGATCGCAGCAGTAAAAGAAGCAGGATACACAAAAGTGATCCTTCGTCCTTTAATGGTCGTAGCCGGAGATCATGCCAACAACGATATGGCTGGCGACGACGAGGATTCCTGGAAGAGCCAGTTCGAGGCCTCCGGCGAATTCGACTCTGTCGATTGCCAGATCGCCGGTCTGGGCGAGGTCGCTGACATCCAGCAGCTCTACGTCGCACACACCAAGGCCGCTGTCGATTCCCTGAACGGCTGATTCTGATTCTATGATTGCCCGGAAAGGAGTGCCTTTTCGGGCAATTTCTTTTCCGTCTGCTTTGAATTCAGGCCATTGCGTGTTATAATCTTTTCTGTAAAATAGACACATCGAGGTATATCATCATGAAACTGAACAATAAATTCGCTCTTCTGCTGGCCGGTGCAATGCTGGTTGGCGCACTCACCGGCTGCGGCGCATCCGACACCCCGGCCAGCTCTGCCGCTTCCTCCGAGGCTGCGGCTTCATCTGCCGTGAGCGAGGCAGCTTCCGAACCGGCAGCAGAGGCTGCTCTGCCCGACGGCATCTACGCCGCTGATTTTGACACCGACAGCTCCATGTTCCACGCCAATGAGGCATTCGACGGAAAAGGTGCGCTGACTGTGAAGGAGGGCCGGATGACGCTCCACGTCAGCCTTGTCTCCAAGAACATCGTCAACCTCTACGTCGGCACGGCAGAGGACGCGGCCTCCCACGAGGCCGACTGGCTCCAGCCCACCACCGATGTGGTGAACTACAGCGACGGCACCTCGGATGAGGTATACGGCTTCGACATCCCGGTGGAGGCACTTGACACGGACTTCTCCGTTGCCATCCTCGGCAAGAAGGGCAAGTGGTACGACCACACCGTCAGCGTCCGCAATGCACAGCCTACGATGAAGGAGGCGCTTGCCGACGGCACCTACACCTGTGACGTGACCCTTGAGGGCGGCTCTGGCCGCGCCACCGTGGAAAGCCCTGCGGCCCTGACCGTGGCCGACGGCAGGATGACCGCCACCATCGTCTGGTCCAGCCCCAACTACGACTATATGCTGGTGGATGGCGAAAAGTATCTGCCCACCAACACCGAGGGCAACTCCACCTTCGAGATCCCCGTCGCGGCTCTCGACACCCCGCTGGATGTGGTGGGCGATACCGTCGCCATGAGCACCCCGCATGAGATCGAGTATACGCTGACCTTCGCCTCTGCATCCCTGATCGAGGCAAAGTAACGATGAAACGCCGCAATTTCCTGAAAGCCCTGCCTGCCGCCGCCCTCACCCTTGCGGGCTGCGGGCAGCACAAGACCGCCCCAGCCAATACAGCATCCCTCGTGTTCGACCACAGCTATCCGCTGGACTATGCCACCCAGTTTTCCGCCGACTGCTATGAGGGCGGCTATGTGATGATCGACATCCCGGACGCCGGGCGGTTCCTCGTCGTCCCCGAGGGGGCCGCCGAGGTGGACGACCTGCCCGAAGATGTCGTTCTGCTGCGCCAACCGCTGGATCATATTTATCTCGTCTCCACCTCGGTGATGGACCTCTTCGTCCATCTGGACGCCCTGGACAGCATCGCCCTCTCCGGCACGAAGGCCGAGGGCTGGTATGTGGAAGAGGCCAAACAGGCCATGCAGGAGGGCCGCATCGCCTACGCGGGCAAGTACAGCGCCCCGGACTATGAGCGCATCCTTGCCGCCGGCTGCACCCTCGCCATCGAGAACACCATGGTGCTCCACGACCCCGAGGTCAAGGAGCAGCTGGAAAAGTTCGGCGTGCCGGTCCTCGTGGAGCGCTCGAGCTACGAGAGCGGCCCGCTGGCCCGGATGGAGTGGCTCAAGCTCTACGGCATCCTGCTGAATAAGACTGAGATGGCGGAAGAGGTCTTTCGCCAGAAGGTGGAGCAGGTGGCCCCTATCCTCGAGCAGGAAAACACCGGCAAGACTGTGGCCTTCTTCTCCATCACCACAAATAACCTCATCACCGTCCGCCGCACCAGCGACTATGTGGCCCAGATGGTGGGGATGGCCGGCGGCGTCTACATCTTCGACGACCTCGAGGGGGAGACGTCGGCCCAGTCCACCATCAAACTGCCGCTGGAGACGTTCTACGCCCGGGCCAGAGACGCCGACGTCCTCATCTACAACAGCACCATCGAGGGCGTGATGGAGACCCGTGACCAGCTCATCGAAAAATGCCCGATGCTGGCAGATTTCAAGGCCGTCCAGTCCGGCGACTGCTGGTGTACGGCCCAGAGCCTCTTCCAGCAGAGCATGGAGCTGGCCGACCTCATCTCGGATATGAACCTCGTCTTCACCGAGGGCTCGCCCGACCCGGCGTCCCTCCGTTTCTTACAGCGCATCGTATAAAAGGAGCTTTGTCATGACCACCACCCGCCGCCTCAGCCTCGCGTACCTCGCCCTCACGGCGGGGGTCGCGGTGCTGTTTGCACTCAATCTGTTCTGGGGCAGTGTGTCCCTGATGCCCGGCGCGGTGGCGGCAGCTCTGCTGGGCCGGGGCGAAGATGCGCTGGCCGTGGGCATCGTGCTCCAGCTCCGTCTGCCCCGGGCGGTCATGGTCGTGCTGCTGGGCGCGGCCCTCTCAGCTGCAGGCTACCTCCTGCAGACCTTCTTCGCCAACCCCATCGCCGGCCCCTTCGTCATGGGCGTGTCCAGCGGTGCAAAGCTGGCAGTGGCCCTGACGATGGTGGTGTTTTTACAGCGGGGGCTGCTCACCAGCTCGGCCACCCTCATCATCGCCGCCTTTGCAGGCTCGATGGCGGCTATGGCCTTTGTGTTGGTGGTGGCCCGGCGGGTGCCGCGGATGAGCATCCTCGTCATCTGCGGCATCATGATCGGTTATATCTGCTCGGCTGTCACCGACATCGTGGTGACTTTCGCTCAGGACTCCAACATCGTCAATCTCCACAACTGGTCGATGGGCAGCTTTTCCGGCATGACCTGGGCCAACGTGGGTGCAGCGGCCTGCGTGGTGCTGCCCGCGCTGGCGGCGGCGTTCCTGCTCTCGAAGCCCATGGCGGCCTACCAGATGGGCGAGAGCTACGCCAGGAGCGTCGGCGTACCGGTGCGGGCCTTCTCGACGGCCCTCGTGCTGCTTTCCAGCCTGCTTTCCGCCTGCGTGACGGCCTTTGCAGGCCCCATCTCCTTTGTGGGCATCGCGGTGCCGCATCTGGTCAAGAACCTGCTGGGCAGCGCAAAGCCCCTTTATGTCCTGCCGGGCTGCTGTCTGGGCGGGGCAGCGTTCTGCCTGCTCTGCGACCTCATCGCCCGCAGCCTGTTCGCGCCCACTGAGCTGTCCATCAGCTCGGTGACGGCGGTTTTCGGTGCGCCGGTGGTCATCTGGCTGCTGGTGCGCCGCCAGACACAGGAGGGCCGGGAATGAGCGATCCGAAATTCTACTGCCGCGCCGAGGACCTTGCCATCGGCTACGGCAAAACGCCCCTGATGGAGCACATCGGACTCGGCGTCGGGAAGGGGACCATCCTCACCCTCATCGGCCCCAACGGCGCGGGAAAATCCACCCTGCTCAAGACGCTGGCAGCGCAGCTGGCCCCCCAGGGGGGCGCTGTGCTGCTGGACGGCAAAAATCTCGCGGACTACTCCGGCCCGGAGCGCGCCCGCAAAATGGCTCTGATGGTGCCTCACACCCGCCGCACCGAGCTGATCACCTGCTTCGAGATGGCGTCTGCCGGGCGCTACCCCTACACGGGGCGGCTGGGTGTCCTCTCGGCAGAAGATAAGCGCCGGGTCCATGCCGCGCTGGCCCTCGTGGGGGCCGAGGCGCTGGCAGGCCGGGACTTCAACCGCATCAGCGACGGCCAGCGCCAGCGCGTCCTGCTGGCTCGGGCCATCTGCCAGCAGCCGGAGCTGATATTATTGGACGAGCCTACGTCTTTCCTTGACATCAAGGGAAAGGCCGAATTGCTGGCCATCCTGAAAAGCCTCGCCCGCGACAAGAAGATGGCCGTCATCCTGAGCCTCCACGAGCTGGAGCTGGCGCAGAAAGTTTCCGACAAGGTCGTCTGCGTCTCGGCGGCGGGCGTCTCGGACGTCATGACACCGGAAGAGGCCTTTGCCCGGGAAAACATCTGCAAAATTTATGCTCTGACCGATGAGCAGTACGCATTCCTCTACGGTGAGGCAAAAGCGCCGGAGGAAAAGCGCCCGCTCTTTGAGCACTACGTCCGCAGCGGCCAGAAGCTCCTGCGCTGCGGCTATACCACCGGCACCTGTGCGGCGCTGGGCGCGGCGGGCGCGGTACGGTTGCTGCTCACCGGCCGCACCCCCGAGACGGTGGCCCTCCGCACCCCGAAGGGCATCGTGGTGGAGGTAGAGCCTATCTTCTGCCGCCTGTCCGGCGGGGGGGCTGAGTGCGCCATCCGGAAGGACGGCGGCGACGATGTGGATGTGACCACCGGTCTGCCGGTCATCGCCAGTGCCGCCCTCCGGCCCGAACTGGCCGGCGAGGTGCGCATCCACGGCGGTGAGGGCGTGGGCCGGGTAACAAAGCCCGGTCTCGACCAGCCCGTGGGCGAAGCTGCCATCAACCACGTCCCCCGGGCCATGATAAAGGAAGCGCTGGAAAAAGAGGCCGAATCTGCCGGGTATGCGGGCGGTTTTGACGTCACCATCTCCATCGAGGGAGGGGCCGAAACGGCGAAGCGCACTTTCAACCCCCATATGGGCGTGGAAGGGGGCCTCAGCGTCCTCGGCACCAGCGGCATCGTCGAGCCCATGAGCCAGCAGGCCATCCTCGACACCATCCAGCTGGAAATGGGGCAGGCGGCGCTTCGGGCCGGAAGCCCCCGGCGGCTCATCCTCGCCCCGGGCAACTACGGCCTCGACTATCTCCACGAGAAGATGCCCGCCCTAAAGAATATCCCGGTGGTCAAGACCTCGAACTTCATCGGGGATACGATGGATATGGCGGCGGCGTCAAAATTCGAGCAGGTGGTGCTGGTGGGCCACATCGGCAAGCTGGTCAAACTGGCGGGCGGCGTCATGAACACCCACTCCCGCACAGCCGACTGCCGCACCGAGCTGCTCTGCGCCCACGCCGCCCTCTGCGGTGCATCCCGGGACGTCTGCGCGGCCCTGATGAACGCGGCCACCACCGACGCCTGCATGGAGATCTTAGACAAAGCAGAGATGAGAGAGCCGGTGCTGTCCAGCCTGCTGGACGCCATCCAGCTCCACCTCGACCGCCGCGCCGCCGGGGCGTTCCGGGTGGGCGCGGTGCTCTTCTCGAACCAATACGGCCCGCTGGGCCAGACCAGAACTGCAAAGGAGCTGCTGGACGAATGGAAAAACGGATAGGCACTTTTTACGGCGTCAGCGTCGGCCCGGGCGACCCCGAGCTCATGACCCTGCAGGCTGTCCGCCGCCTCGAAAACTGTCCGGTCATCGCCGCGCCCCAGACCCCGAAGGGCGGGATGCTGGCGCTGGACATCGCAAAAGGTGCGGTGGAGCTGAGCGGCAAGACCATCCTGCCACTGCGCTTCGCCATGAGCCTTGACCCGGCGGTGCAGAAAGCCGCCCACATCGAGGCGGCCCGGGCCGTGAAAGAATATCTCGACGCCGGGCAGGATGTCGCCATGCTCAACCTCGGCGACGTATCCGTCTACGCCACCTTCGGCTACCTGCAGGAGATCTTGGAGGCCGAGGGCTGCAAGACCGTGATGCTCCCCGGCGTGACGAGCTTCTGCGCCGCTGCGGCCCGGCTGGGCCAGTCCCTGACGGGCGGCATGGAGCAGCCGCTGACCATCGCCCCGGGACGCTGCGCCGCTGAGGTGCTGGCCGCACCGGGCGCAAAAGTGCTGATGAAATCGGGCCGTCAGCTGCCCGAGACGCTGGCCGCGCTGGCCAACGCCGGGCTTCTGAGCCGGAGCGCGATGGTCTGTAACTGCGGCCTGCCGAACGAGGAGGTCTGGCCCGACCTGACCGATTACGACCCGGCCCGGTCGGCGGGCTATTTCGCAACGATTTTGGTGAAGGAGGGGTAAGATATGGTCCATTTTGTAGGAGCCGGGCCGGGTGCGCCCGACCTCATCACCCGGCGGGGTGCGGCCCTGCTGGCCGATGCCGACTGCATCATCTACGCGGGCAGTCTCGTCAACCCGGCCCTGCTGGGGCTGGCGAAGCCCGGCTGTGTCCTCTATAACAGCGCCGAGATGACGCTGGAACAGGTGCTGGACACCATCCGTGCCGCCGAAAAGGCCGGAGGCACTACGGTCCGCCTCCACACCGGCGACCCCTGCCTCTACGGGGCCATCCGGGAGCAGATGGACGCGCTGGATGCTGACGGCATCCCTTATGACGACACCCCGGGCGTGTCCAGCTTCTGCGGTGCGGCGGCGGCACTCTGTGTCGAGTACACCCTGCCCAACGTCAGCCAGACCGTCATCATCACCCGGATGGAGGGCCGCACTCCTGTTCCTGAGGCCGAACAGCTGGCAAAGCTGGCTGCTCACGGGGCTACCATGGTTATCTTCCTCTCCATCGGGCTGGTGGACAAAGTCCGGCAGGCCCTTCTCGAGAGCGGCGGCTACCGCCCCGATACCCCTGCCGCTGTGGTCTATAAGGCCACCTGGCCCGAGCAGAAGGTGGTGCGCTGCACAGTCTCCACACTGGCCGAGGAGACCCGCAAAAACGGCATCACCAAGACCGCCCTCATCGTCGTGGGCGACTTTCTGGGCGAAAACTACGAGCGCAGCAAGCTCTACGACCCTGCCTTTACCACCGAGTTCCGGCAGGGAACGGAGGCCGGGCAGTGAGCCGGGCATATCTGGCCTTCACCGCAAAAGGCGAAGCGCTGGCCCATCGGCTGGCGGAAGCTTTGCCCGGCAGCGTGAGCCGCTGCGGCGGAGACGTGACCCTGAAAGACTGGACGGCGGAGCATTTTGCACAGGACGAGGCCCTGATTTTTGTGGGAGCTGTGGGCATCGCGGTGCGGGCCATCGCGCCCCACTGCAGGAGCAAGGCCGCCGACCCGGCGGTGGTGGTCGTGGACGAGGGCGGGAACTTCGCCGTGCCGCTCCTGTCGGGCCATCTGGGCGGTGCCAACGCGCTGGCCCGGGCGCTGGCAAAAGCGTGCGGCGCGGTGCCGGTCATCACGACGGCCACCGACGTCAACGGTCTCTTCGCCGTGGACCTCTGGGCCAAGGCCCAGAACTGCGCTGTCCTTGAGCCGGAGCGCATCAAGCGCGTCAGCGGCGCCCTGCTGGCCGGGCAGACTGTCCGGTACTGGTCGCCGTGGCCGGTGGCGGGGGAGGCCCCCGCCGGCGTGGAAAAAACTGACGCACCCGAAGCCGCCGACTTCGCCCTGACCCTCACGCCGCAGGGCGAGGCGCTCCACCTCGTCCCCTGCATCGGGGTGCTGGGGGTGGGGTGCCGCCGCGGCACGACGGCCCAGCAGCTGGAAGAAGCCTTTGCGGCGTTCTGTGCCGCGTCCGGTCTCAGCCCGGCGGCGGTCTGCGCAGCTGCCAGCATCGACCTGAAAAAAGATGAGCCGGGGCTTGTAGAGTTTTGCAAAGCCCACGGCTGGCCCATCACGTTCTATCCGGCCGACGAACTGCGGGCCGTGCCGGGACAGTTCACCCCGTCGGCCTTTGTGGCAAGTGTCACCGGCGTGGACAACGTCTGTGAGCGCTCGGCGGTAAAAGCCTCGGGCGGGACGCTCCTTCTGCCCAAAACGGCAGGCGGCGGCGTGACGCTGGCGCTGGCTGTCCGCCCCTTTGCACCCGATTGGAGGACAGAGCAATGAGTGAGAGTAAAAAGACCGTGTTCGTCGTGGGGCTTGGCCCCGGCGGCGGACAGTTTCTGACCGTGCAGGCGCAGAGCGCCTTGCAGCAGGCCGAGGTGTTGTGCGGCTATACGGTCTACATCGACCTTGTGCGCCCCCTCTACCCGGAAAAAGAGTGCTACACCACCGGCATGACCCGGGAGATCGACCGCTGCCGCTGGTCGCTGGATACCGCCCGGGCGGGTCGGGACGTGGCGCTGGTCTGCTCCGGCGACGCCGGGGTCTACGGCATGGCCAGCCCGCTGCTGGAGCTGGCCGAAGAGTACCCGGACGTCAACGTGGAGGTCGTCCCCGGCCTGACCGCCGCCCTCAGCGGCGGGGCGGTGCTGGGTGCGCCGCTGGCCCACGATTTCTGCGTCATCTCGCTGTCGGACCGCCTCACGCCGTGGGAGGTCATCGAAAAGCGGCTGGCCTGCGCCGCTCAGGGCGATTTCGCACTGGCGCTGTACAATCCCTCGTCCAAGGGCCGCCCGGACTATCTGCGCCGGGCCGTGGACATCCTGCTGGCGAACGGCAAAGCCCCGGACACTCTCTGCGGTTCTGTGCGGAACATTGGTCGGGAAGGGCAGGAAAAGCACATCCTGACCCTTAGCCAGCTCCGGGACACCGAGGTGGATATGTTCACCACCGTCTTTGTGGGCAACGCCGCCACCCGCGCGCTGAGCGGGCGGATGGTCACGCCGCGGGGGTACCGCCGATGAACGTCGTCGTTTTCAGCGGCACCACCGAGGGGCGGGAGCTTTCCCGCCAGCTGGCGGCACTGGGCATTGAAGTCACCGTCAGCGTGGCCACCCCGCTGGGGCAGGAAGAGCAGGGGAGCGCCCCCGGCGTCACCGTCCGGTGCGGGCGGCTCCTGCCCGATGAGATGGCCGCGCTCTTAGGGGATGCCGCCCTCTGCATCGACGCCACCCACCCCTATGCAGTGGAGGCGACCAAAAACATCAAAGCAGCGGCAGAGAAGGCCGGGGTGGAATACCTCCGCCTGCTGCGCCCGGCCAGTCCGCTGCCGGAAAACTGTCTCGTCTTTGAGAGCGCAAAGCAGGCGGCAGAAGCGCTGGCTGCAGAAGAGGGCAACCTTCTATTGGCCACCGGGGCCAAGGAGCTGGCGCAGTTTGCGGCCATCCCGCCCGAACGGCTCTACCCCCGCGTCCTGCCCACGCTGGAAAGCATCGCGGCCTGTGAGGCGGCGAACATCCCCCACCGCAACATCATCGCCATGCAGGGTCCCTTCAGCTTTGCCCTCAATCAGGCCATGATGGAGCAGTTCCATATCCGCTGGCTCGTCACAAAGGACGGCGGCGCAGCCGGAGGCTTCGACGAAAAAGCCGCCGCCGCCTCTGCCGCCGGGGCGCAGCTGGTGGTCATCCGCCGCCCGCCCGAGCAGGGCGAGACGGCTTTCGAGGTGCTGAAACGCTGCAAGGAGATGATAAGATGAATGTGACACTCATCGGCATGGGTTCCGGCCAGCCGGAGAACCTGACCCTTCAGGGCCTGGCCGCACTGCGGCAGGCCGACCTCATCCTGGGCGCACGGCGTCTGCTGGCAGTTCTGCCTGCCGGCTGCACCGAGAACCGCGCCGCCGCCTACCGCCCCGACGAGGTGGCAGAGCTGCTGCAGACTTCCGGCGCGGAGAACGCCGTGCTGGTCTACAGCGGCGACACCGGCTTTTACTCCGGCGCGTCCTCCATGATGGAAAAGCTGGAGGCCCTCGGCGTCCGCGCCCGGGTGCTGCCTGGCCTTTCCAGCATCCAGCTGCTGGCGGCGGCGCTGGGCCGTCCGTGGCAGGGGTGGAACCTTGTTTCGGCCCATGGCCGCACCTGTGACCCGGTGGCCGAGTGTATGCAGGGCAGACCCACCTTCTTCCTCACCGGCGGCAGTGAAGACCCCGCCACCCTCTGCGCCCAGCTGGCGGCAGAGGGCTTCGGGGACGTGCAGGGCGTCGTGGGCCAGTGCCTCGGCACGCCGGAAGAAAAGCTCTTCCGCGGCAGCGTCAAAGAGCTGGCCGCAGGCCGCTTCAACAGCCTGAGCGTCCTTCTCGTGGAGGCGGTGGAGGGACTGCCCCGCCGCGCCCCGGGCCTGCCGGACGAAGCCTTCGAGCGGGGCGACGTTCCCATGACCAAGCAGGAAGTCCGGGCCGCTGTGCTGGCGAAGCTGGCCGTCCGCCCGGAAGACATCCTGTGGGACGTGGGGGCCGGGACGGGCAGCGTCAGCGTGGAGCTGGCATTGGCCGCGCCCCGGGGCCGGGTGTACGCGGTGGAGTGCAGGCCGGAGGGATGTGCGCTCATCAAAGCCAACCGCGAAAAATTCAGGACCCGGAACCTCGTCCTCGTGGAGGGGCTTGCCCCCGCCGCGCTTTCGGACCTGCCCGCGCCGGACGCTGTCTTCATCGGCGGCAGCAAGGGCAGCCTTGCCGCCATCGTGGACGCCGCGCTGGATAAGAACCCCGACGCCCGTATCTGTGTGTCGGCCATCGCCCTCGAGACCCTTTCGGCGGCGGTGACCGCGCTGACGGCCAAAGGCCGAACCGTGCAGGTGAGCCAGATCGCCGTCAGCCGGGCAAAAGCCGTGGGCGGGCTGCACCTCATGATGGCCCAGAACCCCATCTACCTCATCACAGGAGAATGACATGATACAGTTTCTGCTGGCGGCACCCCGCTCGGGCAGCGGCAAGACCACCATGACCTGCGCCCTGCTCATGGCCCTCAAACGGCGGGGTTGTGCGCCCTGCGCCTTCAAGAGCGGGCCAGACTACATCGACCCCATGTTCCACCGGGCCGTGCTGGGGGTGGAGAGCCGCAACCTCGACCTCTTTTTCTCTGCGCCCGAAACGGTGCGCGCCCTCTACGCGAAGGGTGCCGCCGGCCACGGTGCGGCGGTGTGCGAGGGGGCTATGGGCTTTTACGACGGCCTCGGGGGCGTGAGCGACAGAGCCAGCGCGTGGCATCTGGCCGACACACTGGACCTGCCGGTGCTGCTGGTGGTGGAGCCAAAGGGTCAAAGCCTGACGCTGGCCGCAGAGCTGAACGGGCTGAAAAACTTCCGCACTCCCAGCCACATCGCAGGCATCCTGCTGAACAACTGTACAGCACGGATGCACGCTCTGCTGGCTCCGATGCTGGAAAAAGAGACGGGTCTGCCGGTGCTGGGCTTTCTGCCGAAACTCCCGGAGGCCGTCATCGGTTCCCGCCATCTGGGCCTCTACACGGCGGCGGAAGTGGAAAATTTACAGCAGAAGCTGGCCCTTCTGGCCGACGCGGCGGAGGAGCACATCGACTGGCCCCGCCTGCTGGCCCTCTGCGAAAAGGAGCCGCCCGTCCTGCCGGTGCAGCCGGAGACGCTTCCGGCCCGCGTCCGCATCGCCGTGGCGCAGGACGAGGCGTTCTGCTTTACTTACGCCGAGACGCTGGAGGCCTTTCGGGACGCCGGGGCAGAGGTGGTCTTTTTCAGCCCCCTCCGCGACACAGCTCTGCCGGAAAACATCGGCGGGCTGTATCTGCCCGGCGGCTACCCGGAACTTCACGCAAGAGAATTGAGTGAAAATACCTCGCTTCTGCGCGAGATAAAGCAAAAAATCGAGTCCGGTCTGCCCACAGCGGCCGAGTGCGGGGGCTTCCTCTATCTGGGGCAGAGCCTCACGGACGCCGAGGGGCAGAGCTGGCCGATGGTGGGCGTTCTGCCGGGCGAAGCAAAAGATGCCGGACGTCTCGTCCGCTTCGGCTACGCCGCGCTGAGCGCAGACTTGGACAGTATGCTCTTCCGGGCCGGGGAGAGCTTTCCCATCCACGAATTCCACCACTGGGATTCCACCGCCAACGGCACGGCCCTCGCGGCAAAAAAGCCGGTGGGCGGCGCAGCGTGGCGGTGCGGATCTGTAAACGAGCATTTCTATGCGGGCTTCCCGCATTTGTACTGGGCGGGTACGCCCCTGCCGCAGCGCTTTGTCGCCGCGGCTGAAAATTACAGGAGAGATCATGACTGAGACAGAACTGGCCGCCCTCTGTGCGGCCATCACGCCGCCGGATGAAGCCGCCCGGGCGGCGGCGCACGCCCACTGGGCCAGCCTTGCAAAGCCGCTGGGCGGGCTGGGCGGATTGGAAACGACCATCGAGGACGCCGCCGCCCTCACCGGCAGCGCAAAGCTGGATATTTCCCACCGGGCGGTGCTGGTGCTCTGCGCCGATAACGGTGTGGTGGCCCAGGGCGTCAGCCAGACCGACAGCAGCGTGACCCGCGCAGTGGCTGAGAACCTCGCCGCCCGCCGCACCAGCGTCTGCCGGATGGCACAGACCGCCCGGTGCGAGGTGGTGCCGGTGGATATGGGCATCGCGGGCGACCCGGTCCCGGGCGTCCTCGACTGCCGCATCGCCCCCGGCACAGCGGACTTCACCCTCGGCCCGGCTATGAGCCGGGGGCAGGCCGTGGAGGCCATCGGCAGGGGCATCCGGCTGGTGCAGGAGCAGAAGAAAGCGGGCGTCGGCCTGCTGGCTACCGGTGAGATGGGCATCGGCAACACCACGACATCCAGCGCCATGGCCGCTGTGCTGCTGGGCCAGCCCGTCGAAGTGATGACGGGCCGGGGCGCGGGCCTTTCGGACGAGGGACTTGCCCGGAAGATCGACGCTATCCATCGCGGTATCGCAAAAAATCAGCCCGACTCTGCCGATGCACTGGACGTGCTGGCAAAGCTGGGCGGCTTCGACATCGCCGGACTCTGCGGCGTCTTCCTCGGCGGGGCGCTGGAAGGTGTGCCGGTGCTGGCCGACGGTTTCATCAGCTGTGTGGCGGCGCTCTGCGCTGTCCGGCTCTGCCCGGCGGCGGCCAAGGCTGTTTTTGCAAGCCACTGCTCCACTGAACCGGCCGCAAAACTGGTGCTGGACGCTCTGAACAAAAAAGCCATCATCACGGCGGGCCTGCATCTGGGCGAAGGCACCGGCGCGGTGGCCGCCATCCCGCTGTGGGACATGGCGCTGGCCGTTTACGATGGCTGTTATTCCTTTGAAGAGGGCGGCATCGAAGCCTACACGCCGCAGGAGGGCGAAGGATGCTGACGCTGGTGCTCGGCGGCGCGGCCAGCGGCAAAAGCGCCTACGCCGAGAGCCTTGTGCTCAAGACCGGCCTGCCCCGCTATTACCTCGCCACCATGCAGGTTTGGGATGCCGAGTGCGCCGCCCGGGTGGAAAAACACCGGAAAATGCGGGCGCAAAAGCTGTTCGAAACGCTGGAATGCCCGCTCCACCTCGACCGTCTGTCCCTGCCCGGCCGGGGGACCGTCCTGCTGGAAGACCTCGGCAACCTCGTCGCCAACGAGCTTTACAGCCCCGGCGGGGCAGGAAAGCACACCGCCGAGGCCGTTTTGGCCGGGCTGGAACGCCTCGCCGCCGGGTGTGATAACCTTATCGTCGTATCGAACGAGGTGTTCAGCGGCGGTGCCGACTACGCGGGCGACACCGACCAGTATCTGCTGGCGCTGGCGCAGGTGAACAACGCCTTCGCCGCCCGGGCGGACAACGTCTGCCGGGTGGTCTGCGGCCTGCCGGTGTACTACAAAGGGGGAGAAAAGCTGTGACTGTTTTGCAGACCATCGCGGTGGCCTTTGCGATGTTTTCGGCCCTGCCGGTGCCGCAGTTCGAGTGGAACGAAAAAAATATGCGGTACGCCATGTGTGCCTTCCCCCTCATCGGGCTGGTGTGCGGCGGGCTGTGGTGTCTCTGCGGCGTCCTGCCCCTGCCGGGGCTGGCCCGGGCGGCGGCGTTCTGCCTCGTGCCGGTGGCCATCACCGGCGGCATCCATCTCGACGGCTACGCCGACACTTCGGACGCCCTCTCGAGCTACGGCGACCGCGAAAAAAAGCTTGAAATTCTGAAAGACTCCCACTGTGGGGCCTTCGCTGTCATCCGGCTGTGCTGCTACTTTGTGGCCTACTTCGGCCTCTGCGGCAGTGTGCGGTTCACACCCCGGGCGGGCCTGTGCTGGACGCTGGCGCTGGTGCTGGAGCGGGCGCTGTCGGGCTTTGCCGTGGCGGCGTTCCCGCTGGCGAAAGACACCGGCCTCGCCCACACCTTCGCCACAGCGGCCGATCAACAGACCGTCCGCCGCTTCCTCTGCGGCCTGTCGGCTCTGCTCATCCTGGCGCTGACGGCGCTGGGCGGCGGCGGGCTGGCGGCGGCGGCGATTCTGGCACTGTGGCGCTATTATTTCGTGGCCAAAAGGCAGTTTGGCGGCATCACCGGCGACCTGGCCGGGTGGTTTTTACAGCGGGCCGAGCTGTGGATGCTGGCGGCGCTGGCCGTCAGCCAGTGGGGAGGAGTGCTGTAAATGATGTTCATCACAGGGCCGCTTTACAGCGGCAAGCGCACCTTTGCGCGGAACTTCCGGGGCAGCATCATCGCCGATGTGCAGGACGCCGCCGCCGAGACTCAGACCCCGGAGCAGCTCGAAACGCTGGCCCGGGAGCTGGCGGAATATGATATTGTCATCGCCACCGAGGTCGGCGGCGGTGTTGTCCCGATGGATGCTGAGGAGCGCGCCGGGCGGGAGGCCGCCGGACGGCTGGCCTGCCTGCTGGCAGAGCGCGCCGACTGCGTGGTGCAGATGTTCTGCGGCATCCCGACGGTATTGAAAGGAGAATTACCCCAATGTTGATCTATCTGCTGCGTCACGGCCTGACCGAATACAATGCCCAGAAGCGCTATCAGGGCCAGCGCGACATCCCGCTCTCGGCAGAGGGCCTGAGCCAGCTGCGCCGGGCCGACATCGACCCGAAGGTGGTCTATATCACCCCGCTGCAGCGGACGGCCCAGACGGCCCGGGTGCTCTTTCCGGATGCAGAGCTCGTGGTCGTGAAGGACCTACAGGAGATGTGCTTCGGCAGTTTCGAGGGCAAAAACTACGTCGAGATGGAGCACGACGCCGATTATCAGGCGTGGGTGCAGGCCAACTGCGAGAGCAAATGCCCCGATGGTGAGCGGAAGGACGACTTCTCGAACCGCATCTGCAATGCCTTCTCTGCTCTGGTGGACAAGGCGCTGGCCGACGGCAAAGAGCTGTTGGTCATCCTGGCCCACGGCGGCACCCAGATGGCGGCCATGGAGCGGTACGCCCTGCCCAGGCGCGATTATTATGCGTGGTGCGGCCCCAACGCGGGCGGCTATGTGCTGGATGCCGCCGACTGGGCCGAGAAGCGCCAGCTCCACCTCGTGAAGACCGTGCAGTACACGAAAGACGCGGAGGCCGGCGTATGATGACCGCCTGGGCTGTGCTGGGAGGCTTCGAGCTGGATGCCATTTTCGGCGACCCGGCGTGGCTGCCCCACCCGGTGGTGTACATGGGCAAAGCCATCTCCCGGCTGGAAAAATTCCTCCGCGCCCGCCTGCCCAAAACGCCGCAGGGCGAGCTGCTGGGCGGCGCGGTGCTGGCGT
>OGDG01000497.1_pt1 | contig 21155 bp, 15 predicted proteins | sample 1570391 | NCBI WGS metagenome assembly OGDG01 (sample SAMEA2582186, study PRJEB24529) | metagenome | biome: Human gut stool | place: China | collected 2011 | reverse complement strand
GGTGCAGGAATACCGCGCCGCCCATCCGCTCAGCGAGACGCTGCGCCCGCGTATCCCCGCCCCTGCCTTTACCTACTACGGCAAAGAGGTGTGGGAGCAGGCGCTGGCGGCTATCCTCTGCGGCGAAAACCTGCTGCTGGCCGGCGGAAAGGCCACCGGCAAAAACGTGCTGGCAGAAAATCTTGCCGCCGCCTTTGGCCGCCCCGCGTGGGACATCTCCTTTCATGTAAACATGGACGCCGCCTCCCTCATCGGCATGGATACCTTTGCGGGCGGACAGGTGGTGTTCCGTCCCGGGCCGGTGTACCGCTGCGCACAGTGCGGCGGTTTTGGCGTGCTGGACGAGATCAACATGGCCAAAAACGAGCGCCATCGACGTGCCCGGGTACGACCGCATCCCGCTGGCCGAGGAGACCCGCTTTATCGCCACCATGAACTACGGCTATGCGGGCACCCGGGAGCTGAACGAAGCGCTCACCTCCCGCTTTGCGGTGGTGCAGATGCCCACCATCACGCAGGATAATCTGGAAAAGCTGCTGCGGGCGCAGTTCCCGGATCTTGCCGCAAAGTATGTGCACCAGTTCGCACTGCTGTTTCTGGACCTGCAGAAAAAGTGCGACAGTGCCGAGATCTCCACCAAGGCGCTGGATCTGCGCGGTATGCTGGACGCGCTGCGGCTGATCCGCAGGGGCATCCCCGCCGGGGCGGCGCTGGATATGGGCATCACCAACAAGGCCTTTGACTCCTACGAGCAGGGACTGATCCGGGACGTGATCGCCGCGCGCATCCCGGCCAAGCTGGATGCCGGAAAGCTGTTTGCCTGATGGACGCCCAGAGCTACACCGCGCAGGAGCGGCGTGCGGCCAATCAGGTCTGGGCCGCTGCCGGTGCTTACGGCTTCGAGCCGCTGTTTCTGGCCCGCAACACGGACGGCACCATTGATTTTTATATGAACTGCATCGTGGGACTGGCGCACAAATACTACGGTGACGCGCTGATCCGGGACATTTTTTCCGCATGGGAGGGCGACACGCGCCAGCCCATGCTGGACGATATGGCGTGGCTGTACTTAGAAAACGCCGCCTACCGGCTGGAGCTTCCCCGCCGCCCGGTGCTGGAAGCGCTGCGGTTTGCCCACGCGGACTACTTTTTTGCCATTCAGTACAAGCTTTCGCGGCAGGAGTGGATGGCGAAAAACCAGCTGGTGTACACCATGCAGGCTGCACGCTGGCGCAAGGTGCTGGGACGCACCGCTCCGGTCATGACCCCTTACGAGAGCAGCCTTGCCGCCGCGCTGGAACCGGAGACCGTACCGGAACCAGCACAGCTCAAAAACGACCTGCTGGCGCTGTTTGCAAAATTTGCCCTGTTTGACGGCGAGGTACGCCAGAAGCCCGCGCTGCATCTGCGGTTGCAGGGCTTTTGGGCAAAGCTTGCCACCAAAACCATGCCCACCCAGATGATCAAGACCGACCGGGTGACGGTGGAGCATTCCGGTGCGGTGGATGCCACAGGCAGCGGGCTGGCGGTGGACAAGCGCCGGGCAAACATTACCCTGAAGCAACGCGCCGCACAGGATCGCGCCTACATTGAAAGCTGCTTTGGGCGCTGTTTCTACCCGCCGGAGCAGCTGCGCAAGGCCGAGCAGGAGTTGTGCACCGGGGTGCATCTGGGCTGTCATCTGTGGTTCAGCGCCGGTGTACCCAGCCCGGCGCAGGCACCCACCCCGGAGGCGCGGCAGCTGGCACAGCAGGCCGAATTGCAGGCCGAACGCAACCGCGCCTACTATGCCAAAAATCAGGAGCTGCACCGCAGCGTGGTGCTGCGCCTTACCGAGCAGATCCGCAACTGCATTCTGGTGCATCAGCAGCCCGACCAGCGGATAGCGCGCAGCGGTGATCTGTGCGCCGGGCGGGTGTGGCGTGCCCCTTACCTGAACGATGACCGGGTGTTTTTGTGCCCGGAGGAGGAGAACTGCCCCGCCTTTACAGTGGATCTGCTGCTGGATGCCTCCGCATCCCGCCTGCACTGTCAGGAGGTGATCGCGGCGCAGGGTGTCATATTGGCCGAAAGTCTGGCTAACTGCGGCATACCGGTTCGGGTAAGCGCCTTCAGCAGCCTGCGGGGCTACACGGTGCTGCGGGTGCTGAAAGGCTTTGCGGACAAAAACCGGCAAAACATCTTCCGCTACTTCGCCTCGGGCTGGAACCGGGACGGTCTGGCGCTGCGGGCGGCGGGCGACCTGATCCGGTACGCCCCCGGCCCTGCCCCGCGCCACCTGATGATCCTGCTGACCGACGCCAGCCCCAACGACAGCCGCCGCATCCCGCCCACGGCACAGAACCCGCTGGGCTGCGCCTACGAGGACGCCGCCGGTGTAGCCGATACCGCCGCACAGGTGCGCACCTTGCAGCGGCAGGGCGTGCGGGTGTCTGCTGTTTTTATGGGCGAGGACAGCAGCGCCGGTGCCGCCGCGCAGATCTACGGCAAAAATATGGCACGCATCCGCGGCATGGATCAGCTTGCCCGCGCTGCCGGACGGCTGATCCAGAACGAGATCCGGGAACTTGGCGACTGAAAAAACAAAACGACCCCTGTGGGAGCAGTTCCGGCCTTAGCCGGCATCTCCCGCAGGGGTCATTTTTTACAACCGCACATCTCAGTGTACAACCATACTTTGAACTTTTGTTTGCAATGCGCTGTAGTTTTTTGCAAAAATTTGTTGTTTCGGAAAACTTTCAGTTGTTTTTTGTCTGAAAGTATGCTATACTATGTTCAGAGAAGTTTTATGCAGCCTGACGGCCCGATCACCCGGCTGGCGCTTTTACAACGTTTCGCTGTTTGCTTTTATCGCAAGGCAAGAAATTAGTGCAACATTCAAACAGCATATTTGCGATATGCAATTCAACGTTGTTGCTGTTGCATTAAAAAGTTGAATTGCTATAGGAAGGAGATCAATCATGGACGCTTCCCGTTATTTTGACGCCATGCATAACGCCATGTCCACCCAGCACGTCGGTGCACAGTTGCTGCTTACCGTCCGTTTGCAGGATACCTGCGGCAACGATGCCTATCTTGAAGTAAAACAGCTGCCCGGGGAGCAAAGCGCCCTTGTGTGCTACTCCACCATGGGGCGGCGCTGCCTGAATTTCCAGCTGTTCCGCAAGGGCTGGCAGCTGTGCCACAATGCGGATGGGCAGCTGACCGGGCGTTTTCCGTCCAGCGCCGACAGCCTGCTGAGCCAGACCGACTTCCGCGCCTACTGCCGGGAGGATCGGCTGGATGCTGCCCGCACCCAGCGCCTTATTGAGGAGCTGGGGCAGCGCGCCGGGACCAACTATGTTGGCATCATCCCGCAGAATGCCCGCACCGGTGCACAGATCACAGTGGAAAGTCACCTTGGCTGCGGTGCACGCTGGAGCTACTGGAATCAGGACACATCCCCCTGCCTGCCGCTGGCCGCCATTTTGTACTGGCTGGCTGATTTTCTGGCCGGGAACGAGCGACGCGCGTTGCAGTCTGACCCGCAGGCTGCTGCTCTGGCTGCGCAGTGGCTGGCAAAGGATACGGCTGTGTTCTTCCGCCCCTCCCCTGCCTTGACCGTATCCCCCGCAGCCGGTCACAGTGTCCCGGCTGCACGGCGCACCCGCCCCGCCCCGGTGCCTGCCGCACGCAGCAAGAGCTGGCAGAGCGTTTTGGCTGCTATGGCTGCGGTGTAAGCTGGTACCATTTCAATCTGGTTTATATATAAAAGACGAGTGCTCGGCAAAACCGAGCACTCGTCTTTTTTGCAGGATAACAGCAAAAAAGCACCCCGCCAACCATTTCCGGTCAGTGGGGTGCTTAGTGCTTATAGTTTACGGTTCAGCTTACGCTGCACAGCACAGGGAGGAAATCACTCCTCGATGTAGCCGTACTGCAGGTACCAGTAGCCGTAGGGGCTGTGCCAGACGCCCTTCAGAGAAGAGCTCTGCAGCCAGAATTCGTTGTAGTAAGCAACGGGGATGCAGCCCATATCCTCCATCAGGATGTCCTCAGCCTTGTGCAGCTGTGCAAAGTGCTCGGCGACATCTGCAACCTTGGAAGCCTCCATAGCAGCATCGAAGTCAGGGTTGGAGTACTTACCATCGTTGTTGCCGTTGCCGGAGCAGAACAGCTCGATCATGTTGGAAGGATCGTTGTAGTCCATGACCCAGCCGTTACGGGCAACATCGTACTCGCCGGCACGGCGAGCAGCGGTGAAGGCAGACCACTCCATCTTGCTGATGGTCAAAGTGATGCCCAGATCGCCCCAAGTCTGCTGCAGGTACTCTGCCAGAGGCACATGGTAGCCGGAATCGTTGGTGCTGTACTCGATGGTGGGGTAGCCCTCGCCATTGGGATAGCCAGCCTCTTCCAGCAGCTTCTTAGCCTCGGCCATATTTGCCTCGTAGTCATCAGCAATGTAGGGAGAACCGCCGTTTGCGTTGTCGTAGAAGTAGCCCTGCGCGTCCACGATGCTAGGGCCGACCAGGTTGGAAGCAGCAGAGTAGGTGCCCTGCATGATGGTGTTGGCAACGTAGTCGCGGTCGATAGCCAGAGCCAGAGCCTTGCGGACCTTGGCATCCTTGAAGGCATCACGCTGCAGGTTCATGCTGACGTAATAGGTGCCCAGAATGGGGTCAACATAGAAGTCGCCGCCATCCTCTGCCTTGGTCAGGCTGGGGATCTCGTCGGTGGGCACGTCCTTGATCAGGACAGCCTCGCCGCTGTTATAAGCAGCGAAGCAAGCGGAAGAGTCCTCCAGCAGCAGCAGGGTGATGCTGTCGGAAACGATCTTGGAGCTATCCCAGCCGCCAACGTAGTTGGGGTTCTTGGACAGAACGATACGCTCGGAGGGGGTCCACTCGGTGATCATGTAGGGGCCGTTGGAGACGAAGGTCTCAGCGGAGGTGCACCATGCATCGCCGTTGGCCTCAACGGTAGCCTGCTGCACAGGGCTCATGGATGCGAATGCAGCCATCTTGTCGAAGTAGGAGCAGGGGTAGGACAGCACGATGGTCAGGGTCTTGCCGTCGTCGCTTGCCTTGACGTTCAGCGCATCGGGGTTGGGCTCTGCAGTGGGGTTGCCGTCTGCATCGGGGAAGCCGGCAGCTGCGTCAAAACCATCGATCATGCCCAGGCAGGTCTCTGCGTAGGGAGCTGCGGTGTCGGGGTTGACCATACGCTTGAAGGTGTACTCGAAGTCCTTAGCGGTCAGGTCGGTGCCATCGCTCCACTTCAGGCCGTCACGCATGGTGAAGGTCCAAGTCAGGCCGTCCTCGCTTGCTTCCCAGCTCTCAGCCTGGCCACCAATAACTTCGTTGTTCTCGTTGATGATCAGCAGGGGCTCGAAGATGGTGATGATGGTGTTGGCGCCATCAACAGCGCTGTTCAAAGAGGGATCCAGAGTCTCGGGGTTGGGGCCGTACTGGACGGTGAAGCCAGCGGTGTTGACACTGCCGGTAGAAGAGCCAGCAGCGGAAGAAGCAGAACCGGAGGTTGCGGTAGAACCGGACTTGCTGCCGCCACAGGCTGCCAGACCCAGAGCAGCGGCACCCACGCCTGCAACCTTGAGGAAATTACGACGAGAAATGCGTTTCATAATAATATCCTTCCCTTATATCAAATTTGAGTGTGCCAGGTTCCCCCAGCCGCCTCTATATTCGATCCGGTGCAAATGTACACCGGAGGAACACGAATGATTATAATGCGTTCTCATACCGGTTACAAGTCCAAAACCTGGACTGTAACCATTTTGTGACAACATTTCAGCACTAAGTTGAATTGCTTTCACTTTTTACCGGCGTGAAGTGTTCTCACTTCACGCGGTCAAGGTGATGGCAGGCTGCCCAGTGGCCGGTGGAGACCTCCTTGAACTCGGGCACCTCGTTTGCGCACTGCTCGTCTGCATAGGGGCAACGGGTGCGGAAACGGCAGCCGGACGGCGGGTTCAGGGGGCTGGGCACATCGCCCTGCAGCACGATACGCTTGGACTGGCGGGCCGTAATGGGGTCTGCCACCGGAATTGCAGAGATCAGGCTGCGGGTGTAGGGGTGGATGCTGTGGGTGATCAGCTCGTAGCTGTCGGCCAGCTCCACCATCTTGCCCAGATACATCACACCGATGCGGTTGGAGATGTGCTTGACAACGCTCAGGTCATGGGCGATGAACAGGTAGGTCAGACCCATCTCCTGCTGCAGATCCTCGAACATATTGACGACCTGTGCCTGAATGGAAACGTCCAGTGCGGAAACAGGCTCGTCACAAACGATGAACTCGGGGTTCACAGCCAGTGCACGGGCAATGCCCACGCGCTGACGCTGACCGCCGGAGAACTCGTGGCAGTAGCGGTTTGCGTGCTCGCTGTTCAGGCCAACGCGCTCCAGCAGAGCGATGATCTTATCGTGGCGGTCCTTTTCATTCTCGGCCAGATGATGGATATCAATACCCTCACCCACGATGTCGCCAATGGTCATGCGGGGATCCAGACTTGCGTAGGGATCCTGAAAAACGATCTGCATACGGCGGCGGTAGGGCAGCATATCCACTGCGATCTTGTTGTCCTTATCGAACAGCAGGTTGCCGTCATAGTAGATCTTGCCGCCGGTGGGCTCGTACAAGCGCAGCAGGGTGCGGCCGGTAGTGGTCTTGCCACAGCCGGACTCACCTACCAGACCAAGGGTCTCGCCCTTGCGGATGGCAAAGCTTACGTCATCCACAGCCTGAACGTACTTGCGGTTCTTGCCCACACCGCCGGCGGGGAAATACTGCTGCAGGTGCTGGACTTCGACCAGCGTCTTGTGTTCACTCATTCTGCCTTTTCCCCTTTCTCAAATGCAGCCTTCTGCTGCAGCCAGCAGTAGGTATAGTGGGTATCGCTGAGCTCGGTGCGCGGGGGCATCTTGCTCAGACAGATCTTCATGCAGTTCTTGCAGCGGGGCGCAAAGGGGCAGCCGGCCGGCGGATTCAGCAGATCCACAGGGGTACCCTCGATGGGCACAAGGCGCTCGTGCTCTGCGGTGTTCAGCTTGGGAATGGAGTTGATCAGACCCTTGGTGTACTCGTGACCCGGCTGGTAGAAGATCTCGTCGGTAGTGCCGTACTCCACAATGTGGCCGGCGTACATGACGGCGATCTTCTCGCACATGGAAGCCACAACGCCCAGATCGTGGGTGATCATGATAATGCTCATGCCCAGCTTCTTGCGCAGATCCTGCATCAGCTCAAGGATCTGTGCCTGAATGGTCACATCCAGTGCGGTGGTGGGCTCATCGCAGATGAGCAGGTCCGGGTCGCAGGACAGCGCGATCGCGATGACCACGCGCTGACGCATACCGCCGGACAGCTGGTGCGGGTAGCTCTTCATCCGCTTTTCGGCGTCAGTGATACCGACTTCTTCCAGCAGCTTGAGGGCCTTCTGATACGCCTCAGCCTTGGGCATCTTGAAGTGCCAGAGCATCCCTTCCATGATCTGCTTGCCGATGGTCATGGTGGGGTCAAGGCTGGTCATGGGGTCCTGAAAGACCATGGCGATGCGCTTGCCGTTGATGTGGCGGCGGATCCACTTTTTATCTTTTTGCAGCAGATCGACGGTTTCAGGGCTGCCGTCGGCGTGATGGTAGCTGAACTGGATGCTGCCGCTGTTCACCTTGGCGTTCTGGGCCAGAATGCCCATGGCTGCCTTCATGGTGACGGACTTACCGGAACCAGACTCACCCACCAGCGCCACCGTCTCGCCCTTGTACAGGTCGATGTTCACGCCGCGGATGGCGTGGACGGGGCCAGCCGTCGTCTTAAAGGTAATATCAAGGTCTCGCACCGACAAGACCTGTTCTCTTTTCGTATCAGGCATGTTGTGCGCCTCCTTACATACTCTTCATCTTGGGGTCAAGTGCCTCGCGCAGGCCGTCGGCCAGCAGATTGAAGCTGAGCATCAGCAGGCTCATGACCACGATGGGCGGGATGATCTGATAGGGATGGGTGGTGAAGCTGTTGTACAGCTCACTGATCAGGGAACCCAGCGAGCACTGCGGCACCGGGATGCCCAGACCCACGAAGGAAAGGAATGCTTCGGTAAAGATCGCGGTGGGGATGCTGAACATGACCTGCGTGATGATGGGTCCGATGATGTTGGGCAGCACTTCCTTGAAGATGATGAAGAAGCTGCCAGCACCCAGAGTACGGGAAGCCAGAACGAATTCCTGGTCCTTCAGCTTGAGCATCTCGGCGCGGGCGATGCGGCTCATGCCCACCCACTCGGTCAGCATCAGGGCGAAGATGATGGTGATCATGCCGGGCTGCAGCACCAGAAGCAGCAGCGTGACGATGACCAGACGGGGGATGCCGTTGGCAACTTCAAGAAAGCGCTGCATCAGCATATCCACCTTGCCGCCGAAGTAGCCCGAGATGAGGCCATAGCTCATACCGATAACCATATCAATGACGGCAGCCGCCACGGCGATGATAAGGGAGACGCGGGCGCCTTCCCAGGTACGGGTCCAGATGTCGCGGCCATAAAGGTCGCTGCCGAACCAGTAGTAGACGTCATCCTTGCCTTTTTCGACATAGTTGTTGACGATCTTCGTACCGGTGGTCGTGCTCATCTTCTCGCTGCCGTCCAGAATGCCGAACTGCTCGATGCCGGGGACGCGAGGCGCGAAGTTCTTCTGGCTCAGATCCTGACCGGAATAAGTATAAGCATTCATTCCCGGGCCAAAGATGGCCAGCAGCAGGATGACAATGATCATCACGAGGCCCAGCACGGCGCTCTTCTTGCGGAAGAAGCGGATGCGGACGTCTTTCCAGAAGCTCTGGGCCGCGAAGTTGGTATCCACCGCAATTTCAGCGGCGTTGTCCTTCCGGGCAAACTCTGCCTCGGTGAACTTGTGCTCAGGGTACAGTTCCTGCACGGCCTGCGTGATGGCTGTGGCGGTGCTTTCGCCGCCCAGTCGGATCGCTTTTTCTGCCATATCAGTCGTCCCCCTTTGCCAGACGGATGCGCGGGTCGATGATGCCGTACAGCAGGTCAACGACCAGCATGATGCCAATGTACATGGCACTGTAGATAAAACTCAGACCGATGACCACGTTGTAGTCGTTGGACTGGATGGCCGTCACCAGCAGGCTGCCCACGCCGGGGATGGCGAAAATTTTCTCGACCACCAGCGAGCCGGTCATCAAATCAACGATGAGGGGAGCCAAAACTGTAATAATAGGGATAAGCGCATTGCGCAGGGCGTGGCGGAAGATCAGCGCCGGGCCGGAAATGCCCTTGCTCTCGGCCAGCAGCATATAGTCAGAGTCGAGGACTTCTATCATCTCGCTTCGGGTGAAGCGGGCGATGGATGCCATAGTGAACATGGACAGCGACACGCTGGGCAGGACACTCGAACCAAAGACATCCTTTGCAGAGAACAGCATCGGGAACCAGCGGAGCTTGAAACCGAAGGTGTAGCTCAGGGCCAGTGCGAAAACGTAGGACGGCACCGACACGCCGATGACCGAGATGATGGTGGCGATGGTATCAAAAATGGTATCCCGCTTGAGGGCAGCGATGATGCCCAGCACGAGGCCCACCAGAGCGCCCAGCGTGACGGCCATGCCGCCGATCTGGATGGAGATGGGCAGGCGGGACTGGATGAGCTGGGAGATGGGCGTGTTCTTGGAGATGTTGTAGCTCACACCCAGATCGCCCCGGAGCATATTTCCCACGTAGCGGAAGAACTGGATATAGATCGGCTGGTCAAGACCGTATTTTGCATAGAGCGCGGCTCTCATATCGGCTGTCAGCTTTTCGTCGTTGAAGGGCGAGCCGGGCATCAGCTGCATCAGGATAAACAGCACCAGCAGGATGGCCAGCAGCGTAAACAGCGAAGTGAGGATACGCTTGATCGTATATTTTTTCACGTCAGGTGAACCCCCTTTATGTGACCGCGGCGATCAATCGTGCGTGGGCCGCGGACAGGTGCAATGGCAAAAAGGCGCACAGTGGCTTTTGCGGGCCACTGTGCGGCCTTATGTTCAGCGATTCAATTTAGGCGTTCTTCACGGTGCGCTTGTACACACGGTTCAGAGCGCAGGGGTGATGCTCCACACCGGTAACAGCGCTGGAGATCATCTCGGCGTTGCACTGACCGTACAGCGGGAAGATGACTGCCTGCTCCAGAACGATGGCTTCTGCATCGTACAGAGCAGCCCAGCGGCCCTCGGGGTCGGTGCAGAGGTCGCCGGTGGTACATTCCTCGATGATGGAGTCATATTCAGCATCGCTCCACAGACCGTAGTTGTTGGAGTTGCCGGTGACCCACATGCCCAGGTAAGTCATGGGGTCGGCGTAGTCGGGTCCCCAACGGGTGAGGGCGACCTCGAAGTTGCCGTCCTGCATATCCTGCACACGCTGCTTCTTGGGCTCGACGGTCAGGTTCAGGGTGAAGCCGGGGAGGGTGGTCTCCAGCTGCTCCTTAACGACCTGTGCGACCTTCTGAGGTGCATCGTCAGCATCCACAATCATATCAAAGGTGAAGCTGTCCTTGCCCAGCTCACTCTTGGCGGTCTCGTAGTACTCGGCAGCCTTGGCTGCATCAAATGCGCAGTAATCGGCGTACTTGGTCTGGTCGGCGCTGAAATCGCTGCCGTCCGGGCCGGTGGCGAACTGAGGAGGCACTGCGGTGTAGCAGGGGGCAGAGCCGTCCTTCAGGACATCGCCGGTGATGGCGTCGCGGTCCAGAGCAAAGGTCATAGCCTTGCGCAGGTTCTCGTTTGCCAGCTCAGGCACACCGTCGATGTTGGGGCTGATGTACCACAGGTAGCCAGCGCCAACACTGGTGAACTCGGGGTCATCCTTGACCTGATCGACCTGCTCACCGTTCAGCAGGGTCAGATCCAGAGCACCGGTCTGGTAGCTCATCAGAGCCTGCTGGCTGTCCTTGATGACCTGGTAAGCCAGACCATCCAGAGCGATGTTTGCAGCGTCGTAGTAGTCGGGGTTCTTGGTCAGCTCGAATGCAGTAGCAGCGGGCTGGTAGTCGGTCAGGATGAATGCACCGTTGGACAGGACGGTGTCGGGGCTGGTGCCGAAGGTATCCTTGCAGGTGTTGAAGAATGCCTCGTTGACAGGGTAGAAGGTGGGGAAGTACATCAGGCTCAGGAAGTAGCTGACAGGGACGTTCAGCTGAACTTCGAGGGTCTTGTCATCCACTGCGGTCACGCCCAGATCCGTGACGGGCTTCTCGCCGGCAATGATCTCTGCGGCGTTGACCACCTGGCCGATGTCAGACAGCATATAGGAATACTCGGAAGCATTGGCAGGATCAACAGCACGCTGCCAGCCGAACACGAAGTCGGCTGCGGTGACGGCGTCACCATTGGACCACTTTGCATCGCGCAGGTGGAAAGTATAAGTCTTACCGTCCTCGCTGATGTCGTAGGTCTCGGCGAGGGCCGGAACAGCTGCGCCGTCGGCATCCATCTGCATCAGACCGTCGGTGTAGTCGGCGATGACCTCAAAGGAAGTGCCATCGGTGGCGATCTGCGGGTCCAGAGACTGGACCTCAGTCTCCAGCATGATGTTCAGGGTGCCGCCTGCGGCAGTGCCAGCTGCGCTGGAAGCACCGGTGAAGGCAGCGGTAGACGCTGCCGTGGAGCTGGAGCCGCCGCAGGCCGTCAGGGCCAGAGCTGCTGCGGATACGCCTGCTGCTGCCAGAAAGCTGCGGCGCGAAATACGACGATCGAATCTCATAATATCTTTTCCCCTCTCTAACACCGCTTCAATATATTAAAGCGGCTGTTACTGAAAAATGCACAAGGTGTTCCGCTCCCCCTCTGGAGCTTTCTGCACACCCTTGTGCCTTGGCCGCATTATACATCGTCCAGCGACGAAAGAAAAGACTTTTTACCAAATTTATACCCTCAAACCAACGATTTCTGTAGTTTGACCAACTTCACGTCAAAATTTTGATTTGAATTTTGTATAGTTTTGCCCTTGATGTGTGTTCATGTGAGGCACAATTCAGGTGAAATAAGTATCACTTGTGTTCTTGCCGCGTACAGTTTCGTGTCGTGCCTTTCTTTTATAAAGAAAACAGTCCATTATGCTTTCTCGTCACAGTGGGCTATCCGGACTTTATTTTACTTTATTCGTCTGAATTTTCGTTTCAAAAGCACTTTGGAAAGTGCTCAGACTGCCTCGGCAGCAGGTGCTTCGACCTTGCCATTGTACACAGCCTCGTCCAGCTGGCCTTCGGTGGCCGCCACAAGGGTGGTAGCTGCGGCAGCGCCGACGACATTGGTGGCAGTACGAGCCATATCAGCAATGCTGGAAATGGGCGAAAGCAGGATGATGGCTTCCACCGGAAGACCGGCAGCAGCAAACAGAGCGGTAATGGAGTCGGATGGCCGACTTCTACAGAATGCCACAAGTTTCACCATTTCGCAATGGATCCAATATGCCAAAAGAGCCGCCGTGCATACGCACAGCGGCTCTTGCTATCTTCCGATATTTTATTTTGCGTACTCGACGGCACGGCTCTCGCGGATGACGTTGACCTTGATCTGGCCGGGGTAATCCAGCGTGTCCTCGATCTTCTTTGCGATCTGGCGGGCCAGCAGGATGACCTGATCGTCGCTGATGACGTCGGGCTTGACCATGATGCGCACTTCGCGGCCAGCCTGCACGGCGAATGCCTGCTCGACGCCCTCGAAGCTGGAAGAGATCTCCTCCAGATTCTCCAGACGCTTCACATAGCTCTCGACATTCTCGCGGCGGGCGCCCGGACGGGCAGCGCTGATGGCGTCGCAGGCCTGAATGATGAAGGCCAGCGGAGTCTTGGGCTCCACGTCGCCGTGATGGGCCTCGATGGCGTGGATGACCTGGGTGTTTTCCTTGTACTTGCGGCAGATGTCCACACCGATCTGCACATGGCTGCCCTCGATCTCGTGGTCGAGCGCCTTGCCGATATCATGCAGCAGACCGGCACGGCGTGCCAGCGTGACGTTCACACCCATCTCGCCTGCCAGCAGGCCAGCCAGCCAGGCCACTTCCATGCTGTGGGTCAGAGCGTTCTGGCCAAAGCTGGTGCGGTACTTCAGGCGGCCGATGAGCTTGATGAGGTCGGGGTGCAGGCCGTGGATGCCAAGCTCCATCACGGCCTTCTCGCCCTCGCGCTTCATCTGCAGTTCCAGATCGTGGCGGCACTTTTCCACCGTTTCCTCGATGCGGGCGGGGTGGATGCGGCCATCGCCGATAAGGCGCTCCAGCGTCATGCGGGCCACCTCGCGGCGGGTCTGGTCGAAGGAGGACAGGGTAATGGCCTCCGGGGTATCATCAATGATAAGGTCAACGCCGGTCGCCGTCTCAAGGGCGCGGATGTTGCGGCCCTCACGGCCGATGATGCGGCCCTTCATCTCGTCGCTGGGCAGCGGGACAACGCTGACGGTGGTCTCGCTGCAGTGGTCAGCAGCACAGCGGCTGATGGCCTGGCCGATGAGGTTGCGGGCGATGCCGTCGCAGTTCTCCTTCAAATCGGTCTCGTAGGCGGCGACGCGAATGGCCTTCTCGTGGGTCAGCTCCTCGTCCACCTTGTGCAGCAGCACTTCACGGGCGTCCTCCTGGCTCAGGCCGGCCAGCGTTTCCAGACGCTCCATCTCCTTGGCGCGCAGGGCATCGACCTCGGCCAGATGGGCCTCGGCCTCCTCGTGCTTCTTTTTCAGCTCTTCCTCGCGCTTTTCCAGAGCCTCGGTCTTGCGGTCGAGGGCAGTTTCCTTCTGGTCGATGCGGTTCTCCTGGCGGCTGATCTCCGCACGGCGCTGCTTGATCTCTTTATCGGCCTCTGCCTTCTGGGCATCGACCTCGGCTTTCAGGCGGAACGCCTCATCCTTTGCTTCCAGAATAGCTTCCTTGCGCTTCTGGTCGGCGGTCTTGATCGCTTCGTTCACCAGCCGGGTCGCCTCGGCCTCGGCGCTGCCGATCTGGGCCTCTGCGGTCTTTTTACGGTTGTTGTAACCAATAAAATAGCCCGCAGCTGCGGCAGCGACAGCAACGATCAATGCCACGATCACTCCGATCACGGTCATTGTTCTTCACTCTCCTTAACAGTCAAATTTTGCTTTAACAGGCAGGAGACGCTGTGCGGCCGAACGCGGGCCAGACATAAATCAAATTTTCAACGCAAAAGAGGCCAACAAGAACAGACGCAGAGAAAAATCTTCCTGTGCGGTAGGTCTGGTGCAGCTTTTCGATTTACAAGATGTGCTTATAAAAACGGGCAGATGAAGCCCCATTGAAATATCTGGTCGCGGAATGTTCCGCCTGCAGCGTCTTAGATTCCATACTACTTCTTATATTACGAAACATTTTGCACAATGTCAAGGAGAAGTAAGGCCGAAAGCGGAAATTATTTTTTATTTATTCGAGATACATCCGGCGCAGGCGCATCAGGCGGGCCGGCGTGAGGCCGTATTCGGCTTCCAGATAGGCGTCGGCACTGCCATAGCGCTCCCGGATGATGCTCAGCACGAAGGGAGCAGACTCCGGGTGGACGCCGAACACGCCGAGGTAGAAGTCCTTCCGGGCAGGGTCAGCGGCGATCTCCTCAGCGTGCTCGGCCCAGACGGCTTCCAGCTCCGGCCTGCGCCAGATGTTCGTCTTCTCAAAATCTTCGGCGATGGTCTTGTCCGACGCGCCCAGTGCCAGCAGGATAAGCATGGCGGCCACGCCGGTGCGGTCCTTGCCCGCCGAGCAGTGGAAGAGCACCGGCGTCTCACCGGCTTCCAGCGCACGGAACAGCTCCTTGTACGCCTTGTTGCCGAAGAGCATCCGCTCGTACATGGCGTCCGCCATCCGACGGCCCTCGTCGGGCATTCCCTTTAGCAGATTCTCCCGGTCTTCGGGCGAAAAGTCCACCTCTTTGCCGTTCTCGAGGCAGAGACCGCAGATGCGCACCAGCCGCGCGCCGTCCGGCACGTAGTCGGGCGTCTCGGCAGCTTCGGCCTCGCTGCGCAGATCGAGGATGAGGCGCAGGCCCAGACTGTCCAGCAGCTTCCGGTCAGCCTCGCTGGTGAGTTTCCACGTCGGGATGCCCCGGTAAATTTGTCCCCACTTGATGTGCTTGCCCTCATCGGCCTCGTAGCCGCCCAGCTCGCGGAAGTTGTGTCCGCCCTCAAAGGGCAGCTGAGTGCCGGGGGCAGGATGTACCACGGCAGGCTTTGCCGCCGCGCTGGACAGGACGGGCAGGTTATAGAAGGGCTTCGCCGACCGTCCGCGCCGGGGCGGCAGGCTGGCCGCACCACCCAGCACCTCCATCAGGTAGCTGCGCAGCAGGTCGATATAAGCCGAAGCATGGTCGCGCCGCTGCAAAAGTGAGACGCAGAGGGGCGGCAGGTCTTCCAGCAGAACATCCCGCACCCGGTCCAGCTCCCGCCGCGCGCCCGGCTCGTACCGGGTCAGGCAGGTGCAGAGCTGCTCCTGCACGAGGTAGTACGCCTGATAAAAGCTGGGGCCTATCTCGGCATTGGGCGCAAACCCCGCCCGGGCGCAGGCCTCCCACAGCGGGGCGAACAGGTCCTGCCGCAGGCTGGGCAGAAGGACCCTCTGGTTCCGCAGCTCGGCCAGCGGCACACTCTCCTTTTCCCAGAAGGGGTGGCCCCGCGGCACCAGCAGGCAGGCCGGGTCGGCCCGCAGGGTGGTGCGGGCCAGCACCGGTGCGGCACAGCCCAGGTCCATCACAAGGCCCGCATCCAGCTCGCCCTGCTCCACGCCCTCGGCCACGGCGTCGTTGTCCAGCAGGCGGAAGCGCATCTCGATGTGGGGGTACTGCTGGCGGAACTTGTCCAGCTGGGTCTCAAGGCCGGGCCGATGCGCACCGGCTGGGCCGACTGTATCTCGGCGTGGAGCGCCGCCTGCATCTGCTGGAACTGCTCCACCACCGGCGCGGCATGGCGCTGCAGGCTCACGCCCCGGTCGGTGAGGCTGAGCTTGTGGTGGGCGCTGAGGAAGAGCGGCCCGCACAGTTCAGCCTCGAGGGCCGAGATGCTCTGACGCAGAGCCTGTCGGGATAAAAACAGGCGCTGGGCCGCGCGGGTGTAGTTCATCTCCTCGCAGAGGACCAGAAAATAATGCAGCTGGCGGATGTCCATCGTTTCCTCCTGAATCTTAGAGTGGTATGGGTAAAGAATACCGCCTTTTGGCCGGATTGTAAAGCCGCTGGAAGCAAAATCCCGCTTTTTCTCCGCTATTGACACCGGGCTTTCCCGCGTGTAACATAAAGGAAAGGAGACTCTGCCCATGAAACATAACACTCCGGCGCAGGAGGCCCAAAGCCTCGGGACGCTGTTTTTCACCTTTTTCAAAATCGGTCTGTTCACCTTCGGCGGCGGTTACGCCATGATCGCCCTGCTGGAAGAAGAGTTCATCCAGCGCCGCAAATGGCTGGACAAAGACGAATTCCTCGACATGACCGCCATCGCGGAATCCACCCCCGGACCGGTGGCCATCAACAGCGCCACCTACCTCGGCTACAAGCTGGCCAAAGTTCCCGGCGCGGCCACGGCCACCGTGGCCGTCTGCCTGCCGTCCTTCCTCATCATCTACGCCATCTCGTTGTTTTTTGAGCAGTTCACTCAGCTCACCGTTATCGCCAACGCCTTCAAGGGCATTCAGGTCTGCGTCATCTACCTCATCTTCTCGGCAGGTGTGCGGATGCTCAAAGCGCTGGACAAGTCGCCCTTTGCCACCGGCGTTCTCGCCGCCGTCATGCTGGTGATGGTAGGCCTCTCGCTGGCCGGTGTCAGCGTCTCGTCCATCCTGCTCATCCTTCTCAGCGGTGCGGCAGGCGTGGCTGCATGGCTCATCGGCCGCAGAAAGGAAGGGAAGTAAGATGTTTCTGAAATTATTCCTCACCTTTCTGGAGATCGGTGCCGTCTCCTTCGGCGGCGGCTATGGCATGATCTCCCTCATCCGGGAGAAAGTCCTGCTCAACGGCTGGCTCTCTGAGGCCGAGTTTCTGAGCTTCATCGCGGTGTCGGAGTCCACACCCGGCCCGCTGGCTGTCAACATGGCCACCTTCATCGGCGCGTCGCAGGGCGGAGTGCTGGGGGCGCTCTGCGCCACGCTGGGCGTCGTTCTTCCGTCCTTTTTCATCATCCTGCTCATCGCAGCCCTCATCCACGACCTGCTCAAGTACGACGGGGTCGAGGCCTTCCTCTCCGGCGTCCGGCCCTGCGTCGTGGCTCTCATCCTCTCCACGGCCCTCACCATGGGACTGAGCACCCTGCTGGGCATCTCCACTGCCGCTGAAACGCCCTCGCCCACATGGCGGGGCATTGGCATCCTTGCACTTCTGGCCGGGGTGCGGCTCATCTGGCAGAAAGCCAGAGGCAAAGCCCCTTCGCCCATCGGGATGATCCTGCTCTCGGCGGTGCTGGGCGCAGTTTTATACCAATAAAAAAGAACGGCATCTGAGCTTTTCTCCGATGCCGTTCTCTATTTTGCTCTTCTGAAATCCGATTCACAGACCCGGCCATTCTGGGCCAGAACGCGGCGCAGGACCTGCATCACGCCGGAGCTAGTGTTGGGCGGCGCGAGGAAGGGCACCTCCTCCCGGAGAGCGGGCGAGCCGTTCTCCACGAGGAAGCCGTACTTTGCCGCCTTCAGCATCTCCGCGTCGTTAAAGGTATCGCCGAAAGCCATCATGCCCTCGGGCGGGACACCCAGACGCTCCCCCAGCCGAAGCAGGGCCGCACCCTTGTGGATGCCGGGGTTCATGATGTCCACCCAGTCTGCGCCGGCCACCGCCACCGAGAAGCGCCCTCCCCAGACCGGGCCATAAAGCGCGTCGTAGCCCTTCTGGGCATCCCCCTCAGGGAAGTAGATGGTGAATTTATCCACCCGGGCGGTCACGTCCTCCAGATGAGGGACATATTCCACCTTGGTGTAGAATCTCTTGAAGACCCTGTCGTATGGCCGGAACTGCTCCTCCACATAGGCCGTTTCCAGCCCGCAGAGGACGGCGGCGTGGCCCGCGCTCCGGGCCTGCCCGGCCAGCGTGCGCCAGTCGGCGGCGTCCATCTCGGAAAGATACAGGCTCTCGCCCTTCCAGCAGATGGCACCGCCGTTGTCACCCACAAAGATGATGTCGTCCCGCAGGGGCGCGAACATCTCCTCTAAGGTATAGATAGGCCGTCCGCTGGCGGCAGCGAACCGGATGCCCTGCTCCGACAGTGCGCGGACAGTCTCCGCGAAGTCTGGCGGAAGCCGACTCTGGCCGTCCAGCAGGGTGGCGTCAAGGTCGGAGGCAATGAGGCGGATAATGTCCATGCGCGCCTCCTTAGCCGACGTAGCTGATGTTCACGTCGATCTGTCCGCCGTAGCCGGGGATGCGGGCGGTGCAGGTACCCTGCCACATATCGCAGGCGATGGGGCTACCGGCCACATTATAATGTGCGTTCCAGATGCTGTAGCTCTTCAGCTGGTTCAGATCGATGCGCTTGCGGAACCACAGGGTGGAGGCATAGACGCCCGGCTGATAGCCCTGGGCCTTGACTTCTTCGCAGAAGGCGATGGCACACTTGGTGCGGTCTTCGACGCCCAGACCATCGGCACGGCCATTCTTACCGCCGGAGGCCTCAGTATCGAAGTAGATGGGGTAGTCGAGCTTGCGGCCGTTCAGGACATAGGCGCAGCCCTGCGCTTCTTCCCGGGCCTCGTTCTCGTTGACTGCCTGACTGAAGAAGTAGACGCCCACTTTGAGGCCCGCGTTCCGGGCGTTGGTGAAGTGCTGCTCGAACATGGGGTCCAGCACCAGTGCGCCGCTGCCGTAGCCGCGGTAGCCGATGCGGATGATGACGAACTTGACGCCCGCTGTCTTGACCTGCTCCCAGTCGATGTTCGACTGATATTTGGAGACGTCGATGCCGAAGGTGGCGTCTTGCTGGACACCGTTGGCGTCGAAGTAATAGAGCTTGTTGTCGATGGACTGGATGCCCGTGACCGGCTGGTTGGTGTACTGGTCATAATAGTAGGTCTTGCCGCCCACGGTGCGCCAGCCGGAATAGACCGGAGCCGGAGCCGGGGTGCTGCTGTCATCGTCTCTTTTCCCGAACAGGAGGCTCCACAGCCAGCTCAGCAGGCCGTTCTCGTCGGTAAGACAGGCAGTATCAATGTTGCTCGCATCCAGCGTACCCGCATCCAGCGCCGCGCGTATCTCTTCCGGCGTCAGCAGGATGGTGCCTTCCTCGGTCTTCACCGGCAGGGTGCTCTGCTCTTCGGAGTTCGTCTCCGGCTCGGCGGGCTGAGACACTGCATCCTGCTCCACCGGGGCGCTCAGGGGGTCTTCGGCGGCCAGTGCCTCGGTCTCCTGCTGTAAGCGGGGGAAGCCGTTCTCCTGTTCCAGCTCGTCGATGCCGCCCATCATGGGGGCAGAAGGAGCTGTTTCCGGGGCTGCAGGCTCTGCAGCAGTCTCCTCTGCGGGTGCAGCCGGAGCCGCCGATGCAGCGGGCTCTTCTTTCACGCTCTGGCTGGGAGCAGACGGCTGCGCGGCAGACGCAGCAGTGCTCTCCGCCTCAGAGGATGCAGAGTCATTTTTCGGAGTTTCCGTATTATTTTTCTTCGTTTCCTTTTTGGTGCTGTGGGCCGCATCGGTCTCACCCTCCCACAGCAGAGCCGACGGCTCCACCGTCAGACCCGCAGGCTGGGACGCCAGCAGGGCTGTGGTGCCAAAACCGCCCACCGCGATGGCAAGAGCCATCACCGCCGAGGCCACCATCTGGCCCGCCGCACGGCGCGTCTTCTTTTTTGGTGTTCCTGTATCTTTCTGTCTCATTCCGCTTGCTCTGCCTCCAAGCTGTATTCTAACGCGGCCTCTCGCCGCCAGAAGTGCTTCAAATGCCATTTATACGTCTATAGTATACACCCAACCCCAAGCTCCCGTCAATGTCCTTCGGTGTCTCGTGCGGGGCGTTTCGTGGAAGTTTTCCACCATAGCCGACACTCCATGTGGAAAACGAACCGAGCCGCCGTATTATTGCATCCAAAAGAAAAAAGTTCAGTTCCGAACGGGATTTTTGCGTTTTCCCCCTTGCTGTCTTGACACGTGTATGGTATCATGATGGTCATGCAGCTTTTGCTGCACTCTGAACGTGTTAAGACGGAAAGGCAGATACTTTATGTCAAATGTAAAAGATTTCTTAAAACGCAAGGACATCGTCATCACCCCCCAGCGCTACCTCATCGAGGCGCTGGGCGCGATGGCACAGGGCCTGTTCGCCAGCCTGCTCATCGGCACCATCATCAAGACGCTGGGCCAGCAGACCTGCCTGGACGTGCTGGTGGACCTGGGCGGCTATGCCACGGCCATGAGCGGCCCGGCCATGGCCTGCGCCATCGGCTGGGCGCTGCACTGCCCGCCGCTGGTGCTGTTCAGCCTCATCACGGTGGGCTACTCGGCCAACGCACTGGGCGGGGCCGGCGGCCCGCTGGCCGTCCTCATCATCGCCATCGTCGCGGCGGAGCTGGGCAAGGCCGTGAGCAAGGAGACGAAGATCGACATCCTCGCCACCCCGCTGGTCACGATCTTTGCAGGCGTCGGCCTGTCCATGCTCATCGCAGCGCCCATCGGCGCGGCGGCAAGTCAGGTGGGCACCCTCATCATGTGGGCCACCGAGCAGGCCCCGCTGGTCATGGGCATCCTCGTGTCGGTCATCGTGGGCGTGGCGCTGACGCTGCCCATCTCCTCCGCTGCCATCTGTGCCGCGCTGGGCCTGACCGGTCTGGCCGGCGGTGCCGCTGTGGCGGGCTGCTGCGCCCAGATGGTGGGCTTTGCGGTCATGAGCTACAAGGAAAACGGCGTCGGCGGTCTGGTCAGCCAGGGTCTGGGCACCAGTATGCTCCAGATGGGCAACATCATCAAGAACCCCCGCATCTGGATCGCTCCTACGCTGGCTTCGGCCATCACCGGCCCGCTGGCCACCTGCCTGTTTCACTTTGAGATGAACGGCGCGGCGGTCTCCTCCGGCATGGGCACCTGCGGTCTGGTGGGCCAGATCGGCGTCTACACCGGCTGGGTCAACGACATCGCGGCAGGCACCAAGGCTGCCATCACCCCGATGGACTGGGCGGCCATGCTGCTGATCTGCTTCGTCCT
>OGDG01000496.1_pt1 | contig 21160 bp, 15 predicted proteins | sample 1570391 | NCBI WGS metagenome assembly OGDG01 (sample SAMEA2582186, study PRJEB24529) | metagenome | biome: Human gut stool | place: China | collected 2011 | reverse complement strand
CGTAATATTGTCAATACTGTTTTTCCATTTTTTCGCATTTTCCATGTGCAAAAAAGCATGCCTTTCCGCCCCAAAAAACAGGCATCACAGACATGCTTTTCTACTTTGTTATTTATTTTTCTTATTCGAATGCTGTTTTAATTCTTCCAGGGCTTCCTTGAATTTCTCAGAACTCATGGTAGGATTGGAACGGATCATGTCACGCTGGAAGAAATCTCGTAAGCTGCTGACATTCTCTCTGTCTGCCACGCTTCTGGTGTACTTCTGCCGCAACTCGGCGACCTCGTTCTTCACGCTCTCCAAATACTGATTGGGAGATTTCTGTGCGGAAGTGCGGAAGCTCTCCAGCTTGCCCTCAATGTTGGACTTCAGGTCCTCCACTCTGGTGGTAATACTTGCAGTAAAGTCTTCCTTCTTCTGTGCCAGGCTATCACTGAAGCCTTCCCTGCGGTTCTCCAGATCTTCACTGGTCACAGCAATAATGACATCCAGCCGTTTCTGGATCCGCAGCATATCTTCTTTTGCCTTCTCCATCTTCTCCAGTACATCCCGCAGATCCAGGGCTGCTTTGAAGGATAATGCGAAATCCGCACCGATCAGCGCCGTCAACACCAGTGTCACAGGAGTGAGGATGCTGTCCGGAATGGACAATACCAGATGTTCAATGGGCTTATGGATAAACTCCGTCATCAGGATCGTCAGCCCCCCCCATGCCAGCGAGGACCCCAGGCAGATATGTCCCTGGAAATTGAACTTATTCTTGGAATAGTCCCAGTATCTGACTTTAAATAATGCCTCCATAGTCACGCCTGTGACATACTCCAGCACCGTGGCCCCAATACATCCGGCGATGTAGACCATCACCAGATTATCCTGGAACGGCATGGACACCACTAACATCATGATGGCGCCGCTGCCGTACAGCGGCAGGAACGGTCCGCGGCAGAAACCACGGTTGACCAGCTTCCTGCTTTTCAGGGATACATAGGTGGATTCAAAACACCAGCCGAAAAAGCAATAAAAATAAAAGAAAAATAGCCATTGGATCGCAGTATAATGATACACTGTTTAACCTCCTTCACGTCTTCGTTTTTTCCTTACGAGCAAGGTAACTGTCATCTCATGACCGAACCGCTACGGATATACCTCTGCCTCTATGGCAAGCTTCCCCTTCCTCGTGGCATGGGGTTCACCGCTTATGCGGAATTTACCGTAGCCTCTGGCATTTACCACATCCCCCGCCTCCAGGGGCTTGGAATTATTTTCACACAGCCTGCCGTTCACATATACCTTTCCCGCCCGGAACAGCTCCAGGCAGTCGCTTCTGGATTTATTATATACCTTGGAAATGACAGCATCAACACGTGGACTTGCCACCTGAATGACCTGACGCACCGGTTCTTCCCGCGGTACTTCTGCCGCCGCATCCACCACCTCACACTTCACGTGGGTGTGGCGGATCTGCTCCAGATTGTCACAGACGAATTCCGCGATGGTATCCAGACAGAATAAAAATGCTTCGCCCTCTCCCGGCAGGATATCACCGATGGTGCTCCGTTCAATACCCAGGTTCATCAGTGCCCCCAGATAATCCCTGTGGGACAGCTTGTCTGCAAATTTCGCGGATAGAGGTCTGATCCGGATACAGCAGATAGGAAAGGGCTGTTCATAGCCCAGCTCCGCCTCACTGCCGAAGCGAAGGAGCTTCCGCTCTGCCTCTTCCCTGCCGCCGTATAAGGTGATCCCTGCGAACTTCACTTCCCGTTCCACCTGCCACAGGGCATCCTGTTCCGCCAGTCCTAAGAATCCGGTAAAGGTGTACTGGTTCTGGTTGTAGGATTTGTCTGCCAGTTCACGGATCCGGTTTTTCAGCTGTTGTATTTCTTTTTCATTTTCCACGGACATTCCCGTACATCCTTCCTGCTGTTCTCACTTTGCTTTTGCAAATATTACACTGTACACATTATCCCAGTGCCACATCCAACATCATCATCAACGCAAAACCAATCGCAAAGGCAATGGTTCCCAGGTTGGAATGCTCTCCCTCACTGGCTTCCGGAATCAGTTCCTCCACGACCACATAGATCATGGCTCCGGCTGCAAAAGCCAGCATATAGGGTAAAATAGGTGTCACAATGCTTGCCAGTGCAATGGCCAGGATTGCTCCCACCGGTTCCACTGCTCCCGACAATACGCCTAAGGCAAAGGACTTTCCTCTCTTATTTCCTTCACTCCGAAGAGGCAGGGAAATAATGGCTCCCTCCGGGAAATTCTGAATGGCGATACCGATGGCCAGCGTCAGGGCTCCCGCCATCGTAACAGTTCCGTCCCCGTTTAACACTCCGGCGAAAATAGCACCACACGCCGCACCTTCAGGGAAATTGTGAATGGTCACCGCCAGCATCAGCATGGCTGTGCGGTTCAGACTGCTCTTATGGCCTTCCGGTGCATCGCTTCCCACATGCAGATGGGGTACCATGCTATCGATGAACAACAAAAAAACAATACCGATCAGGAATCCGATCACTGCGGGAAGAAATGCAAGCTTCCCCATCTCTTCGCACATATCCATGGCCGGTATCAGCAAAGACCACACCGAAGCTGCCACCATGACACCGGCAGCGAATCCGGTAAATATTCTCTGTATATTGCCGCCAATCTGCTTTTTCAGGAAAAAGACGCAGGCTGCCCCTGCAGTCGTCCCCAAAAAAGGAATCAGAAGACCGGCTACTATACTCATACTCATGAAACACTCTCCTTTCTCATAGTATCTTATGTAACTTTTGCACTTTTTGTATCTTGTCTGTCACGATAAGCTTTCTACATGCTCTGCCTTACCCCCCGGCATCTAAAACCCGGCCAGATCATTCCCCATGACAGCATACATCAGGAAATTCACACCACACACCAGATGGTAGCAGAATACCGCGATCTCGCCCACGACGAAGATCACCTTCCAGCTCTTCCACCACTCCCTGATATTCCGCACCATGACGATCAACGTCATCAGGAAGACAAAGAACATACCGTGCATATAGCCCCAGGAAAAGTTGGCATGCATCATGCGGAATCCTTTTTCATAGAAGATCAGGAACATTACTGTACCCATAAGATAATTCAGCCATGCAAACCAGTAATATCTGTTGGACTTTATATTTTTGAAATCAAATACCAGATTCAGGAAAAGTACGCCGATGGGCAATGCCATTCCCATGATAATACTTAAAGGAATGCTTTTGGAATAATTGCTCCATACTTTGGCAAAGCCGATGGCGATGCCTGTCTCCTCTCCCATGGCATTCGTCCCGGTGAAAATTCCGGAAAACTGGTACAGCAGGGCAATTCCCGTGGGGATCATGGTCACACACAGGCAGAAGGCATTGCGAAAACTTTTTCCTCTGCTTACGATCAGCTGGATCAGGAGGATCAGACCGATCAGAGGCACCACTACCATCGTATAGCTTGGTTTGGTCATGGTGGTCAGCAGAAGGCTGACTGCGAAGAGAACGCAGTTCTTCCACTGAAAATCCTTCTGATATTCCGACAGCACCTTCACCGTCTCAAAAAAGCTGATAATCGCAAAAGGTCTGGTGGCCAGATAAGTGGCATTCCAGAAAGGATTCGGCGTATAAATCCCCATACAGCGATACGCATAATCAAAGCCGAAAAAAGCTGTATTCTTGGGAGAATACAGGTTAGAAAGCAAAAATAGCGAAAAGACAAGCAGGGTCACAAGAATGTCCGTCATAGCCTGTCTTCCCTGAGTTAAGTCATCATAATGACTTACTTTCCGGATCTCCCGGTTCATATAATATTTTGTGATCACTACCGCTGCCAGATTGAACAGTGCGGTGGTGATGGCCATGGCCGCTTTCGCTCCGATCAGCCAGGCGGAAAGTCTGGCTGTCCAGAACAGGATCGGATAGGGAAACTCATAATTTCCCGCAATACCTGCCACCTTATTCACATAGTCCGGCATATCCGACTGAAAGCCCGGCACCTGATAGCACTCCATCCAAAACAGATATAACATAACCCCGGTATACAAAAACAGCAGGAAAAGAAATGTCACTTTTCCTGCCATTGTCTCCCGCAGGCCGCTCTTTATGGGATTCTTTTTCATAGAGCTGATCCTTTCTAATTAAAACTGATCACGGGATCCTTGGGAGCCTTTGCCTTCTCCACGCTGATGGCATGAAGTACGGGACCCTCTCCCTTATAGTCTGCAAAGTATTCTTTGGCAACCTTTGCTGTCACCTTGACCCATTCCTTCTGCTTCAGGTCTTTCGTGCCTGCAAACTCACAGGCATAGCCCAGAAATGCCATATCTTCCGCACAGCAGGTCATTGCCATGCGTCCCGGTACGAAATAGCCATCGGGATATTCCTCGGGCTTCAGTACCATGGCCAGAAACTGGATATTTTTGCCTTCATAGCGCTCCAGATGATCCATGGAATCCAGATACCAGATGCCGTAGCCCTGGTTGTCCAGTACGATAGGATCCTGATTCAGATCGTAGGGCAGATCCTCCTCGAAGATCTCATCGATCTCACCGTTGGAATCCTCGAAGATCACATCTGCGGAAGGATTCACCGCTTTGATGTTGCGCTTGTATACATTCAGATCCTTGATACCGTCGCAACGGTTGAAAATGATCATCTCGGACTTACGGATCATCTCTGCCAGCAGAGATTTCATATTTGTGTAGTACATAGGGAAGGTGGAGCCGTCAATGGTCGTGATCTGCTGCTCTACTTTCCAGTACCAGGGAAGCGTCATGTTCTTACAATTCCACATACCGTTATACTCGATGATGATACGGGCGGGCTTGTACTGCTTCTCCAGCTCGATCAGATGATTCGGAGTAAACTCCTCTTCCTCTTCGATCAATACGACATCCGTACGACTCTTTTTTAATAAAGCGGGATCGTATTCATTCTCGCCCTCTTCACAGAGGATGAGCAGTGTCTTTCCTTTGATCTGGAAATACGGCTGTCCCAGTGTAAATGTGATAAATTCTGTCTTACCGCTCTCCAGAAAACCATTTATGATATAGACTGGTTTCGTCATAATTCATACCTTTCTCTTTCTTATCCTGCTGCCTGTAAAATCCGTTCCGGCAATTTATTTATGGAACAGTTCTGCCAGCTTGTCCTCGTCCAGTTTGGAACCGATGACACAGATCTTACCGGTAACTTCCGGCTTACCACTTCTGATGTCATGCTCTTCGGGAACATAATCATAATATACCCAGGTTCCGTCGGGAGCGGGTACCATACCCTTGGCACGCAGGATTGCACCGTACTCTCCGCTGTCCAGAGCGGTAAGAATCTTCTCGATGTCCTCTGCGCTGTAAGTGTTGGGTGTCTCAATACCCCAGCTGGTGAACACTTCGTCTGCATGATGGTGATGATGGTGGTCATGGTCATGACAACCGCAGGTGCAGTTCTCGTCATGTTCATGATGGTGCTCATGGTCATGGTCTTCGTCATGATCGTGATGATGGTGATGCTCATGCTCGTCCTCATCATGGTCATGATGGTGGTGATGTTCGTGCTCGTCCTCATCATCGTCGTGATGATGTCCGCAGCAGCACTCGTGATCATGGTCATCATGATCATGGTCGTGATGATGATGTTCGTGGTCATGATCGTGACCGCAGCACTCGTCCTCATCGTGATCGTCATGGATGTGCTCTAACATTTCCTTCATCATATCTTCCAGCTTGTCAGCACCTTCGATGGTCCCTAGTACTTCCTTGCCGTCCAACTGCGCTAACGGTGTGGTGATGATGGTTGCCTTGTCATTATGCTCACGGATCATCTCCACGCAGGCATTCAGCTTTGCCTGATCCACTTTGTCGGTTCTGCTTAAGATAATGGTTCCGGCGTACTCGATCTGGTTGCTGAAGAATTCGCCGAAGTTCTTCATATACATCTTGCACTTGGATGCATCTACTACTGCTACCGCACTGTTGATCTCCACATCCAGATCTCCTGCCACGTTCTCCACAGCCTTCAGGACATCGGACAGCTTGCCGACACCGGAGGGCTCGATCAGAATACGCTCGGGAGCATAAGTGCTGATAACTTCCTTCAGGGAAGTACCGAAATCACCTACCAGAGAGCAGCAGATACAGCCGGAGTTCATCTCTTTGATCTCGATACCGGCCTCTTTTAAGAAACCGCCGTCGATACCGATCTCACCAAACTCATTCTCGATCAGAACGGTCTTGCTGCCGTCCAGAGCTTCTTTTAACAGCTTCTTGATCAGGGTGGTCTTACCGGCACCCAGGAATCCGGATACTACATCTATTTTCGTCATTGTTTTTTCCTCCAATCTGAGTCTAAGACCCATCCTTTTTATTTTCTATCATATTTACAGTATTGTCAATAAAACGATTATTAAATTTTTATCAACTAAGCCATAATGTTCGTCAGACACTGTGCGGATGCTCGCATACGCAACTGTGCTACGGTCTCTCCGTCTCGATCATGCTGTAAGGCACCACGGCCACTTTTCCCTCTTCATCACCGCCACACAGGATTCCTGCGAACACACCGTCCTCCGTAAAGGCTCCGCCTCCTGACATTCCGGGAGCGATCAGTCCCTGCAGCAGAAGCATATACTGGTCAAAATCCTCCACATAGATCCAGGGATCCACCACGAAAGCATAGACCGGCAGCCCACTCTCCCCTCCGTACATCCATACATCGTCATATTCCTTCAGTGCATCGAATACTTCCCGATCCGTCTGCACCGGCAGACAGCCCTTCCATGCTTCCTCTGACAGTTCCGCCTTGTCCACCCACAGGAAAGCCAGGTCGCAGCTGTCCACTGTCTCCACGCCGGTGGCAGCCACCTGTGTTCCGTCCGGAAATGTCACCCGGGCCTCTCCGGTATCGTCCGCCAGTACGTGCCCTGCCGTTGCGATCAGAATCCTGTTTTCCTCTTCATCATAGATCACACCGCTGCCCTGCCGCTCTCCCGTCTGAATTCCCACCAGGGATTTCATTACCTTAAAATCATTCTCCGTCAGTTTCTGCTCTGTCTGCACCGGCAGTTCCACAAATTCCATTCCTGCGTCAGCCTGTCCCATGCCACTGTTTTCTTCCGAAACCTTCTGGCCTGCGGTCTCCGTGGAGACATTTTCCTCACTCCCACCGTTTTCCCCGCAGCCGGCGAAAAGTAACAGGCAGCTCAGTATCATAGTGATCCCTTTTATCCGCATTCTCTCTTTTTTCTCCATGACTTCTCCATAGTTTCTCCGTGAAACATGCTCTGCATTGCAGTCGCTTATAACAGAAAACGGACCGCATCCGCAGTCCGCATTTTTCTCAAAAGGTGTAAGCAAAAAATAAGCCGAGTTCTGTATATGACGATCATCTATCTAGTACGACTGTCACCAGCCGCATCAAGCGACCTACCTGAAAGCAGACCGGGCCGGTCTATAGCTCTCTGTTTGGTCTTGCTTCGGATGGGGTTTACATGGCTCCGTCTGTTACCAGCCGGACGGTAGTCTCTTACACTGCCTTTCCACCCTTACCGGCATAAAGCCGGCGGTATATCTCTGTTGCACTAGCCTTGGAGTCACCTCCACCAGACGTTATCTGGCATCCTGCCCTGTGAAGCCCGGACTTTCCTCACCTGCATAAAGCAGCCGCGATCGTCTATCTTACTTACACCTGTTCGATTATATCTTTTTCTTCCGGAAAAAGCAATATTTTTCTGCCAGACGTATGATTTCCCCATATCCCAGCGCTGCCAGCGGGAACATCATCATGTAATAGGCATACATATACCTGGCCTTTGCTTCCCAGAAAATACTGAACAAAAAGCCCCCGATCACAGCCACTGCCAACAGATGCTGTGTGATCTCACTGTCTTTTCGGACACAGAAGATAAAGTAAAACAGACACCCCAGATAGATAATGAACTGTAAACGATCTGCCATCCTCACCACACTGTCAAACAGATCTCCACTCAGCCGGTCTTCCAGTGCCGCCAGTTTCTCATGGTACACATCCCCGTGGTTAAAGTTGAAATACAGTGACTGATAGGTCGGGACATTCCACTGGGACAGAAGTTTTCCCTGATAAAAACCTCTCAGATACCCCGGCTGTGCTTTCATGGCCTGCATGCGCTCCTGCATCATCTCCCGGTAGATCTGATCGCTCTGCTCTGTATTACAGCCCGCTGCATAATATTGTGCCCAGCAATCGCTGTAATACCAGCCGTACCGGCCACCGATCTCTTCCATTCCCAGATACAGGTAAGCCGATGTGGGCAATCCCCGGGAATGCTCCATTCCGGATCTCATCTCATACATTTTGTAGATTCCCTGATAGCACAAGAGTGGCAGTGCCAACGCCAGCACCAGTGAAATCAACAGGCGTCTGTCCCATTTTGAGAATATCCGTACCGCGCCGACCATGCAATATGCCACCACCAGGACCAGTGTGTTCTTACGCAGCAGAGTTCCCAGTGTAAGAGCTGTCACAATGCCCACCAGTGATCCCGCTTTTCCATATTTGATATATCGGACCAGCATCCATGCGGAAAACAGGGAACAGAATACCCAGGGAATCTCTCCGTAGACCCAGCTGGTATAAAAGACAGATGCCATACAGCTGCCCGCAAGCAGTGTCCCCATGACCACCACCGCAAGTCTGCCGGAAACTTCCTTCAGAATGCCGTAAATGCAATAGATACCCGCCACGTTCAGAAGTACGAACACTATCTGGATCACATGATAATCCGCCTCTCCAAGAATCCGGAACAGCATCTCTTCCATGGCCGCCGGTCCCAACTGATGAGCATACAGACCGCAATAATGATCCGGAGCCAGCGTCCCATAGTCACCCTGTATAAAATCTATGGCCGCACTAACAACCGATGCCTGATCTGCACTCGGCACTCTGTCTGCCGCCAGAACCCAGCACAATCCTGCGATTCCCTGCCAAAGCATGCCGAGCGTTACGGCAATTCTTTTGCACCAGATAACGATTTTGTCACCGGCCTTTTTTTCCACTGCCGTCAGAGCTGCATACAATAGCAATATCAGCGCTGCTGCCGCCAGATTCCGTATTACGGAATCCGGAATCTCCACCAGATCTTCATGACCTGCCACCGGAAGCATATACTGCAGGGTACGCATGGCATACCATACAAGGAACAGAAGGATCAGGCTGCCCACGATCCGGATCACCCAGTTTGCTGTCTGCTTTACTATCGATTTTATCTTTGGTAAACGACTCTCCACAGGTATTCTCCTTTTCTTACTGTAGAGTAAACTATTCAGCACCACATTCGCAAAATCGCCTCTCCGAGGCTTCCTTTTTGCTCATGTGGTTACTTCGTCGCATCAATTCTGCCGCACAGTCTTACGAATGCAAGCATTCGACGCCTGTGCGGCAGAATTGCGCTACTCTGAATAGTTTACACGTTGAAGCAGCTTCCACCCACAAATTCCCTGCACAGAGAATTATTGGGAAGGCTTTCACTGGTCACACCCAGGAAATACTCCAGGAATTTTAACAGTCTCTTGGCCTCGTAATATTCCGGTTCTCCCTTATCGATCTGGAACAATAACGGCTCTGCGAACTGCTTTAACACTGCCAGTTCATAGATCAGGACGGAATTAAACATGGCATCCGCATCCTCCTGGAACGGGAAAATATTCTGTTCCTCACCCCGCCGTACAGAAGCCCACATATCGATGGTGCGTCTCGCATCCGCACCTCTGGTCCTCGCATCTCTGACCATACGGCGGAGAAGTCTTCCGTCCGTAGTCGGGATCCGGTTATGCTCATCAATATTGATATTGGTCAATGCACTGATATAAATCTTGTATTTACTCTCCTCGGGAAGTGCATAAGATGTCTTCTCATTCAGACCGTGGATACCTTCGATCACCAGAATATCATCCGGTCCCAGTTGTTTGAAATTGCCCTTATATTCCCGCTTTCCGGTCTTGAAGTTAAAGGAAGGCAGCTCCACACGTTCACCGGCTAACAATCTGCACATGTCGTCATTGAACTGCTTTACATCAATCGCTTCCAGACATTCGAAATTGTAATCACCGTTCTCATCCCTTGGCGTGAATTCTCTGTTCACGAAATAGTCATCCAGTGCAATGGGATGCGGTGTTTTCCCCAGGGTCTTCAACTGAATGGATAATCTGTGGGAAAAACTGGTCTTGCCGGAAGAAGAGGGTCCGGCGATCATGACAAATTTCACGCCGCCCCTGTCTACGATGCTCTTGGCAATCTCGCCGATCTTACGCTCCTGCTGCGCTTCCTGTACCAGGATCAGTTCACTCAGCGACCCACGGCAGATCTGATCATTCAGATCACCTACGGTCTCAATACCGATCTCCTTTCCCCATTCCTCAGATTCTTTCAACGTCCGGAATAACAGCTTTCTCTCTTGAAACGGCTTAACATGTGTAGGATCTTTTTTATCCGGCAGCAGCAGCATAAATCCATCCTCATACGCTATGACATCGAACCACTTTACATAGCCGGCATTGGGCAGCATGTAGCCGTAATAATAATCGTAATAACCGTCCATTTCATAAATATTTACGAAGGATCCTCTGCGGTAACGGAACAGCTTTTCCTTATCCTTCATCCCCTCTTTCCGAAACAGTTCCATGGCATTATCCAGGGAATAAGATTTCTTCAGAAAAGGTGTCTTTGCCTCCACCAGCTCCCGCATCCGGTTACGGATCTTTGCAGCATTTTCTTCCGTCGCATTGATCTTCCCTTTTGGAGAGATGTAGGAGCCGTTGCCGATGGCAAATTCCACACGACAGCCCTGGGCTGCCTCTCTGCCGCAGACATCAAATACCGCTTTCAAAAACAGCATTGTGGCAGAACGCACATAAGTCTTGTTGCCCACATCATCCTTCAAGGTAAAAAAGGTAACCTCGCAATCCCTTGTCAGTTTCTTGAACAATTCTCTGATCTTGCCGTCTCTGGCTGCCAGTGCGATCAGATTCTCATACTCCTGCTGATAATCGTTGGCCACATCCTCGTAAGTGGCTCCCTGAGGATATTGTCTCTCTTCCCCGTTTATCTTCACTGTGATCATTTTTCTCACCCTGTCCTTCTGTAATCTGCTTTTACAGGTCTTATTTTTCAAACGCAATCCGGTTCCTTGCCATTATCATACCAATCCAGTGCACGGGTAATCAGGGTGATCTCGTCTGCGATCTCCTGTCTGCGGCATATGGTTCTGGGATTGTCCGCATCTGCCTTTTGCTCCATGCGTCCCACGATCTGCCTTCGCTCGGTCAGCATCCATTCCAGATACTCCCGAAGTATCCGGTCTCTGCGGGATAAAAGCAGCGGGCCGAACTTTTCCGCCAGTCCGGGATCCAGACCTTCCGTCTTCCAGGAGTCCCCGACCTTCTGCCGTACCGCATCGTCCGTCATCGCACCCAGCCAGCGCACCTTCATCATAAAATAATATTTTCCTTCTTCGTAGATGATATTCTCATCCAGCAGAAGATATCCCTCATCCATCAGGAATGTCCGAAAATGCGGGATCTCCGACTGTGGCTGCAGGATCAGCTCTGCAAATCCCTGTGCCTGTTCTCTTCCTTCGGTAAGAATCTTCTCCATGAGAGGCCCACCCATGCCGGCGCAGATCATCCCGGCAGCCTCTCCGGTCTTCAGGCTGTGCAGACCGTCAGAAAGTCTTGTCTCTATCCTGTCCTCCAGTCCGTACTCCCTGATATGCTCTCTGGCATGTTCTAACGGTCCGGACCTTACATCCATGGCGATCACTCTCGGGGAAATGCCCTTCTGCACCAGATAGACAGATACAAAACCATGGTCACACCCCACATCTGTTATCACAGTGCCGGGAGTGACCATGTCTGTTAAAGCCTGCATTCGATTGGATAATATAACTTCCGCCATTAATCCAGATAATCCTTCAGCTTGCGGCTGCGGCTGGGATGACGCAGTTTGCGCAATGCCTTTGCTTCGATCTGACGGATACGTTCACGGGTAACGTTGAATTCCTTACCTACTTCCTCCAGGGTACGGGCCCGTCCGTCATCCAGGCCGAAACGGAGTCTCAGTACTTTCTGTTCTCTCTCTGTCAGAGTACCCAGCACTTCCACCAGCTGTTCCTTCAGCAGGGTAAATGCTGCAGCATCGGAAGGAACCGGTACATTATCATCCTGAATGAAGTCGCCTAAATGGCTGTCTTCCTCTTCACCGATAGGAGTCTCCAGGGATACGGGCTCCTGGCTGATCTTTAAGATCTCACGCACTCTGTCTACCGGCATATTCATCTCCGCTGCGATCTCTTCGGGGGTCGGTTCTCTTCCCAGCTCCTGCAGCAGCTGTCTGCTCACGCGGATCAGTTTGTTGATGGTCTCTACCATATGCACCGGGATACGGATGGTTCTCGCCTGATCGGCGATCGCTCTGGTGATGGCCTGACGGATCCACCAGGTCGCATAGGTGGAGAACTTATATCCTTTACGATAATCGAATTTCTCTACAGCTTTGATCAGACCCAGGTTACCTTCCTGGATCAGGTCTAAGAACAGCATTCCACGGCCTACATATCTCTTGGCAATGCTGACTACCAGACGTAAGTTGGCCTCTGCCAGACGCTTTTTCGCTTCCTGGTCGCCCTCTTCCATTCTCTGGGCCAGTTCGATCTCTTCCTCAGCACTTAACAGGGGCACCTTGCCGATCTCCTTTAAGTACATACGGACAGGATCCTCAATGCTGACGCCTTCCGGTACGGACAGGTCGATGTTCTCCACATCCACTTCGTCCTCATCGGTCAGAATGATCTCTTCGTCATCCACATCATCGTCATCGGTAATACGCAGCACATCTACGTTGTTCTGGTCCAGATACTCCAGAACCTTCTCCATCTGTTCCTCTTCCAGAGGCATGTTCATTGCCATTATTTATAGCCATATTTCGTATTTTTTATAACTGTCCCGAGCCGCAAACCCTATTATTCCAGAGAAATGCGGGCTCTTTGTAATTCTTCCAGTGCTTTTTTGCCTTCCACCGCTTTTTTGACCGCGTTGACATCCGTACCCAGCTGCGCCATGTAGTACTGGTAGCTGTTGCGTTTGACTGACACCAGAATGTCATGGAAAGCTCTTTCTCTCTCCTGCTTCGTGGACAATTCGGGGAGCGTTGTATGGAACAGCTCCGCTGCCTGCCTCTGCTCCTCTTCATCCTCAAACATGCTGATGATCCCCGCCGGCTGAAACTGTCCGTTGTCCAGCTCTGCAAACATCTTCTCCGCCACCTTGCGATACAATTCCTCCGTGAAATCCTCCAGAGAAATGTACTTGCGTACAATCGTATACAGAGAAGGATCATCTCCGATCCAGGTGATCAGCAGTCTCTGGGACTTCCGTCCGCTCTCCGAAGGATCGCTCTTGTTCTGCACTCCTCTGCGGGGACGGGGAATCGGTCTGGCGATTCCCGTCTGGGAAGCATATCCTATGACCATTTTGCGCAGATCATCGGGACGGATCATATATTTTTCGGCAATGGCCTGCAAATAATTCTCCCGCTCCAGATCTTCCGAAAATCCGCACAGTTTCTGTGCGATCTCCCGGTGGAACTTCGTCCGCTGTTCCGGATCACTCTGATCGTATTGTTCACTCAGGATACGGATCTCGAAGTAGAAACTGTTCTCCGCCTGATCGATTCTCTCCTGAAAAGCCTCTTTCCCCAGATTCTTGATAAATTCATCCGGGTCCTTATAAGGACGCATATTGATGACTTTACCGGTAAGCCCGGCCTCCCTGAGAATACCGATGCCCCGTAGTGCCGCCTTGGTTCCGGCACCGTCGCTGTCGTAGGCCAGCAGGATGTTTTCCGCATAACGGTGTAAAAGGTTGGCCTGTTCCACCGTAAATGCCGTTCCCAGGGATGCCACCGCCTGGGTAAATCCCGCCTGATGCATGGCTATGACATCCATGTAGCCCTCGCACAGGATAATATTGCCCGTCCGGGCAGTCCTTGCGAAATTCAGTCCATAAAGATTCCTTCTCTTATCGAAGATCATGGTCTCCGGTGAATTCAGGTATTTCGGTTCCCCGTCTCCCATGACTCTGCCGCCGAAGCCGATGACCCGGTGGTTGATATCCTGTATGGGGAACATGACACGATTCCAGAACTGGCTTCGCAGTCCCCGCTGTTCAGAAAACATTGCCAGTCCGGAGTCTTTGATCTCTTCGTCCGTAAAGCCCTTTTTCCGCAGGTACTGTACCACCTGCTCGCCGTTTTTCCCGGCATAACCCAGTCCGAAATGATGCATGGTCTCATCGGTCAGCTTCCGCCCCGTCAGATACCGCATTCCCACTTCGCCACGGGGATCCCGCAGCATATAATAAAAATATTTTGCCGCTTCCTTATTGACTTCCAGCAGCCGCATACGTTTGCCGGCTTTTTTCTTCTGTTCCGGTGTCTCCTCCACTTCGGGAAGCTTTACCCCGGCGCGGTCCGCCAGGATCTTAATGGCCTCCGGGAAGGTATCGTTTTCATATTTCATAAGAAACGTATATACATTTCCGCTGGCATGGCATCCGAAGCAATAATACATCTGTTTGTTCGAAGACACCGAAAAGGAAGGTGTTTTTTCGTTATGAAAAGGACAGCAGCCCCAATAGTTGCTTCCCTTTTTTTTCAATGAGACATAGCCCGATATCACATCCACGATGTCATTTCTGGCTCTGACTTCTTCTACCAGTTCTTCGGGATAATACACGTTTTTTAACTCCTATTTTATCTTGTACCTATCTCTGCCAGGATTTCGGTATGTAAATATCCTCGTATACCGCTATGGCAAACCGATCCGTCATCGCTCCCACATAGTCGCAGACGACCTTCTCTCTCGGTTCTCCCACGGAAAGAAGATTGAGATATTCTTCCGGCAGATCATCCAGATGCTTCAGGAAATGCTGGTACAATGTCTCCATCAGCATCTCTGCTTTCCCCTCTTCGCTCTTCGCTACCGGGTTCTTGTAAACTCTCTCAAACATGAACTGTCGTATCTTCGCCATGGCTTCCGCCACCGGCTCCGACATCAGGATGTCTCCCTTGTCCATGCTGTTGGTCACGATGTCATGAATGAAATGATCCAGTCTCTCGGTAGGACTGCTGCCGATCACCTCACAGATGTCCTTCGGCACATCCGCTTCCGTGAGGATTCCTCCGCGGATGGCGTCATCCATATCGTGATGAATATAGGCAATTTTATCGGAAAGTCTGACGATCTTGCCCTCCAGGGTGTGGGGCTTTCCAATGGTCTGGTGGTTTCTTATACCGTCTCGCACCTCGTAGGTCAGATTCAGCCCCTTGCCATCCTTCTCCAGAATGTCCACGGTGCGGACGCTCTGTTCGGCATGTTCGAAGCCAAAAGGGCATACTCTGTTCAGCGCACGCTCTCCGGCATGTCCGAAAGGCGTGTGTCCCAGATCGTGTCCCAACGCAATGGCTTCCACCAGATCCTCGTTCAGCTTTAATGCCTTGGCTATGGTTCTGGCCGTCTGGGATACCTCCAGCGTATGTGTCAGTCTGGTACGGTAATGGTCACCCTCAGGTGTCAGAAATACCTGGGTCTTATCCTTTAGCCTTCGAAAGGCCTTGCAATGGATAATACGGTCTCTGTCTCTCTGAAACACCGGCCGGATATCACATTGTTCTTCCGGTCGCAGACGTCCTTTGGAGTTCACACTCAAGGATGCGTACGGACTTAAATAATCCTTTTCCCACTGTTCCAAGTTTTCTCTGATCGTCATAGTTCCTCCTGCCCCTACTTCTAATATTCTGTGCCTGTCTTAAAAATCCTTTTCTTTCTTTTGAAAAAAATAGTCATTTTTTCTGATTTAAATTATCTGCACACAGAATAGATGAATTCCGCATTCTTATCCATGGCCTCACTGGCCTTTTTGAAGGGTGACATCTGAAAAACATGCCACATTCCGGGGAATCGGTCGATATGGGCAGCGACCCCGGCTTTGATCAGATTTTTATATAGCCGCAGGGAATCGTCCAACAGGATTTCATTCTCTCCCACCTGAATATAGACGGGCGGGAAACCATGAAAGTTTCCAAACAGCGGAGAAATATAAGGATCCGTCAGATCTCTGTCCGGGGCATAGGCCCTGGTCATACGGTCGATGTACTCTTTATCCAGTACCGGATCCAGTTCCGCCTTGGTCTGGAAAGTCTTGCCCTCGCCGGTAAGATCCGTCCAGGGAGACATCAGCACGATTCCTCTGGGAAGCAAGCGCTCCTGCTCTTTTAATTTCAACACCAGTGAAAGCGCCAGATTACCTCCGGCCGAATCTCCGGTAATGATCACATCTCTTGCTCCGTAGCCCAAAAGCATCAGATAGTTCCAGGCTTTCATGGCATCCTCCGCAGCTGCCGGATACGGATGCTCCGGTGCCAGTCTGTAATCAAAGCACAGCACATCCATGGAAGTACCCGCCGCCAGCTTCGATGTCAGGGTTCTGGCATAGATACTGCTGCCGGTGGAATATCCGCCTCCGTGGCAATGCAGGATCACGTACTTTTTCATATGAGCCCGGTTCACGCTGACCCACTCCGCATCCATGCCATCGATGTCCACGGGACGGTACTGGAGCTCTTTACTGTTGCCGAGCAGCTCGCCAATGTGATCCTGGGATTGTCTGTGCTTCTCCAGATCCGGATTCTCCACAAGTCCGTGGGCTCTCCGGATCAGCTGCATCAGATTTTGATTACTTTTCTCACTGTTTTTTCCTACCAGTGCCATAAGTTCCTCCTGTTCACCAAGTTTTCTCGTAACTATTCAGCGCCTCATTCGCAAAATCGCATCTCCGATGCTTTCCTGAACAACAAGTTCACTTGTTGTTTGCTCATCTGAGGCTGCTTCGCCAATATTTCATGGCTCTGAATAGTGATCAAAAGTGCAATCTTCTGCGCACTGCATTGCGCAGTCTCCTCCGGGATAAAAGGGTGGCGATGGTGATATCGACGATCACGCAGATCGTCAGCACGATAGCCGACCATCCCAGTGCGATCTCCTGTCTCAGGAACCGGTCGATCAGAAGTTCCAGTCCCACGCACAAAACAGCGATTCCCGAGATCAGGTACAGGGCTCCTGTCAGGAAGGACATGGGGAGCTTGCGGATACAGAACGTCACCGCTTCCACCACTGCCGTCACCAGCAATACGATCGGCAGTCCCAGTCCATAGAACCAGCTGTTATGTCCCGTCAGATAAGTCAGCAGATATAGATACACGATCACTGCCACTCCATCCAGCAGGATCGACAGATAAATGGGCTGTCTCGTATAAATAACCACAGGGATCATAATAACCCACAATACCAGGACTACGCCGATCACCGCCAGAGACCACAGACTGCTGCGGAACACAAAAGCGTTTAACAGCCCACAGGTCACCGCCGTAGCCAGTACAATAACCGTCAACAGTACTCCCAGATCTTTTCTTTTTACCACTTCCACCTGTCCCTTTTCCTTTGGAAAAGGGGATGGCTGCTTCTCCGGTTCCGGTGCCTTGGGATTATACACCGGTGTGTCGCACAGAGGGCACTTCTTTGCCGAAGCATCCAGTTCCACACCACAGTTCACACAATATGACATAAGCATTTCCTTTCTAACCGGAGGATCTACCGGTTACTCTCGATCTTCACATGAATACCGTCCTGTACCAGCTTGCGGAAAAACAGTCGTTCCACATCCGTTTCCGCAATACTGCTGGCAAAATTGATGGTCAGAATATCTTCAAAGCTGGCAATGGCACAGTTGGTTCTCGTAGAGAACGGTTGTCCCATATAGATATCAAAACGTTCGATATAGGGCTTCATGGTCTCCGGCACTTTCAAAGCTCCCATGTTGGTCAGCCCCGCCGAAGAGTTTTTGTCCTGGATCTTCGTATAGAACTGGCGGACCACCAGATCCTTGATAAACAGCGGTACCACACGGATAAACGGGTTCCTCTGGGTCTCTGCGTTGGTGGTGATATCGCCCCGCAACAGCTTTTCATTCAGATAATACCGCATGTAATTGTGCACCTGGGTCACGATCTCTTCAAAAGTGTATTCTCCCAGTCTTGGGTCAATCCCCGGATAGATCATGGTGATAAAATTCCGCAGAGTCTTCGATGGGAAAAAGCGCCGCAGATTCACCGGCATGGCAATCTTTACCGGACGTAATTTTAAATGCCACTCACTCTCCTGCTTCTGCATCAGTGCATAGAGCAGAACCGCATTGAAATATTCCGTAATGGTGGCATTATAGCTTTTTGCCACCTTCATGACCTCTGCCACCGACATAATACCGTCTATGATGTTCAGGGTATAAAAGGGCTCCTTGGTTCCCCGGACACGGTAAGCCTTCTCCCCCGGTCTGGGCGGGCACACCTTGGCATTGGCATATTTCATGTAGGCATCTTCCAGTTCTACCGGATCCGGTGTCTCTAAAATATCCAGCACAAAACCGCCGTTCTCAATCTCCGTATGCCCCTTCAGGCGCAGATAAGTGGCCGTCAGAGTCTGCAATACGCACATGCCTCCGGTACCGTCTCCCAGACTGTGATGGGCCTCCAGGGCGATCCGGTTCCGGTAATAATAGATTCTTACCAGATACCGGTTATTGGCCTTGAAATACATGGGCTGACAGGGATTTTTCACGTCCTCCTGCACAAATGGGCCGGGGCGGTCATTGGGCTCCAGGTATCTCCAGAAGACACCCTTGCGGATAGCCGCCTTATACGTCGGAAAACGAGGCATTGTCAGATTCACGGCCCGCTGCAGCATCTCGGGATTGATCTCCTCCTTTAAAAGAACGGACAAACGATAAACGGAAGAAAAATCTCTTCTCTGTAAGGTCGGGTATACGATGGCCGACAGATCCAGTTTGTACCAGTCCTTGTGTACTTTCGATGCCCTGTCTGTCTTCGTTTTGTCTCTTCTATTAATTGCCACGGTTTTCGCCCCTTTCCCGGTTTTGTATTATATTTTTCAGAAACGACAAAGGCGGCAACCTTTCGGTCACCGCCATGTGATGCAGAAAGAGGGACTTGAACCCTCATGGTATCACTACCACACGGACCTGAACCGTGCGCGTCTGCCAATTCCGCCATTTCTGCGAACAAATGTATATTACAACAACCGGCTCCAAATGTCAACACTATTTTTCGAATTATTTAAACTGTATGCAAAATAATTACGATTTCTGCGTAAAAAATGCGGCTGACCGGCAGCCGCATTTTTGCAATTATTTTACATTTACATGTAGGAACTGAACAGATTGCCTGCATTGTAAGTGCCGGTATATCCTGCTGTTCCGGTGTACAGACTGCTTCTGGTGGAAGCATGGTCTGCTGCAAAATTGATCATGGAACTCTGTGCGGATACACGATAACCATAGGAACCGTTCCCCTGGAACAGGTTCTTCACAGTATTCATATCGGCTTTCATAAAGGTATCCTTGTCCAGAGACAGGGTGCCGTCATTTTTCATAGTGATACCGATCTTCGCCAGCTGCTTGCTATTGGCAATGGTAGTATTCCCCAGAGATTCCGTGCGGTTGTTCACTGTGGTATCGCTCACATCATCCACAGCAGCCATCACGCTGTTGTAATTCTTCACAAAGCTGTTCACCGCATTGTAGATGGCACTGGTATCATAGCCCTTGGTCGTGGTCTCTATACCATTCTCATCCTTGGTGGTGATATCCTTTTGTGCGAACAGATCATTTTTACCGGTAGCCAGTAATGTATCTGCGGATTCCTTCAAAGCATCAGTGGCGGTTTCTACCTTGGCCAGTGCTTTCTTCGCGGTCTCCGTCGTGGTGTCTTTCTTCGTTATGTCGGAAGCTGCGGTTTTGGATGCGTTGTTCTCCTTGCCGTAATAAGCCTTCATCAGCTTGGCATAGCTGCCGTTCTTAATACTTGCATAATCTGCCAGCCAGTTGCTGCTTGCCGCATTGGATGCCGTAGAGCTCAAACCGGAAAACAGAAATGAATAATTGGTTTTTGCCTGAATATTAATACTCATCACAGTCACCTCCGTGTCAACTGTTTTGAATCGGCCTTTCAGCCATTAGTCCTTTTATATCAGTTACAGTATACTACTTATTTCGGATTTTTCCAAGGTTTGTTAACTGTTTTTTGAAAAAAAAACATTAATTGAGTATTTTTTCCAGCATGGTCACCCGGTTGAAGGGAAAGGAGAAATAATAGCCGTCCGCAAAATCCTCCGTCATGACGATCACTTCCTTTGCCAGCTGCACACCGGCCTGCTCTCCCTCTTCTCTGGTCATGTCCGCCCGGTATCTTGCCAGTACTTCGTCCGTCACGTCGATGCCTGCCATCTCGTTCTTCATAAAGGTGGCATTTTTAAGACTCACGAAAGGCATGATCCCGCAGAGAATCCTTGCTCCGGTCTCCTCCTTGATCCGGCGCACTCTGTCGGCACTCTCCTGTGTGGAAATGGGCTGTGTCAGAAAAAAGGTGGCTCCCGCCGCCATTTTCTTCTTCACTCTGCCGATCTCCACCTCAAGATTACGCCTGCCCTGATTGATGGCTCCGCCGTAGTTGGCCGGAGCCTGCGTGAACTGCTCCTCGTTCATATCCGCCAGAATCTGCATCAGTCCCACAGAATCAAAGTTGAACACACTCTTCACCGTGGTCCGCACCATGGAAGGAATGGGGTCTCCCGTGATCACAAGGAAATTCTGAATGCCATTGATATAGGCTCCCAGCAGCTGGGAACGCATGGCAATGGCATTTTTATCCCGGCAACAGATATGGGGCATGACACACATACCGGTCTCTCTTGCCACCTTCTCCGCCATGAGAATGGAATCTGCTCTGGTACGTCCCGAAGGAGAATCCGGGAAAGTCAGCACATCCACTCCGCTCTTCTGTAGCAGATGTGCCGCATCCATCAGTTTTTCGTCATCGATTCCCATGGGAGGTGCCAGTTCCACGGCGATCAGCTTTCGGTTCCTGCCCTCCGCCTCTTTGGTATGATAAAAAGAACGGTCTTCCTTCGGTGCCTGCTTTTTCTCCGGTTCTGTGTCTTTTTTTGCCTGTGGGTACTGGGTCAGATCCAGCTTGCTTAAGGTCTGCACTGTAGCAAATGTGAC
>OGDG01000495.1_pt1 | contig 21161 bp, 26 predicted proteins | sample 1570391 | NCBI WGS metagenome assembly OGDG01 (sample SAMEA2582186, study PRJEB24529) | metagenome | biome: Human gut stool | place: China | collected 2011 | reverse complement strand
CTGGTGTGGGTCAGCTCCCGGCGCGGGAAGGTGATCTCCCGCGCCGACCTCAGCGATCGCATCAATCCGGGGGCGGTCTATATGACCTATCAGTGGTGGGTGGGCGCCTGCAATGAGCTGACCCAGGATAACCTCGATCCGATCTCCAAAACGCCGGAAACCAAATACTGTGCGGTGAAAGTGGAAGCGATTGCCGACCAGCAATGGGCGGAGCGCTATGCCTGGACGGCCTACAGCGACATGAAAGCGCGACTGAAAGCCGCTGCCGACGTCTGACCTCAGGGAGCGCAGCGCGCTCCCTCTGCCGCTGCCGGTGGGTTACGCCGCCGGCAGCTGTTTCTCCACCAGCCCCACCCACATGGCGACGCCGGGGCCGATCAGCGCATCGTTAAAGTCATAGCTGGCGTTATGCAGCGGCTTCGACGGGGTTTCGCCGTCGGTGCCGATCCAGAAATACGCCCCCGGACAGGCCTCCAGCATGCAGGCAAAATCTTCGGAGGCCATCGACGGCGCCTGATTCCAGCGCACCGCTTGCGCGCCGAGAGTGGCGACGGCCACCTCGCGCACCTGCTGCGCCTGCAGCGCATGGTTTTTGGTCACCGGATAACCCGGGAACCAGCTAATCTCGCCCTGCACATCGGACACCTGCGGCTGGGTCGCCACATAGCTTTCGATAAGCTCCCGCACGCGGGCGCGAACGCGATTGCTCAGACAGCGGAAGGTACCGCGCAGCACCACGGTGTCCGGGAGGACGTTGATCGCCTCGCCGCCGTTTATCTGGGTGATGCTGACCACCGCGGAATCCTGCGGCGACAAGCGGCGGGAAGGAATGGTCTGCAGCGCCATTATCAGTTGCGCCGCCGCGACGATCGGATCGGCCCCGCTCTCCGGCATCGCCGCATGACAGCTCTTTCCGCGCAGGGTGATCTCGAAGGCGTCCAGCGAGGCCATCATCGCGCCATCGCTGAGCGCCACTTCGCCAAGAGGGATCCCCGGCCAGTTATGCAGCGCGTAGATGGCGTCCATCGGGAAGCGCTCAAACAACCCCTCCTCCACCATTTTGCGCGCGCCGCCGAGGTTCTCTTCCGCCGGCTGAAAGACAAAGTGGACGGTGCCGCTGAAATGGCGGGTCTGCGCCAGATGGGCGGCGGCCGCCAGCAGCATCGCGGTATGGCCATCGTGGCCGCAGGCGTGCATCACCCCGGCGCGGCGTGAACGGTAGCTGACGCTCCCCAGCTCGGTGATCGGCAGGGCGTCCATATCGGCGCGCAGGCCGATAACCGGCCCGGGGCCGTTCTCCAGCGTCGCCACGACGCCGGTGCCGGCCAGCCCGCGATGCACCTGCAGCCCAAACGAGGCCAGCAGCTCCGCAACGCGGCGCGAGGTCTCCTGCTCCTGATATCCAAGCTCAGGCGCGGCGTGAAATTCACGTCGCCAGCCAACGGCTTCGGCGATCAGTGACGGCGATACGGCCATGTATTACTCCTTTCCTGCATAGCGTAATGCTGAATAATCGGTCATGCGTCGCGTTTTTCCCCGTCGCTCACCGGCGTCGGGGCGCTGCCGCTCCCTCCGTTATATCCTGTCGTTACCACGCTGACAACGTCACGAAATGCGGCGGCGGCGCGGCGTACAGCCCACCTGCTGCCCTGCGGCCCTTTTTTGGTAGTGATTTCAACGGTGACAACGGCCAGTCGATTAATTATTATGCAACTCAGGACGGCAATTTGCCGAAGGATCCACTACTGACCTCTCCGTCATCGGAAATAAAATGTTTAACCCAGACCAGAATCGTCTTGCCCCCACGCTGGCGATGATCATGGCCGCGTCGCTTGTGGGATTTATCACCGGCTATACGGTGCCGTTAATCAGTCTTGAGCTGGCGCAGCAGCAGATCGCGCCGCTGTACGTCGGCCTGCTGGCCGCCCTGCCGCCCGCCGGCATGATGATCTCCTCTTTCCTCTCTCCTGCGCTGTGCCGGCGCGTTGAAATGGGCGTGCTGCTGAGCGGCAGCCTGATCCTGCTGGCGCTGGCGACCATCGCCTCATGCATGACTACCGATATGACGCTGCTTTTGCTGCCGCGCCTGCTGACCGGCCTGGCCTCCGGGGTCATTATCGTACTCGGCGAAAGCTGGATCACCGGCGGCGCGGCGGGCAGCCAGCGCGCTACCCTCACCGGTCTCTACGCCTCGGCCTTTACCGGCTGCCAGCTGGCCGGGCCGCTGCTGATCTCCGTCGGCCCAGCCTGGCAGACCTCAGCGCTGATAGCGATTGTCGCGGTCACCGCCGTCTGCCTGCTGATGCTGCGCCATCTGCCCACCGGCACTCGTGAAAGCCTCGGGGAGCGTGCCAGCTGGCGCAGCCTCGGCGCCTTTCTGCCGGTACTGGCCTCCGGGGTCTTCTGCTTCGCCTTCTTTGACGCCAGCATCCTCGCCCTGCTGCCGCTGTACGGCATGGACAAAGGGCTGAATGAAGGGCTGGCGGTGCTGCTGGTCACCGTGGTGCTGACCGGAGATGCGATGTTCCAGACCCCGCTAGGCTGGCTGGCCGACCGGGTCGGGATTCGCCGCGTGCATCTGAGCTGCGCGGTGGTTTTCAGCCTGTCGCTGCTGGCCCTGCCGCTGATGCTCGGCTCGCGCATTCAGCTGATGGCCATTTGTCTGCTGCTGGGCGCCGCGGCGGGCGCGCTTTATACCCTGTCGCTGGTGCGGGCGGGGAAAACCTTCAATGGGCAGAAGCTGATTATGATTAACGCCCTGTTCGGCTTTTTCTGGTCCGCCGGCAGCGTTGCCGGGCCGGTAGTCAGCGGCATGCTGATCGGCATCACTGGTTACGATGGCCTGATCGTCACCCTGGTGGCCAGCGGCGTGCTGTTCCTGTTGATTCAGTGTCTGTGCAAAAACGAGAAAACCCTGCTTGCCAGTGAGCAGGAAGATGACATGGACGAGGCAACGGAGTCCGCACGGTAGTCCTCACGGGCTGGCCTGGCGCCAGCCCTTTTTTATGGCCCTCACCGGAGGGTATCCTGTTCTTGCTGGCTCACTGCTGTTAACCATTGCCGGCCCCTCAGCCGAGAGGAAATCCCATGGAAAGTAATACCTTACATCGTGGCAGATTGATCGATCATATTCTGCTGGTTGTCGAAGACTTTGAGGCAAGCAAAAACTTCTATACCGCCGTACTGTCGGCGCTGGAGATCCCGGTTATCACCACCGCCAATGAATACTTGCTGGCCGACGAACTGGTGGTGGCCTCACGCCGCAGCCCGGAGGCTGCCGGGAAACTGACTGGGCGCCACCACCTGGCATTCCAGGCCAGAGATCGTGACATGGTCGACGCTTTTTACCATGCGGCGCTGACCCATTGCGGACGTGATAACGGCGCGCCTGGCGAACGACACTATCATCCTGGTTACTATGCCGCTTTTGTGCTGGATCCGCAGGGGAATAATATTGAGGCGGTGTACCATGGCAAGGCTGAGCGCAGCGCCGGGTCTGTTGCGATCAGCTTCACGCAGTAAGCGGGCGAAAGTCACATTTCCTTACCTGCGCAATTCCCATAATAAATGTGGGTGTTATCATTTCCTTAATGAATAATTCATACCCATAGCTGAGGCGTCGATGCTGGAAAACCTAATCATCTGATAATCAGACTTCCGACCATCACTGGCCGGACTGATTATCACTGCGCTGAAATCGAATGCGGACACTGGCGAGTGTTCGCCTATTTTGCCCATGATGATGACACAGGTTTCCCGGTATGAATGTTTCCCCTCAGGAGCAAGCGACTTTATTCATTCTCGTCCCCTGCGGACAAACGCTCCACATCCACGCGATGGCAGCGAGACCCCTCCCTCGCATAAGAAACGTCACCCCCAGCCAGTTAACCCGGTGCGTTATCCCTCTGCCATGCTCGATCACTCCCTCTGCATGCCGTTGCGTTGCCTTACCCAATGACCGTCGTCAGGCGAATTTTATCTTTCGGTTTGTCATTCCGCGGCCAGCCTGTGACGACAGTCGCAAGGGATCCACATCAACCAGGCCCCGATACCAGGGAAACCGTCACCGACCAGGGAGTCTTCGCGTATGAAATTAGCGTTGGGACCGTACATCCGTTTTAGCAGAATCTTGTTATTTCCGCTGGCGATGGTTATCTATGATTTTTCTGCTTATCTGACTACCGATCTCATTCAGCCGGGTATTATCCACATCATCCGGGAATTTGAGGCTGATGTTGCGTTAGCCCCGGCCTCTGTCAGCCTCTATTTAGCCGGGGGGCTGGCCTTACAGTGGCTGCTGGGGCCGCTCTCTGACCGCATTGGTCGCCGCCCCGTACTACTGACCGGAGCCATCATCTTTGCTTTGGCCTGCTTCAGCATGATCTTTGTCACGTCGATTGATCAATATCTTATCGCCCGTTTTATCCAGGGAACCAGTATCTGCTTCATTTCGACAGTCGGTTATGTCTCCATCCAGGAGGCTTTTGATGAAAAAGATTCTATCCGCATTATGGCGGCGCTGACATCCATCGTTTTGCTGGCGCCGGTAATCGGGCCCCTGGCGGGCGCTGGCCTGATGAATTTCCTGCACTGGAAGTTATTGTTTGCGATCATCGGCGCCATGAGCTTGCTGGCCTGGGCGTTACTGATTTTTAACATGCCAGAAACGGTCACCTCTCAGGGCCGGGGGTTTCGTCCGGGAGAGGTATTTTCCGAGTTTGTCCGCGCCTTTAAACAGCCGGTGGTGCTCACGGGCGCGCTGGCGTTGTCATTCAGTAACCTGCCGATAATCACCTGGGTAGCACTCTCTCCGGTGATCCTGATCGATGACGGCGGGATGTCGCGCGGCGCCTATGCCTGGACCCAGGTGCCTGTCTTTGGCGGCGTTATTATTGCCAGCATCATCGTGGCCCGTTTTATCAAGGATCCGACCTCTCCCCGCTTTATCTGGCGCACTATCCCGATACAGCTGACCGGGTTGTTGGTATTACTGGCGGGAAATATTGCATGGCCCCATACCTGGTGGTGGTCCGTTTCAGGAACAAGTCTCTATGCCCTCGGAACAGGCCTGTTGTTCCCCGTATTATTCCGTTTTGCGCTTTTTTCCCACTCCCTGCCGAAAGGGACGGTTTCAGCCACCATCAACATTGTGGCGCTCAGTTTTATGGCGGCCTCGGTGGAAGTAGCGCGCTGGGTTTACTTCCAGGCTGGCGGCAGAATTGCTTTTCACTGCCTGGCGCTGATAGCGGGAATCGTCGTCATCATGCTGGTCTCGCGCTTGTTAAAACTCCGTCAGCAACATCTTCTTCAGCCAGCCTGAAGGTTTAGGCCTTTTTGCCCGCAACAGGAGAACACTATGTTTTCATACATTATGCTGGGAACGAACGATCTGCCACGCGCCATCAAGTTCTATGACCCGTTAATGGCGCTGCTGGGACACGTCAAAGCCGGCCGTAACGAACAGGGGGCGTCCTGGGGCACCTTCAACGGCAATCACACCTGCGGGCTGTGCGTGGGTGTTCCTTTTGACCAGCAGCCTGCCGGGGTGGGTAATGGAACGATGGTGGCGCTTAACGCCCGCTCCGTCGCACATATTGCGGAACTGCATGCCCTCGCCCTGCAACTCGGCGGACGTGACGAAGGCGGTCCCGGTCACCGGCCGCAGTATGGCGACGGTTTTCACAGCGCCTACGTCCGCGATCCCGACGGCAATAAGCTGGCGTTTGTTTACTATGCGTCTGCAGATTGAATGGCTGCAGCGGAGGTGGCTTATGCAGACGGAGATAAGGGAGTCAGGACGGCCAACTTCGCCGTCCTTATTCACCGAGGAATAAAAAGCCAGCAGCTCAAGCGCTGCGGCTTATCTTCCCGGCAAGTTATCTACCGCAAAGTGATAACGTAATCCGGCGTCGCGCATACAGCGTTTCCGCCGCCAGCTGAAAATCATATTCCATCGCCTTCAGCTTTTTCGTCTTGAGCTGTTTTAGTGGAATACCCTCGATATGCCCTGTCGCGACCAACCACCGGATTTCAGCCGTACTCAGCTTGAGCTGTTTTTTCAGTATTGATAGCAGGCTGATGCGAAATGGCTGACTGACTCTGACGCGCACCGTTATCCGCTGACATGCCATCAACGTAACCGACCATTGCTCGTGAATACGAAAATCAGGTTGCCCCGACGGCTCGGCGCGGTTGCGCTTCAGCGTCGCGAGGTCAGCGGCATAATAGTGAACCATGGCTGCATCGTTCTGCAGCAGGCGCTGAAGCAGTTCACGGTTTATCTTGCTGACGTGCAGCCTGGAAAACAGGGCGATATTCCAGGTGTAATCGCAGTGCGTGCATTTATAGATGCTCCAGATATCCAGCAGCTTCTTTTGCGAATTCACCCGGATGGCGCCGGAAGGCGCGAAGTCGCGTTTCACATTGCAGGCGGGGCAGCGTTTGGCAATGTGCTGATACCCCACGGGCGTGACCGTCCATGTAACTGTCATAACGTACCTTTTTTAACCCATACGAAACCGAGTCCGTGATTAACGGACCATGATTTTTGGCGTATGAAAAATAGTTAATCGCTATTTTTCAGTGGGTTAAAAAAAAGATTTCCAACGTTATTTTCCTGGAGAAGTCCTAATCGACACCCTGAGATTAACAAAGGGGTTATTGCGGGATATATGAGCCCAGTCAATGTTTGCGCGGATGATTAAAAGTTCCGTCAATACACCCGGAATGCTCAGCGGGCTGGCATCGCGCCAGCCCGCCCGGTTTACAGCACCTTGCTGAGGAACGCGGCGGTGCGTGGGTTGCTCGGCGCGCTAAAGATCTGCCCCGGCTTGCCCTCTTCCTGAATCACGCCCTGGTCGATGAAGATCACCCGGTCGGCCACTTCGCGGGCAAAGCCCATTTCGTGGGTCACGATCACCATGGTCATCCCCTCGCTGGCGAGGTTTTTCATCACCTCCAGCACGTCGCCCACCAGCTCCGGATCCAGCGCCGAAGTGGGCTCATCGAACAGCATTATCGACGGCTTCATCGCCAGCGCGCGGGCGATGGCTACCCGCTGCTGCTGGCCGCCGGACAGGCTCGAGGGCCAGGCGTCGCGCTTATCGCTTAAGCCCACCTTCGCCAGCAAGGCTTCGGCCAGGTCGATAGCCTGCTGGCGCGGCATATTGCGCAGATTCATCGGCGCCATGATCAGGTTTTCCAGCACCGTCATGTGCGGGAACAGGTTAAAGCGCTGGAACACCATGCCGACGCTTTCGCGCATCTTGTTGAGGTCGGTGGTCCGGTCGTGGGCGGCAAAGCCGTTAACTGATCTCCTCTCTGAAAACAGTGCCAGGCTAAAATGAAGTCTCCAGGCTTTCCTCCATCTCACAGAGAGATACATCTCATTTATTTCTATGCGTACATTACATCTCTATGAGTAATGCTCTATATGCACTACATTACTTTCTCTGAGTGTAACCGTTAAATCCCGTTAACTTTACCGTGATGCTAATTCCATAGGTGACATGAATATATCAGTGTAGAACTGATCGACAGGCCTGATCATAAATATGGATTCTTAATGTATTTGTGCGCATTAGATAAGAATCATCTCATTAGCAGTAGCCCTATTAGAGTGTTCTTGGGATAATTCAGTTCCCGGTTTGTACGGTAGCTAACAAAGAAGAGAATAATAGAATGGCCACCATCACTAACTTTAATGCACATGCATTAATGAACAGCGCTAACGGTTATATTAAAGCTCTGCAATAAACTAAAACAACTATGGTTAAGGTTGTTACATATTGGAACATTTGCGTAGCTCAATCTGACATGATCACCTATAACTTCCCAGCAGGAAAATATAAGCACAAGGCTCATCTAATCACTGATTTTTAGCGTGTTATTGAACAACTTCATGAAATGGCCTTTGCTCCTGTAGAGACTGTAGAGACTGTAGAGACTGTAGAGAGCGTAGAAGGGATGGTACAGGATATTAAAGCAGGTGATAACGTTGTATGCCCTGTAGTCGTTAAAGACGTACAGACAGTGATTAAAGTAGATGATTACTCTTGCTACTTTAAAATCACTTTTAACGGTTCTTTGGGTACACAGACTTTTGAACGCGGTGAAACTTTATTTGTATGCAATTCAAACGATACGTAGATTAATGAAGTTTCAAATACTGAAGAGGCTGTACAAATGAATGCTATTTACTTAGCTGTATTAGATCCTGTTTTCGCTGGCAATTTCCCTAATGTTCAGCCTTATTTTGTATCACTACTTGCTGAAGTAGAAGAGCCTGAGGTATTAGGTGATGTCCTTCACAATGAAGATTTAATAATTGAAGCATGGGCGGCTTCCAAAGCATTGGTTGATTACATTGAAGATCAAGTAGATTACACTGAATGCAACTCTGCTACCAATAACCTACAGATGCTTAAACTTGTATTAGGGCTTCAATTCTGGATCTGTGATAGTGAAGAAGTAGAAGAACTTGAGCAAATCAGTATTAAGATGCTGGAAGTATGCAACGTATTGCAGGAAGAAAATATGTTACCTGTGCATGTTCCAGCAGGTAGCCCGATTCGCCAGCGTTAACTAATAACGCCCCGTTCAGGCGGGGCATTAACATTTAAAATATTATGGGAGTGGTGAAAATGGTAGATGTAAAAGCAATCTTTGAACGTGTTGGTGTTGATCTGGAAGATGGGATTTATGGTATGTCACCTTCACCGCTTCCACGTATGAAGCAACTGGTAAAACTCATGCCAGCGGTAGAAGCTGGTGAATGCACCTTAGCAGATATCAACATCTATCTGAATGATATCCGGTCTGCTCGTATTGAAGCAGATGCTAACAGTAAGATGGCTAGTGAAAAGACTATTCGCAAGTGCTGGAATCTGCTTAAAGAAGCTAAGCAAAAGTATCCACATCTTGAGAAATATCCTTTAGCTCAGGCTGCATATCTGATCCACAAAGGGGAGACGGTTAAGCCAGCATCTAAAGCCAATGGCTCAGAGGCTGCGTATAACTACGCTCGCCTGTTAGCTGGTGAATCTGTTAACGGCAAGATTTTAGTAGATGATGCCAACTATCAGCTAATGATTAAAGACTCTGAGATCTTAGGCCGTCTACTTGATCAAGAGATTGTAAACGGACAGCGCTTGATTGGTGAGATTCCGTTTAACGCTCTGGAGTGGATTAAAGCCAACGATCAGGAGGCATATCAAAAGGCCATAGAAGCCACTACAGCAGACTTGAAAGCGAAAGCTGAAGAGAAGCTACAAGCGGCGTTAGCTGAGCAAGAGAAGCTACTCAGAGAACAGATTTATGCACAGCTTGGACTAACAGCGCCAGAGGGTAATTCTGTTAACCCTGCTGGATTGCCAGCGCCTGTACATACAGCGCCAACGTTTACACCTGTAGGCGTGGCTGATGCTGTAGGTAAAGATGTTGCTGAAGAGCTTAAAGCTAAGAAGAAAAAAGAATCAGATGCTGATTTTCTGGATCGCATGAAAGCGCTTATCTGTGAGAACAAGGCAATGGATAACGCAGACTATCAGCGCCTGTTAGATATGAAGGGTAAGAACAATGCAATGGCTACAGAGTTGGTAGAGCTTTTCGAGACTTCACCAGAAGAGCCAGAAGCGGCTAATGCGTAGCAGGTAAGGCAAACGTATTGCCTGTGGTAGAAACACGCTACAGGCTTTGTAGAAGTAGAGCCTAACGGCGCTATGTGGGTAATCTTTGCAGGTCAAAGGATGGCCTATAGCACTATGCAGGGCAAGCTAAAGCAAGTTGTTCATAGTGTTATGGTTCAATTTAATATGATTTCAGCTTGGCGTAATTAATTTATTTCGGAGAGTTTTTAAATGTTTATTTCATTAGGTCAATTGATCATGCTGGTGATCTTTGCGGTCTGTGGGTTTAGTTACCTGATGCGTATTATTATACAACTTGAAAAAGATGTTAAGTCTTTAGATGAAATTTGCGATGAGTACCGCAAGGAGTTATATAAAAAATGAAAAAGTTAATTATTGCTCTTGCTGTGCTGGCTTCATTTGGCGCACAGGCTAATCGTTGCGACTATCCAGATCAGGTAGCTAAAGATGGCTCACTGTGTGGAGCTAGGGCGGCTTCTGTGCGTCCTGGTGGCTATACGCCTCCTCCTGAATACTCAGCACATGTACAGGCTTCTCAGCCTCTCTACATGAGCCACGACAAACTAGTTCCGTTTAATGATCAGGGGGATATGCAAATAGAACAAGGTGAAAACACCTATCCGGTTATTTTTGAGTTTAAATGTAATGGAGATATGAATGTTAATTTTGCTGGCGGTCGCTATTTCTCCAGCGTTGAAGATTCTGAAGTACCGCAGGAATGGTATGATGTTTCCTTAGTGGCGCATAACCATTACTTAGGGGATCAGGCACACACAATAGCCCCTAATGGAAACGATAATCTAACCAGCATGAAAGAAGCTATAGATGCTAACGGTAACGGGGTTATCACTTTAGGTGATTTTCCTCATGTGTGGAGTTTTGCAGATCTCACCATTACCTTTAAGCACCATAAAGCTGTTAGCGCCTCTTTTATTGGTGATGATCTTAACTACCAATGTAAACGAATTGAAGTTAGTAATCCGTGGAAGGCTTAAAAAAAGAAAACTTTATTAGCTGTCCTGCTGTTCTGTGTGGCTACTGGTGCCTTTGCTTGTCCGAGGGGTGAACATATCCACGGTGGCTACGGTTCACATCATGCCGGGGGTATTTGCTACTAATGAAACGTTTAATTGTACTGGCTGTGATGGCTTGCTCTGCGTTAACTGGCTGCAAAGGTAGCTTTAATACTGACTCTGAGGCAAAAGCAGATCCTGTATTAAACTTTTCCTGTGAGAACATCGATAAGGGGCAAGATCTGCAACACCTGTATTTAAGTTTTAACCCTGTTACCCGGCAGTTTTTAGACAGTACAGGCAAATCCTTTATTATGACTCAGGATAAAGATAATAATTCTCAATACGATTTTAACTTAGGGCAATCTGATACCACTATACAGGTGTTAGGGGATACTGCGAGCTACAGCTTTACTTATAGCTTAGATGCAATTGTTAAAACTCCTGCTTTGGCTCAGATGGAATACACCTATAGCTGTCACAAGGTGAAATGATTGAAACACTATCCCCCGCTCTGGTTCGAGACTAAATATCAAATGGAACTTAATGCAGGTATTACCCTAGCAGCTAAGCTAAGCGAATGGAAAACTAAAGACACTCAAGCGCTACTAAAAGCGCGTAGTAATTATCAGGCAAAACTTTTTAAGAAAGCAATTTAATCCAATTAATAGGAATGCACTTGTAATGAAAACAAAATCTATCTGTGTGGCTCTGTCTGCCATTGTTGCCTCTATATCACTGTCAGGCTGTGTTAATCCTGTTAATCAGGCTCCAGCCTATAACCCGGTTCCAGTAGTTCAGCCTGAAGAAGCGCCTTTAGTCACTATCACACCTGATCAAGTGAAGAAGCTAACTAATGAATATCTAGCTTATTGTAACGTAACCCCTTACACTTTTTTGGGGAAAGAGCAATTAGCCTCTGATAAAGAAGCCTGTGATAAAGAAACCAAATACAGGCTAAAGCATAAAAAACTAACAAAAGCTGAAGAACAAAAGAATGAAAGTTATGCTAAAGAGATGGATGATTTTGATCAGAAGATAAAAGAACAGGGGCAAAAAAGCCTTAAAGCTATAGAGGCATGTAATGAGAATCCGATTATCTGCCGTATTCATATGACAGATAAAGAACTAGATGAAGGTGGCATGTGAAAAAGATTTTATTAGCAGCGGCATTATTAGCCGTAGCTGGCTCAGCGTCTGCCTTTGATCCTAATATCATGTTTACCACTGTTTACCAGTGCGGAAAGTATGTAACGGTTCAGATGAATAACAATTCTGAGAGCTTCAAGATGTTCACAGTGAATGCTAATGACTCAGACGGCTACCCTAACACTATTGCATATCAGTCGCAGACTACAGACGACAGCGCCACCAATGAGAACGGCGATACTATTTACAATAGCTGGGCTGATGATGCCAATAACATAAGCCTACGCTATGAGCTTGTAGAAACAGCGGGGAAATTAGATAAGACCGTTTTAATTGTCTCTGATAGCTCAGGCATTACTAAAGGCCAAAAGGTGAAGATATCTAAAATCCAATGCTCACAGGTGAAATGATGAATCCTTTTCAATTCTATATGGACGCTTTAGGGGCGGCTGCTGATGGCCTCTTTTGCTTAATGCTTATTGGTGTAGGTTTAGTGGTGTGCGGTCTGGTGGCTGAATTCTTTGCAGATCGTAAAGAGAACATCCGACACAATGAGTTAATAAACGAGCGCCGTAGTCGCAGAGCGCCACAAGTGGAGGGCTTAGAATGAAGTACATCTACAGAGGCTTCATGATCGGAATCGGCTTGATGGTGGCTCATGTTGTCGTAGGGGCAACGGTGATCGCCACGCTCTGGAGCACAATAGAACCAGTTTTAAAGCAGACGTTAGCAGCATATTTCCACTAATCCATATTGGCCGCCTTGAGCGGCCTTTCTTATGCCCTTAAAAGCTCCTGTACGCCATTCTCAGCGTGTTTTATCCCTCTGCCCTTCCTACCCTACCAGATAGTCTATATAACGCCTCTCAGAGCTTCCAAGATCCTCGCCTATTGCCTCTACAGGTTAGTACCTACAGAGGGTAATAACTAACTAGAGGAATTGAAATGAACGCTTTAACGATCTGTCAAATAATTGAAAATGAATTGCTTAAAAAATATGGAACTCTTTACAAAGCGCATAAAGTGCTAAATGTGCCTTTAGGGTCAATTTATAAATTGCGTAGTAAACCATCTTATGATTCAGCATTCAGATTTGCTAATGCTGCTGGTATTATTTTAAAAGTGGAGGTGATCTAATGGCACGTGTAAGCATGCTTAATAAATCTGAGATTGATTACATGACTGAAGAGCAAAAGCTAGCCAGATGGCCTAATGCTCTGAAACTGAAACGTGAGATAGAACGCCGTAGGGAAGAAGAATTTAAAGGTAAATTCCCGACTTGGAAAAGTAAAGTAATTCGTCCATATAAAAGCCCAGCGGAGAAAGTAAGAAAACCTATTGTAGCTAACCCTATTGATCTGGATATCTTCAAAAAAGTAGTAGTTATTGATAATGAATTTTATCAAATGAATGATGCTCAAACAGGGGAATTAACTAAATGCACTATTATAGGTGCTGAGAAAGATTACCCTAGAGTAAGGCTATATGAATTCCACGGCTTTAAATCTAAATACGTGATGGCTCATAGGGCTATGGCTGCTTATTATGAACCTAATCAGAAGTTACCGGGTAATGTATTGGTAGACCATAGAAACGGTGATCGAAGAGACTACAGAGCGGAGAATTTACGATTAGTGACGGTGGAACAAAACGCCCATAACAGACCAGAAGACAGAGATGTTATTCGCTATAGCAATTCCATCGATGGCAACACTATTTTAATGTAAGGGTTAGGGAATGGCTTCACAGATCACGCTAAAGCTGAGCAACAAGGAAGTGAGACGGCTTAAAGAGATAGCCCACGATCTAGGGTATGATAACGAAGGAGAGATGATTGTTACGGTGATCAAAATGCTCTCTACGGCATCTTGTACAGTGGATGAAGAAACAGGTGAACTATCTTTCTATCAGACGATGTTCAACAATGCATAACTATGCAAACACTAAGAGAGCTACGGCTCTCTTTTTGTGTATCTGTGCTATGGCCTCTTGTGTGTGTAGGAACAGGCGCATACAATCAACTCTCGTTTCCTACACGGGAACATCACAACATCCTGTAAGTTGTTGAATTGATTAAGCCTCATTGATTACCCAACGGAATCCCGTCATAGTCCTTCCCTAAAAAATACGGCTATCGCCTGGGCGATAGCCGTGGTCACTGAAAAAGGTGGATTATTGCGCTGGCAGCGTCGGCACGTTGTCGTCGAACCAGGTTTTATAGATTTTGGCGTAAGTCCCGTCAGCAACGATCTTTTGCAGCCCGGCGTTGATTTTGCCCAGCAGTTCACTGTTGCCTTTCGCCACCGCAATACCGAAATACTGACGCTCAAATTTGGCATCCGGCACCAGCTTGAACTGCTTCTCCGGGTGCTGTTTGATGTAGTACTTCACCACCCCGACGTCGCCTACCGCGGCGCTGACGCCGTCCTCAAACAGCTCCTGGAGCATCAGCGGGGTATTGTCGAAGCGCTTGATCGCGGTGCTGTTTTTACCCAGCACCTCAGAAACCACGATATCGCCGGTGCTGGAGTTCACCACCCCGACCTTCTCGTTTTTCAGGGCCGCCAGTGAATCCACCTGCGAGTCCTGAGCGACGACGATAGACTGTTCGGCCGGGAAGTACGGCGCGGAGAAATCGACCATCTGTTTGCGTTTATCGGTGATGGTGATCCCGGAGATGATGATGTCGCGGTCGCCGGTGTTCAGCGTGGCGAAGATGCCTTCCCATGGGGTATTGACCAGCTTAACGTCAAAGCCTTCGGCTTTGGCGATGGCTTTGATGATGTCGATGTCGAAACCTTCCAGCTGTTTCTGGCTGTTTTCAAATTCAAACGGCCGGTAGGTGCCGCCGGAGCCGACGGTATAGGTTTCCGCAGCCGCCTGTCCGGCAGCCGTCAGCGCGGCTATCATGCAACACGCTTTGAGCAAATTCTTGACCATGAGATTTCCTTTTTATGCATTTATTTTGCATAAAAATACACACACTCACTTTTATATGCAACCGGAAACCTTCCCGCTGGTGAATTATCTTCTCAATGGCCCCGTTTACCGCCGGATTTACCGATAGCCCGATGCAGATCGTTGATTCGTTTCAGGGATTTCACCGTTTTTTGTGGCGTGGTAGAGGCCACCGACAGGACAATCATCTCGAGACAGACCAGCACCGTACCGTGCAGCGGCATCCGGCTACTGTCCCCGCCGCGCGGGACGTCGATCACCACCTGCGCCTCCTGGCTGAAGCGCGAGTCCACCGCCTGGGTCAGCAGGATGGTCGGAATACCCAGCCGCTTCGCCTCGCGCAGGGTGGTCAACCCTTCGCGATGGGGGGATTTTTGCCCCATCATGATCAGCACATCGCCGCGCTGCAGGCCGATAAGCTGTTCGGCAAGGCTAAAGCCCGTGCGGTTCATCACGTACGCCGGCAGGCCAATACGGCTGAACAACCGGGCGGTGTATTCGGCGAGGATCCCCGAGGCGCCGATACCGAAGATCCCCACCTGGCGCGCGTCGCTGAGCAATGCCACCGCCTGAGCCACCGCCGCACGGTTGTCGGCCCGCGACAGAACCTCGCACACCCGCTGATGGCCTTCAAGCACAAAATCAATACTGGAGTTGACGTCGCTGGAGAGCGCGGTAACCGTCGAGCGCATCTTTTCCGCCGAGGTGACCGAGGTGCCGAACCAGCGCTCCATGGTCTGCTTAAGCTCGCGCAGCCCGGCGAAGCCCAGCGCCTGGATGGCACGCACCACCGTGGCGTCGGAGGTCTGGGTCGCGGTGGCGATCTCCATCGCGGTATGCTCCAGCACCACCTCGCGGTTGTCGTTGATATAGCTGACCACCGCCCGCAGCCGGGGGGAGAGCTGGTGCGCCCGGGCGCGATAGCGTTCGCCGAACAGATCGACTTTGCCCTTCTCTTTTTTTACCGCGCTTTTCATTTGGCCTCCGCCGGGATCGGCCTGCCGGCAATATGCGACTGCACCTGGGCCACCATCAGAGACAGCGCGGCGTAGGAGTTAGAGATCACCTCTTCCCGCGGCAGCAAAATATAGTGCCCGGTGCGGCAGGCGCGCATAAAGTCGCACCAGCCGGGCATCACGCCTTCCATCGCCTGCAGCTCATCCTGCGGCTTACCGCCGGTATCCGACCGCCAGGTGGCGAAGACAAAATCAGCGTCCAGCTCCGGCAGCTGTTCCGCGCTGACATCAATTCGCTGGCCGTCGGGGATCCGCTCAATCAGCGGCGGAAAGCGGAACCCGGCGTCGCGCAGCACCCGGCCCAGCGCATGATACGAATGATGCACCGTGACCTTGCCGTTGTTCGCCTGGATCACTGAGACGCTGTACTGCGGTGGGTTGACCATCGCTTTCAGCTGCTTGATTTGCTCCTGATAGCGGCGCTCGAGGATCGCCAGCCGCGGCTGGGTGCCGGTCAGCTGCGCCAGCTTGCGGTAAATCTCCGGGGCGCTGCCCTGCAGATGGTCGATGCTCACCGTCGGGGCAATCTTCTCCAGTTGCTCTACCGACACGTGGCGGCTGGGCTCAGTGATGATCAGATCCGGCCTGGCGGCGGCTACCGCTTCCAGATCGATATCGGCGGTGCCAATAAAGCGGATATCGCTGTTATTAATCAGGCTGTCCGGGCATTAGCGGATCAATATAAAAATCCCATTGCCATAGAAGTAAAACCATTGACAAATTTCTATCCGGCAGAAAACTATCATCAGGATTATCTGGATAAAAATCCGAACGGCTATTGCCATATCAACCCGGCTTTATTTGAAATGGCACGCAAAGCCAATGCTCCCAAGTCCAAAGTTTATCAAAAACCGGATGACACAGTCCTTCGCCAACAATTATCGGCAGAGCAATATGCCGTCACCCAGAAAAATGCTACGGAACCTGCTTTCCGGAATGAATACTGGGACGAGTACCGTCCCGGTATCTACGTAGATATCACCACCGGAGAACCCCTATTTGTTTCGACCGACAAGTTCGATTCCGGTTGTGGCTGGCCTAGTTTCTCCCAACCGATTCAAAAGGACTTGATTACAGAGAAGAAAGATACTTCTTATGGAATGACACGTACCGAAGTACGCAGTAAAACCGGAGACGCCCACCTAGGACATGTATTTACGGATGGTCCGAAAGAAAAAGGAGGATTACGTTACTGTATCAATAGTGCTTCTCTTCGTTTTATTCCGAAAGAAAAAATGAAAGAGGAAGGCTACGGAGAATACTTACCGCTTATCAAATAAAAAAAGAACGGCGGACTGTCCTTCAAAGGCTGTCCATCGCGTTTAATGCATTTTTTTACCTACCTTTGCATCCGATAATTAAAAGGTAAATGATGAAAACAAATAGCCAAAAGCGTATTCTTCCGCTAGCTCTCAGTGGAGGAATACTCATCTGCCTCATTTGTATCTACTCAGGTCGCAGCGTTCTTCTACGGAGCATAGTCAACCGACACACATCCCGTATCGAGCAGACACACGGGTTATGCATTCATTACGACAAACTGGAGATGAATGGTTTAAATGAAATATATCTCCAAGGCCTTTCGGTTATCCCCGAACAACGGGATACACTATTCACATTAGCATCAACCCGCATCAAGCTGAATTTTTGGAAATTACTCACCAAGAAAATAGAAGTAAGCTACATAGCAGCAGAAGATATCAGACTCACATTTACAAAGCAAGACTCCATCGCCAATTATGATTTTCTCTTTAAAAAAGACCGGAAAGTTCCATCACAAACATCCGGTCAAACCGTAACGGAAATCAATTATGCGGAAAAAATAAACAAGCTACTCAATTTATGCTACGGTTTTCTACCTGAAAACGGACAATTAAAACAGATTTATATCACTGAACGAAAAGACAGCAACTTCGTTTCTATGGTATTCCCTTCTTTTATCATCAAAGAGAACAAGTTCCGGTCAACCATTGAGATACACGAAGATACACTAACCCGGCATTGGATAGCTGATGGCGAACTGAAACAATCTGCCAATACATTAATGGCAAAGCTATACTCTGCCGATTCCACAAAAGTTTCTATACCTTATATTACCCGCCGTTTTGGTGCGAAAGTCACTTTTGACACCTTATCTTATAGCATGACCAAAGAAAGTAATGGAAAAAACCAGCTATATCTCAACGGAAAAGCGAAAGTAAACGGACTTGATATATTCCACAAAGTACTGTCTCCCGAAGTGATTCATCTCGACCGCGGACATTTAGGATATCAAATGAACATTAGCGACCATTCTTTTGAATTGGATAGCACCACTACGGTTATATTCAATAAAATTCAGGTTCATCCTTATCTACGAGCCGAAAAGAAAAAAGATTTATGGCATTTCACTGCAGCCGTTGACAAATCATGGTTTCCGGCAGACGAGCTGTTCAGTTCTCTGCCCAAAGGCCTGTTCAACAACCTGGAAAGTATCAAAACAAGTGGTGAGTTAGCTTATCATTTCCTGTTGGATATTGATTTTGCACAATTGGATAGTCTCAAATTAGAATCAGAGTTGAAAGAGAGGAATTTCGAGATTGTAGAATATGGCGATACCCAACTGTCCAAGATGTCAGGCGAGTTTGTCTACACAGCATATGAAAATGGAATGCCAGTACGCACTTTTCCCGTCGGCCCTTCCTGGGAACATTTCACCCCACTTGACAGCATTTCACCGATCCTGCAAATGTCTGTGATGCAAAGTGAAGACGGGGCGTTTTATTATCATCATGGTTTCCTGCCCGATGCACTCCGCGAAGCGTTGATTTACGATTTGCAAGTCAAACGTTTTGCACGTGGCGGAAGCACTATCACAATGCAATTAGTGAAGAATGTATTTCTGAACAAAAATAAAAACTTTGCCCGCAAACTGGAAGAAGCATTGATTGTATGGATCATAGAAACAAAGAGACTGACTTCGAAAGAACGGATGTATGAGGTATATCTGAATATTGCGGAATGGGGCCCGCTAATCTACGGCATCCAGGAGGCTTCCGCCTACTACTTCAACAAACGTCCTTCCCAACTGACTACGGAAGAAAGTATCTTCCTGGCTTCTATCATCCCGAAGCCCAAACATTTCCGCAGTTCTTTCGCAGAAAACGGAAAACTGAAAGAGAGCATGGAAGGATATTATAAACTCATTGCCAGACGTCTTGCCCAAAAAGGTTTGATAAGTGAAATCGAGGCGGATACTATCCGCCCCGAAATCCAAGTTACGGGCGATGCCCTGAATAGTCTAGCCGGCAAAACACCGGAGTCTAGCTCTCCTACCGCTGAGGAGCAATGATATAAATAATTAAAGGAATAGGTTATCTTCTTGAATTGGTGTCTCGCTCTGAAGAACGGGAAGAAGAACTTCGACTGCTGCTTCTCGTACTTTCGGAAGAGGAACGTCTTTCCGTTTTTCCACCGGAAACATTGCTCCGGTTAGAACTACTGCTACGGCTCCGACCGGAAGTACTGCTACTGCGACCGGAACTGCTGCCCCGGCTAGTGGAAGTGTTACTTCTATCGGAACGATTATTTCTACCGGACGAAGAGCTACTGCCGCTACCGGACGGACGACTATCATTTCTTCTACTTGTACTCGAGCTACTACTCTCACGATTAGGACGGCTTGCTGTCGTACTGCTACCTCCCGTCGGTCTACGATCTGATTCAGGACGAACTGATGTTGAGGGCCGTGAAGAACTGCCAGGCCGCGTTGTCGTTCCAGGTCGCGTTGCCGTTCCGGGACGAGTTGATGTTCCCGGTCGTGAATTATGACTCGGACGCTGTGATGGACTTGGACGTCCCGTTACCCCCGGACGAGTCGGTGCATTGTGCGGACGGACGGAAGAATTCGGGCGGAAATGAACCGAACCAAAATCCGAACGACGATAAGAATGGAAAGATCTCTGCTCTCTTACCCGATACGGAGTAGGATAATGTCTGAAATTATATCTGTCCCGATAGAAACTTACGTGATGAAGGTGCGGGCGATAATGTGCTCCACAGTAAGTCCGATAATGATAAGGCAGACCGAAGTAGAACAAACTACGATTCGGATAATTCACATAAACCCGGAAACTCCATCTTCCGCCGGTAATATAAATCGGGCGGTAGAAATAATCAGCTCCCAGAAACCGACGATACTGTGCGTCACTCAATACCCACCGGAGGTCATCATTACGAATATCCAAAGCTTCATAATAATCATCTAATGCCCATTCATAGCCACGGGCCACATAATCCATGATATTACGAACAGAATAAATAAAGTCGTAATTAATTTCATACGCATCATTATATTGCTGAGTGCTCAAACTCAATTCGTATGCCATTTTATCAGTAAGAAAGCGTGTTTCCTTACGCACTTTGCTAGTGCTCATTCCAGCCATCGCTGTCGTACCGACAGTCAGCCCGATAGCAAAGAGTAAAAATAATATTCGCTTCATAATTTAATCTCCTATCATTTATTTGTTTGATGATATTCTTTGATAAACTTGTACATTTCATCTTTATACACAGTGGAAAACAAGCTATCAATCACCTTATTAAAATTCTGCTTATCCCTTACATAAGGATAAAGTTTCTTCATCATCTCAACCTGATCGGGCGTATAAGAAATCTCTTTTACAATTCTCACACATTGGCTTGAAGTGACATCATGCTTGTCCAACATCTGTCCGATCAACCTCTTCTGGTCATCACTCATAATTGTGAATTTCAACTTTTCGATGAAGTTATTAAACTCAGTATCCGTCATCAGACGAATTTCTTCCGGCTGGTGACCGGGAACAACTTCAACAGTAGTGACAGTAGTAGGAGGAGGTACTACGACCGGATGCGGCGAAGGTCTGCCATAGCCTTTGAATGTATCCATACTGATCACCTTTTTATTGGCAAACTGAACAATGATTGTCATGGGCTCCGAAGTCAAAACAGGCGTCCCGTTATCACGATGAAATTCCCATTCTTCCATATCACCGTCGAAACGTCGGTAATCCGGTTTTCCCAAAATACTTTCAACATCTCTTTGAGTCATCCCTTGCTGTACACCCATAACCTGCTTGTTAGAAATATAGCTGGTAAAACAGCTGCTGACTCCCAGTCCCAATGCCAACAGTAGGATGATATGTATCTTTTTCATAGCCATATAGTTTTAATAGTTAGTATCAGCGTCTGCCATAGTTCTGCACAAACTTATTCATTTCATCCTTATTGGAAGAAAACGTCAGTGTAGCAATCACCGTAAAGAAAGCCTCCTTGTCAACAATCCGGGGATACATCTTTTTCATGATTGCCATTCGGTCATCATCAAAAGTATAGAGCTTTGTCACTTGGAGACATTGG
>OGDG01000470.1_pt1 | contig 21781 bp, 10 predicted proteins | sample 1570391 | NCBI WGS metagenome assembly OGDG01 (sample SAMEA2582186, study PRJEB24529) | metagenome | biome: Human gut stool | place: China | collected 2011 | reverse complement strand
GGCGGTCTCCCCTGCGATGAATCCCCTGTCGTCATAAGTATAGAGATAGTCACTTACCACCCACTCACAGGTATCGCAGACATTCTTAAGCTCCACGATCTGATTCCTTGCATTGTAAGTGTTATAGGTGCTGATGCCGTTCGGGCGGTGGATCTGGGTCACCCGGTTAATGGCATCATAAGTATAGGTGGTAACTTTTCCCTCCCTGTCGGTCACTTTGATGAGATTGTCGTTCTTGTCATACTCATAGCTTACTTTTGTGCCATCCGCATAGGTAATGGCAGCGAGATGATCCGCTTCGTCATAGGCATAGCCTATGGTGTCACCCTTTGCCTTCTCGTGGGAGAAGCCGTCCTCTCCCGGTGCCCGGTAAGTGGTCACGGAGGTGATCCGGCGGAGTCCGTCATAGGTGTACTCCGTGTCCCCTGTGGTATCCTGCATGGCTACCCGCTCTCCCAGAGCATTGTAGGCATAGGTAACCCCTTCTGCACTCTGCTCCCCGGTGCTGTCGCTGTAGCTTTTTTCTACCAGATCATCCAGCTTGTCATAATCATAGCTGATCCGGTTTCCTCCGTTGGAGGTATAGGATGTGATCCGTCCTGCGATATCGTAGGTACATACTTCCTTTCGTCCTGCGGCATCGGTCACGCTGGTCAGATTTCCTTCGCGGTCGTAAGTAAATTCCGTTCCTCTTCCCAGATAATCAGTCACGCCCGTCACGCGGTCCATCACATCGTAGGTATAATATGCCACACTTCCCATAGGGTCGGTGACAGAGGTCAGCCGGTTCCTGATATCATAGGTATATTCGGTGACCCGACCGTCTGTTGCGGTCTTTTCCAGCACATTGCCATGGGCATCATACAGATAGCTTTCCGTTAATCCCATCTTGTCCCGGTACGTGGTGATCCGGTTCACAGCATCGTAGGTATAGCCGGTGGTCTGCTCCAGAGGATCGGTCGTTAACGTCAGACGGTCATCCTTATCATAGCCGTAGTTATAGACATATCCCTTCGGATCTGTCACCGCAGTCGTATTGTAGTTGCCGTCATACGCATAGGCTGTGGTACGTTCTCCGGGTCTTTTGATGCTTACGACATTGCCCACCTGATCGTAGAGGATACCGGTCACTTTTTCTTCCGGATCTGTCACAGTGGTCATCCGGTCTACCTTGTCATAGGCATAATTCCAGGAATAGCCCAGTGCATCCGTGACTTCAGACTGGTTGCCACGCTCATCATAGCCGTAGGTGGTCACTCCGCCTTCTGGATCTGTCACGGAAGTGAGACGGTGCATGATGTCATAGGTATATTCGGTAGTACGGTCCAGATTATCCTGTTTTACGAGAATATCATTGCCGTTACTGTAGGTAAAGGCAGTCTCATAGCCCAGAGGTGTCGTGATACCCGTAAGCCGTTGTACAGCATCATAGGTATAGAGATAGCTTTCGCCGTCCGGCTGTCTCTTTTTTGTCACCTGACCGTTGGCATCTACAGTATAGAGCGTAACGTTCCCCAGCGCATCGGTGACACTGGTAACTACATCATGCCTGTCATAGGTGTATTTCTCCACGGCTCCCATGGGAGAGGTCGTTGTGATCATACGGTACAGCTTGTCATATCCATAGGTCGTGGTCTGTCCCAGGGCATCGGTAACGCCGGTCAGGTTGCCTGCCGCATCATACGCATAGCTTTCCGTCAGCCCTTCCGGTGTGGTAATGGCAGTCAGACGACTCAGGGCATCATAGGTATAGGCAGTCGTGCCTCCGTTGCCGTCCCTGTATGCAGCCAGCCGGTTCAGGGCGTCATAGGTGTAATCTGTGGCCACACCATTGCCGTCCTTTAAGGAGATCACATTGCTGTTCCTGTCATAGAAAAATTCCGTGGCAGCTCCTTCCGGATCTACTTTCCGGGTCAGCCGGTTCAGGGCATCGTAAGTATAGGCATATTCTGCCTTGCCCGGCTCTGTGGTATGGATCAGGTTCCCTTCCGCATCGTAAGCGTAGGATGTTACCTTTCCTTCCCCGTCCGTGACGGTAAGCAGTCTGTCGGAAGCATCGTAGGTATAACGGGTGGTCACGCCGTCGATACCGGTCACGGAGACTGCTCTGCCGAAAGCATCATACGTCACAGAGGCTGTTCTGCCCAGTACATCGGTCTGGGAAGTCAGATTGCCTGCCGCATCATAGGTATAGGTCATCTCGTTGCCTGCCGTATCGGAAGCTTTCACGATTCTGCCACAGGCATCCAGGGTAAATGTGGTCACGACACCGTATCGGTCGGTAAAGGTTGCCACATTTCCGTTTCTGTCATAGGTATAGCGGTCTGTCTCGCCATCAGGATAGGTCTCCTTCAGGAGATTTCCTTCCGCATCCACGGTATAGGCATGGGCATTTCCCATGGTATCTTTCGTAAGTGTAAGATTGCTGTCCGCATCGTAGGTGTAGCCGGTCTCACCCTTCAGGGCATCCGTCACGGTCTGCAATCGGCTGATCCGGTCATAGCTGTAGGCCGTCACATTTCCCAGCGCATCGGTCTGTGCTGTCAGCTGGCCGATGGCATCATAGGTATTTTTCAGCGTATCTCCCTCCGGTGCCGTCACCGTGAGGACTCTGCCCTCTTTGTCATAGGTGTATGCCGTAGTACCGCCGCAGGCATCGGTCACAGTCGTCAGTCTCGCCAGTGCATCATAAGCATAAGCGGTGGTATTTCCCCGTCCATCCGTCACAGCGGTCAGGCTGCCGCAGGCGTCATAGGTATAATGGACAGTGTTCCCCAGCGGATCCGTACTCTCTGTCAGAAGATTTCTTGCATCATAAGTGTAGATATACTCTCTTGCCAGGTCCTCTGCGCCGGTCTGGCGGATCTTCGTGACATTGCCGTTGCCATCGTAGGTGTATGTGGTTACGGCTCCCAGCGCATCGACCGTCTCCGTGAGTCCGGACAGATGATCGTAACGATAAGTCTCCGTGGCACCATCCGCATAGGTGATTTTCGTGATCCTTCCGTTTACGTCACTTTCATAGGAAGTCACGTTACCCTCTCTGTCAGCAGCCGAAACCATGCTCTGCTTCACCGGGTCATAGGTATAACTCTCTGCATTGCCCAGACGGTCCGTGACGGTAAGGATCCGGTCTGCTCCGTCGTAAGTATTCTTCTGTACCGCACCCTTTGCATCCGCAGTCTCCGTTACCCGGTTCATGGCATCGTAGGTATACTGTATGGTCTGCTGCTCCGCATCGGTCTGTGTAAGGCGGTTCCCGTTACCGTCATAGGTATAAGTCAGGGTATTGCCCAGCGGATCCGTACCGGACAGCATCCGGTTCATGGCATCATAAGTAAAGGTGCTGGTCTGCCCCTCTTTGTCGGTAATGGCTGTCACTGCGCCTGCCGGATCATAGGTATAGACGGTCACTGCACCGGCGGCATCCGTCTCCTTTATTACCCTGCCCAGGGCATCGTAGGTATTGGCGGTGGTCTCTCTGGTGGGATTTGTGACTGTTAACAGCCGGTTCATGGCATCATAGGTATAGTTCCATGTATTACCGGCACCGTCCGTCATGGATGTGACGCAGGCCCCGCCATAGGTAAAGGATGTGGTGTTGCCGTTCGCATCCTTTACCGCCACAAGCCGGTTTTTCTCATCGTAAGTGTAAGAGGTCTGTCCTCCCTCCGCATCGGTCACAGAAGTCAGGCGGTTCTGTCCGTCATAGGTATAGCCGGTCTTTCCTCCGTCATAGTCCGTAGACTGCGTCATTTTGCCTGCGGTATTGTACGCATAGGTCCTGATGGCGCCATCCTGTCTTTTTTCCTGTGTTACCCTGCCTTTCCCGTCATAGGTATAAGTCGTCTCCACGCCGGTGCGGTCCAGACGGCCTGCCAGATACCCGGCGGTATTATAGCTTCTCTCTTCGAATGTGCCGTCCGGATATTCAATTTTCGTGGTACGGTAATTGTCATCATAGGTATAGACCGTCACATTGCCTTCCGCATCCGTGGCAGTGGTCTGTCCTCCTCCGGCCATCTGTCCATAAGCCAGCGTGACCACGCCGCCTTCCGCATCCGTCTGCTGTATCACACGGCCTTCCCCGTCGTACTCATTGGCTACGACTCTGTGTCCGTTTTCATCGTACCATGCGGGCATGCGGTGGCTGTCATCGTAAACATAACGAACGACACCGCCTGCGGGATTCGTCACCTGCGCCAGATTACCGGCTTCATCGTAGGTATAGGTCACACCGTGGCCGTCCGGCAGAGTAATGCTGCTTAAGCGGTTCTTTTCATCCAGCGCGATCCGGAATTCCTTTCCGGAGGGTGTGGTAATGCTTTTCAGGTACAGATCCACATCATAAGCCAGTTCTGTCCGGTTACCGCAGCTGTCTTCCACCGCACGGAGCAGACCGAAGCTGTCGAATTCATGACGGCTTCCGTCATCCAGGATCTCTACCACATATCCGTTCTCTGTCTCTGAAAGTTCATAATCGCATCCGGCCGGTGCGAGGTATCCCTCTCCCGCCGGGGTAAACGTGATGATGCCGCCGTTATTTCTAAGCCACAGGACCGATCCGTCGGCCAGTTCTCCCATACGTTCATCATAGGCAAAGGTCCAGCCGAAGCCCAGGCTTCCCTCATACGCCGCACCCTTTGCATTGTACTGTCTGGTCAGGGCAAAATCACTGCCGATGTCCGCAATCGTGGCATCGGTCTGTTCCATGTAGAAATTACCGGTATTCAGGTTCACCGGCTCATAGCCGAATTCACAGTTCTCCGCCCTGCCTAACAGCAGTCCGTCGATGATCGCCTTATAATATTCACTTAACACGCCGGAACTGTAAGCTGTGGTATTCTTCGGCTCCCTGATGAAAATACGGTTGCCCTGTCTGGTCAGGCAGTCCTGCATCCGCATGTCGGCAAGGATCGTATTCAGTTCCACACCGTAATGCTGTGCGATCCTGGGCATCAGGTCGAAAGCACCTTCCTCATAGATCAGGAAACGGTCGGATTCTACGGTCTTGCCGCTTTTGCCCCCAAAGGAAGCAGTCGCCGTCACATAGTAGACCTGTCCTGGCTGTAATCCGGAAAACACCTCGCTCTGCCAGTTGGAAAGCCTCCGCTTATAGGCGATCGCCTCCGGATATTCCCCTGCATAAGCATCGGAATCCGGATAGAGAAGCTTTGTCTGCGCTTCGGTCTCTCCGGTGCTGCCGTTGACCAGTTCGTAGGTCACGGTACTGCCGGGCTTGGCCAGTCCATGGGCTGCCACTCCCAGTGTATCACAGGATTTGTCCCCATTTCTTCTTACGACCGGGTAAACATCCACTGTAGTATCATCCAGCGTAAGCTTCGCCAGATCCGTCAGATCTCCTGTCCATGAGACGATCAGCTTCGGCGCATAGGATGCGGAGGAATTGTTGTAGAATACCTCACACTGCATGGAGGCACCGGCATCGCCCGCTGTCTCGTTTGGTGCTTCCACCAGTGCTTTCATGACCAGTCCGTGATTCTCTGCGGTTCCGTTGATCCATGCACTGACTTCTTCCGTTACATCGAAGGATAATGCCTCTCCGCTGGTAGTGGAAGCCGTTCTGCTATCCAGAAAATAATGGTTGTAATTTAACTGATTGTTCCAGGTAAGGCTTCCCACCTGCCAGGGCTCTTCCACTCCGAAAAGTCCGAATTCAGAACTGCCCTTGCTCCAGCGGGTCTTCTGGGTCACCTGAAATGCCGCACTGACGATCTCCGGCTCCTCCGCCAGCGCTGAGAAATCATAATCAATGGCAAAATAAGATCTGCAATTTAAATGTTTGCTGTGGAAGCCTGCCAGATTTCCGGAGGTGATACCGTCATCATAGCCCACATAAGGATATGCATTATCTCCGATCACGGAATTCGGGCTGCCCTGCTCAGCGCAGGCCACATGGATCGCACTTTTGCCTACCTGAATAGCGGTAGGATCGATCCGTACCGGATAGACGCGGTCATCTGCATCCAGCCAGTCACTGTCTGCGGAAACGGTAACCGCATAATTGGATTCTTCACCGCTTTCCTCCAGCTGAAGTTCCACGCCGAAAGAGATCTCTCCCGCCGCGTCCTCCATCTCCGGAGCCTCCAGAACGAATACTGCGTCCTGTTCGGAATCTGTTCCCTCTTCATAGAGGTACAGCGTGTTGCCGCTCAGGGTGGCTTTCAGTCCATAGGTGTTCAACAGATAACGGAAACTGTGGGCAGTGTCTCTCTGCAACAGGATGATGTCCTCTTTCACACTGTTTCCGAATATCGTGTACTGATAATCCACATCCGGCAGTACATTGTTGTAACGAATAGCATTGTCCTTTACGATACCGTCAGTGAAATCTCCCCAGGCAGGAGTCAGTGTCAGCAGATGGTCGTCACTTGCAATGGTCAGTAGCTCTGTACCTTCCTCCGCTCCGACTGTAAGCATCGCCTGATAGCTTCCGGCACTGTTCACGTAGCTTTTTGCATCTCCATACAGGGAATAGGTGGAGACCTCACTCTCTACCAGAGTATTGTCTGCCTGCTGCAGATTGCCGTCCTCATCAAGATAGCTGTTACCATCGTAGCCGATCACTGTCACATACCGGTCACCGTCTACATGGTAGGTTCGGCTGTACGCATCATAAGCTGCCAGCGTACCATAATTTTCCGGTTCCGGATCCTGATAATAGTTCTCCGGCTGTCTGGGCGGAATGTTCCCGGATACGGTAGCAGGTGTCGGCACAGGCTGCGGAGTCGGTGTCTGCTCCGGCGTCTGTTCCGGTTCCATGGTCTGTTCCGGCTCCGCCGACTGTTCCGGTCCTGCCGATTGTTCTGGTTCTGCCGATTGTTCCGGTTCCGATGTCCGTTCCGGGTCACCGCCGGATACGGAAACCTCTGTTTCCACCCGGTGCTCTGTTATTTGGGTCTCTGCTGTCCCGGTCTCTGCCGCCATGACGTGCTGCAATGAGCTGTCTCCAAAGAGCAGTACCAAAACAAGCAGAAAGCTCAGCCTTCTGTTCCACTTCTTTCCTTTTACACTATGCATTTGTCCTCCCTCATTTGTGCTTCTGCACCGCAATTAAAGTTTGTTCCGGTTGCTTCTTTAACACGTTGTTCCTATACCGTGATAAAGTACTTTGAAATATTTTATGATATTGATCATTAGTTGTCAATAAAAATGTGTGGTTTTTCGATAAATCGAAGCGTATATTTCAATTTATCGAAATATAAAAAACGTTCAGCATTTTTTGACTGAACGTTTTTCCCCAAAATATTATCATTATCAGCGCGTGTAAACACCTAAAGCCTTTAAACTATCATGTCTGAACTTGGCCAACGGCTTCTTCCCATATTCTTCATACGGTACCTGTTTTCCAAATACCATATCGCGGATATCTGTGGATGTCAGATTCGCCTTGCCAACAAGCCTTCTCTCTCCGTTGATTAGGTCACAAAAATGCTGTGTTTTATCTCCAATTTCAAAAAAAGCATAGCCAAAATGTCTGTGTTTAAATAATATTATCAGTTTTTCGTCAGATAAAACTTGTACAGGAATTAAATCCATGCAATTACAGCAAAATCTCATAAATGTAATTTCCAGATCATCTGTTACATACTTTTTTGTATGTTCCTGCTTAATCCTCTGTTCCATCCTATCCGCAATGGAACATAAACACTCCACTATTGTCTCCATGGTGCTATCAGCAAAAGGTATCTGTATCTCGTTCAAACCGTTTGATCTACAAAAGTCTTCTATAGCTGCCACCAGTTTTTTCCTATTCTCATCACTTATGTCCTGTAAAAGAAACATCTTTCTTCCCCTTTCACACGCTTTTATCGTTTGACGATTCCTTTCCTTTTATTGTACCTGTATCCCCGATCCCCCGCAACTATTCTTCGCCCAAATGCCCCAAATTCTTCCAAGAAAATTAATAAAAAATCCACGAAAAAAACAGAGACAATATTAAAAACATCTCTGCCTCCAGCGTAAACATGGTACTACTCCTTTGTATTTCGAGTAAAAAATATGGGAAGACTAAGCTTCCCACTCGTTAATGTTCATCTCTTTACGGATTGATTACCGAAGGTTAATGGAGACCTAAATACCCTTTTTCCTTTATCAGTTTTTCAGCCTCTTCACTGTTTTTCATCATTCCGGTTTCGATATATATCTTTCGGTCTGTCTGGATCAGAATTCTATACGCCCCTCTTCCAGCCGACTTATAACGCACCGATCTCACGTCTTCCCATGAGTATTTTTTCTCTTTTCCCCAAATGGAACGATAAGTAATATCATCCCGCGTCATAGTAATTCTTTTGTTGCGCCAAAACAGAAGGAAATAGCTCCCTTCCATTCCACATAATATGAAAAAGATAATACCTGCGCCTTTCACCCCCTGTGAAGTGCCTAAAATCAGTAATAAAAAAGTAACTCCTATTCCGATGAGCCAGAACATCACTCCCATTATAAATGGAGCCATCGTTTTTCCGGAACACACAACTTCCTTTTCATCATTCACTTCTGTAATCCTCCGGTAAGATCTTTGGGTGTACACCAAAAACGGATGCCCCCATTGCTACAGGGAAGCATCCATTTCTTCCATTTTATTTTTACAGCAGGCTGTCCAGGGTCTCTCTGATCGCCTTGATGAAGTCCAGGCTGTTGAGGATCACGGGATGCTCACAGGTAGAGATCAGGGACAGGCTCTTGGTCATCTTGCCGTCCTCGATGGTCTTGATGCATGCCTGCTCCAGCTTGTCTGCGAAGTTGCACAGCTCGGGGATCTGATCCAGTTCACCGCGCTTTCTGAGAGCTCCGGTCCATGCGTAGATGGTAGCAATGGAGTTAGTGGAGGTCTCTTCACCCTTTAAGTGCTTGTAGTAATGACGCTGTACAGTTCCGTGAGCAGCCTCATACTCATAGACACCGCTTGGAGATACCAGTACGGAAGTCATCATGGACAGATCGCCGTAAGCGGTAGCTACCATATCGGACATTACATCACCATCGTAGTTCTTACATGCCCAGATGAATCCGCCCTCAGAACGGATGACACGGGCTACGGCATCATCGATCAGGGTATAGAAATATGTAATGCCCAGTTCCTCGAATTTTGCCTTGTACTCGTTATCATAGATCTCCTGGAAAATATCCTTGAAGGTATGATCGTATTTTTTGGAAATGGTGTCCTTGGTGGAGAACCACAGATCCTGCTTCGTATCTACGGCATAGCTAAAGCATGCTCTTGCAAAGCTCTCGATAGACTTATTCGTATTGTGGATACCCTGAATGATACCTGCTCCATCAAAATTATGGATCAGTTCACGGGTCTCGGTGCCGTCTGCTGCGGTGAATACCAGCTCTGCCTTACCGGGGCCGGGTACCTTGATCTCAGTATTTTTATACACATCGCCGTAAGCATGACGGGCAATGGTGATGGGCTTGGTCCAGTTCTTGACATAAGGAACGATACCATTTACCAGAATCGGTGCACGGAATACAGTACCGTCTAAGATCGCACGGATGGTTCCGTTGGGACTCTTCCACATTTCCTTCAGATTATACTCTGTCATTCTGGCAGCGTTGGGGGTAATGGTCGCACATTTTACAGCAACGCCGTACTTCAATGTGGCATTGGCAGAATCCACGGTTACCTGATCATCGGTCTCATTACGATGCTCCAGTCCAAGATCATAGTACTCTGTCTTCAGATCGATGTAAGGCAGTAACAGTTCATCCTTGATCATCTGCCAGAGGATTCTGGTCATTTCGTCTCCGTCCATCTCTACGAGAGGGGTTGTCATTTTGATCTTTTCCATAACGATTTCCTTTCCGGTATTAATTTTCGTTCTATTCTATTTTAACGTAATTCGTTCCAACAGACAACTTATTCCTGACTTTCCGCCTGCTGTGCATAAGCCTCATTCAGACCGTTCTTCACCATGTTCTCATAAGCATTGATCATATGCTGATGTGCCAGTTGCTCTGCCAGATCGGCGTTGCCAGCCTTAATGGCTTCCATGATCTTTTCATGCTCTTCGTTGGACTTTGGACCTCTATTGGCACTGGACAGCGTCTTCTTACGGACACGGAGAACATACTGATGGAAATCCTTCAGCTGATGCTCCAGCATCTTGCTGTCACATGCCTCATACAGAATATCATGGAAACGATTATCTAACTCCGCCAGCTGCTCCAGATGCCCCTTCTGGGCATGGAACTTGGACAGGTAGACATTCTCCTCCATCTCTTCCATCTGTTCCTTAGTGATATGCTCCGTGGCCCAGCGTGCACACAGTCCTTCCAACAAAGAACGGATCATATAAATATCCTTCACGTCCTTCTGCGTAATGCCGGTGACATAGGCACCCTTGTTCGGAATGATCTGGATCAGTCCCTCCAGTTCCAGCTGACGGAATGCCTCTCTGACGGGGGTTCTGCTGACGCCCATCTCCTCGCCGATAGCCACTTCCTTCAATTCTTCATGTTCCTGGTATTTTCCGCTTAAAATGTCCTCTCTCAGCTTGTGAAATACCCGTCCCCGCAGGGAGAACTTGTCCGTTACTTCCTGCTTTACATCATACTTACTCACTATAATCCTCGATTCCAGACAACGCTGTTACCGTTGTCATGCTCATTCTATACTTACTCGCCGATCTTCAGATTCTTCTCCAGACAGATCCGATTGACACATGCCACAATCTCTTCATCCGTAAGCACGGTAACACGACCGCCGGCGTACTCCTCGTCTACCCACTTTTTGATCTCCGCTACCAGTTCGGAAGTCTTCTGTACCTGCTTGTCTCCCTTTAACTTATAATAGGTGTTCAGCCAGTGTGCGATACCTGCCAGACCGGAGGTGTTGGAAATAGCGCACAATACCGGACGATTCAGGAATTTCTCGGTATCGAAAATGTTGTAGATCTCTTCGTTCTTAAGCAGACCGTCCGCATGGATACCGGCTCTGGTCACGTTGAAATTCTTGCCGACAAACGGGGTTCTGGGCGGGATCTGATAGCCGATCTCCTTCTCATAGTACTCTGCCAGCTCCGTGATGACACGGGTATTCATACCGTTCAGATCACCCTTCAACTGTGCATATTCGAATACCATTGCCTCCAGCGGTGTATTACCGGTACGCTCACCGATACCAAACAGTGAGGTATTTACACCGGAACAGCCGTACAACCATGCTGTGGTGGAATTGGACACCGCCTTGTAAAAGTCATTGTGACCATGCCATTCGATCAGCTCATGCGGCACACCTGCATGGGTATGGATCGCATAGATGATACCCTGTACACTACGGGGAATAACGGCACCGGGATAGTTGACACCGTATCCCATGGTATCGCAGGCCCGGACCTTGATGGGGATCTGATACTCCTTCATCAGTTTCATCAGTTCCAGGCAGAACGGAACCACATAACCGTAGATATCCGCTCTGGTGATATCCTCCAGATGACATCTGGGGCTGATACCCTCCTCCAGGCAGTCACGGATAACGCTTAAATAGTGATCCATGGCCTGTCTTCTGGTCATTTTTAATTTCAGGAAAATATGATAATCGGAACAGCTGACCAGAATGCCAGTCTCCTTCATTCCGATCTCTTTTACCAGCTTAAAGTCCTCCTTGCTGGCACGGATCCAGCTGGTAACTTCGGGGAACTTGTATCCCCTCTCCATACATTTATAAACAGCGTCTCTGTCCTTCTTGCTGTACAGGAAAAATTCACTGGCACGGATCATTCCGTTGGGGCCACCCAGTTCATGCAGATAGTCATAGATCTTTACGATCTGCTCTGTGGTATAAGGTGCTCTGGACTGCTGTCCGTCTCTGAAGGTAGTATCTGTGATCCAGATATCCTTCGGCATGTTATGAGGCACGATACGATCATTAAAAGGTATTTTTGGGATTTCGGAATAAGGGAACATGTTACGGAACACGTTCGGCTTCTCCACATCATCCAGTATGTACATATGCTCTTCAATCTCCAAAAGGTTGTTCTTCGGATTCATGGAGACCGGACGATTCTGAAATGCATCACTATCTCTCATTGGTATACCTCTCTTCCCTGACATTCGATATCTGCAAGATTTTATAATTTTTACTCTGCGCAGTAAAAATACATTTTGCAGTTCTCGTATCATTGTATACAATCATACCATTTGTGTCAATATCTTTGGTATTTATTTTATTGACTTATTTTAATCATATTTTTTATTTTTCCCAGTGATTTTATCCTTTTACTTGTTTTCTAATAATCTCCGTACATTAAGCATGCCGAAGCCCTGCTTGTTCCACGACTCTCCCAGATCGGTAGCTGTAAGGGACAGCAGACGAACAAATTCTTCATTGGTAATTCCCGGATATTTTTCCATAGCAAGGGCTGCCGCCCCGGATACAATGGGTGTTGCCATGGATGTGCCGCTTTTTGCTACATAGGGTCTGTAGATTCTGCCGTTCCGGTTCTGCCAGAAAGCATTACAGGACAGAATCCTTGTCCCCGGAGCCACAATATCCGGTTTACGGGTCACATCATATCTTCTGCCCCTGCCGGAGTACGTCTCACACCTTCCGGGATCATTTTTACAGTATCTTCCGTCATGACAACCCACCGTCAGAACCTTTCTGCTACTGGCCATCTCCGAAATACTACCGTCCTCCGGACCGGTATTACCTGCAGCGCAGACCACAAGAATATTATGATCCCACAACAATTCCAGAGATTTTCGCAACATCTGCTCCTTGTAACGTTCCTTCAGGTCTCCGATCCCCACAGAGATATTCAGGACACGGATTCCATACCTGTTTTTCATCCGCAGTACCCATTCCAGAGCTTCCTGCATGGAATCACAGGAGCCCTCCCCCTGTCTGTCCAGCACTTTTCCCACCACAAGCTTTGCCTCCGGTGCCATTCCGCGAAATCTTCCTCCGGACAGTTCTCCGCTTCCGCATACAATCCCGCAGACATGTGTCCCGTGTCCATTATCGTCATACGGAAAGGAACGGCCTTCTACAAAGTCGGAAAAAGCAAGCAGCCGTCCTACCAGATCCGGATGATAAGCAATTCCGGTATCCAGCACAGCAACAGTCACAGATTTCACACGTCCTGCCCCACTATGCAATTGTTCCGGCACCTGTACCTGTTCCCTTACCCGCTGCATCTTGTTCCTTCCCCGTAAAATAAGACAAAACCGGCATAAGACTTATTCTATCTTATGCCGGTTTCTTATCCTGGTGTCGGTAAAATCTGACCCTTATTCATTTATAATTTCGATTCCCTCCGGGAATGCGCTATCACCGATATTGGTGACACTTGCAGGCAGATGCACCTTTTTCAGTTCCGTATGGCTGCGGAACACTTCATCAGCGATCACACGAACACCATCCGGTATGGTCACTTCGGGAAGGTCCCCCTTGTAAGCCACCAGAATGTCCCCGCTGATCAGGTAATCATCCATGCTGTTTTCTTCAAAATCATCCATCCATCCGGTATGCGTAAATGCCTTGGCTTCCACCCGGGTCACCGTATCCGGCAATATCACACTATTCAGATCATCACAGTGATAAAATGCTGCATAATCAATAGTGGTCACACCTTCCGGGAACGTCACACTTTCTGCCGAGCTTCTGGAAAAAGCAAAGCGTCCGATCTCCGTGGTTCCTTCTGGTATACTCACTGCTTTGATCGACTGGTCACGATAATATTTCCATTCCGGAATTTTTCCGTCTTCTGTTTCCGCTGTGATATCCTGCGGTTCACCGTCAGTCTCCTGTCCTGCTACCGGTTCCGTATAGCCCTGTTGCACAGTTTCTTCCTCAGGCAGCATCATAACCATCGCATGATTTCCTACGACAAAGGTACTGCCGATCACATTTCCGGGCACCGGTGTCGGTGCAGGGGTCGGCGTTTCAGTGGGGGCAGGCTCTGTTGTTGCCTGTGAATCCGAAGTTCCGTCTGCCGCCGGTGTCGCCGTCGGCGCTGCCGTTACCAGAGGACTCTGACTTTTCTGCTCTGCCAGCTTCTGTGCAAACTTTTCAGCCACGCTACCTTCGTCCGCATGAATCGTTACGTTATCACAATTTAAGAATGCATCGTCTGCGATGCTTGTCACCGTGTCCGGAATATAAATATCCGTAAGGTTCGTACATCCGGCAAATGCCTGTGCATCAATACTCTGTACATTCTCAGGGATCGTGATCTGTTTCAGTCCGGTGCATCCTGAAAAAGCATATTCATCCACTGAGGTAAGACCTTTGCCAAGTACAACCTCTTCCAGATTATCACAGCCCCAGAAGACATAGGCATCCATGCGCTTCACCGACTTGGGAACCACAACAAGCTGTACCTTCTGGTTATTTTCAAAAGCACTCTCACCCACGACTTCCACTGTATCGGGAATCGTGACACGTTCATCCGTGCCTCTGTATTTTGTCAGTGTACTGCCTTCAATCTGAAAATCGGAGGCAGACGCTGCCGCATCTGCCTCCGACACAGGAAGATGTGTCAGGATCAATGCGGTAGCTATCAATGCCAATGCAACTACCCACTTTTTATGATTCATAAACCTTCCCATCCTTTATTTTCACTAGGCTCTTGCCTTGCGCAGAGTCTTCTTATCCTTCTTCATGAAGAATACTATGGACAGACATGCAAGACCCAGAGACAGGAACCACTTCGGATGAATGGCATCTCCGGTCTTAGGAGTGCTGTCTGCGATTGTTCCGGCTGTCAGGTTGTTCGTATCCACATAGATCACATACGGTGAGAAATGCTCCGCCGTAAAGGTAATGCAGGATACTCCGGAAATCGTGGAGAACTTCGGTGTCAGCTTGTCCAGCTTACTGTTAACAACTCCTGCCACCTTGTTGTTACCTGCATAGGTGATCAGAGAATCCGGGATCGGCAGGGTAATGCTGATGGACAAACCTGTAGTATCCGTGATCTTGTTATTGCCGGTGGAATCATAGAGACTGATATCCATCGGGAAATACTTGATGGCACTGATATCGTTGCCATACTCTGCCATCAGAGCCTTTACTACTTCCTCGGAAGCAGATGCACTTTCGGTGATCTTGATCACAAAGTTATCGGAAGATCCGTTTACCGTAGCAGATACCACGCCGGTATTGGACAGACCGTTCTTATCAATAACAACAGTGGTTCTGCCGCCGGAAACATTACCTGTGGTAGTACTGTTCGGCCTTCTGTTGGAATTGGAATTCGTGGAATTACCGCTTCCTGTAGATTTATTTGTTTTATTACCTGAACCGGATTTTGCAGTATAATTTGCAGTTACCGTTACATTAGCTTCCGGCATAGTGATGACCGTTGCAGACAATACCTTGCTGGCAATCTTCGTATTGGCCGGATCTATTGACCAGCTGCTGAACTGTTGATTCTTTGCCGGATCATTCGCAACGATGATCGGCTGGGAACCTGCTACATAACTGCCGGAGCCGGAACCGTTTTTAACTGTCAGAGTATACATCTTGGCAGTAGTTCCGTTGTTATTATTGCCTCCCGGACTGGTGCTTGCTCCGGGACTGGTGCTTGCTCCGGGGCTGGTGCTGGTACCCGGACTGGCCGTTCCTCCATTATTAGAGCCGCTTGCCTCATATACTGCATAGAAATCTGTATTTTCTGTGATAGCTGTAGCAATATCCGGCAGCCATTCCTTGAAGGTGTAACCACTGACCGTAGGGGTCTGGATACTGGGTGCAACCGTTCCCTTCTTGATCGTTGTCTGATAGAACACTTCCTTGGTCACACTGTTGATATATCTGACTACAATATCATCTTCACTCAGCGCTTTATATTGTGCCATGGTGGTAAAAGACTCTGTAATATTGGTCAGAGGTCTGTCCCATCCGATGAAGATATAACCGTCTCTCACAAGATTAGATGTATTGGGCAGATCCGCATCTGCGATGCTGCCGCCAGAGGATACCTTGATCTCCTTAATTACCGTACCATCCCAATCCTGGAAGGTTACGGTCAGCTTGTTGGCATCTGGATCTTCCTTGCTGTAAAAGGCAACACAGGTACGATCTTCAGACACTTCTCTGTAATCAGGATCCCAGTACTGGAAAATTTCACCAGCTTTTCCTGCTGGTTCCGGTGCCACCGCATCTTCTCCTGCCTTAACTGTCTGAGTATCTACATTAACATATTGCCCAAGTTCTTCGTTCCAGTCACGGAAGATAACTGTATAATAATCCTCACGGCTTGTCTCTTCTACGGTAAATCCCTTATTTGTTCCATACTCCCACATATAGGAATCTTTAGGAGTTACAATAAGAAGATCCTTAGGATTATCTTTCTTTTCTATTTCATTAAATGCCAGATCACCCACGATTGTAACGTTCTGAACACCTTCCAATCGATCCAGATGGCTCTTGTTAAATGCATCATTCTGAATCGTTGTACACGTAAGAGGTAATTTAACATTCTGTAAACTTGTAGTATCAGCAAATGCTCTTTCCGGAACTACCGTAATTGCACTTTGGCTCAAATCAATCTCTCTGAGATTTTCACATCCTTCGAAAGCACTGGGAGCCAAGGAAGTCACTCCAGCCGTTTCATCAGCCTTAACATATTTACTGTCGCGTCCCTCCAAACACTCAATAATACGTGCCTTTGTTCCATTACTCATACCATAAATAATAGAATTATCACAAGAAAAATAATCTGTTCCTGTAAAGTTTACACTCTTGAGATTTTCACAACCAGTAAAAGGAATAATTCCCAAATCTGTAATCGTACCAGATAATGTCACATCCGTCAAAGCATTACAATCTTCAAACGCCTTATCTCCTATGGATGTAGTATTTCCATTAATCTCAACCTTCTTCAGATTTGTGCAACCCTTAAAAGCTCCTTCCTCAATAGAAGACATATCACCATTGCTGATCAATGCAGTCAATGAGGTAGCTCCCTGGAAATCCTCTGCTTCAATATTATCCAATCCCCACAAAGTCACTGTTTTTTCCAAACCGGTGTACCCTGCTTGTTCATCACTGGTCTCTTTACTCTTATACAGCCCATCCTCTATAGCCTGCACGCCATCCGGTATTTTTATATTCAGAGCCGAGTCTATAAAGCTCTGCTCATTCTCTGTCAGTGATGAATTTCCATATTTGTTTAAAGCTGTCCTTGCAGCACTTCTCTGTTCATCTGTCAGATAAGGATAATCATCTGGATTGTCAGCATACTTTTTCAATTCACTGAAAGCAGGGAAGTCAGTTAATTCACTAACCTGTTTTTCACTGTTATATTGCACAATCAGATTCGACGGCCATCCACTGCAATATGTTACATAGCTCTTAACCTGGCTTGCATTATTGTATCTCCCATTCTCACTCATGGCATAGAGATAAGGAGTGGACTGTGACGAAATTTCTCCTACAAATTTCAATTTCACTTTCGGTGTTCCATCTGAATCCGTAGCTACTCCAGAACAATTTATATGCTGTGCACCGGTATAATCTTGTGTTTTAAATGCATTTTCACCAATCTGTACAGAACTGTTATTGAACACAACAGTTGCCAGATTGTGGCATCCCTTAAACGCATTTTCACCTATAGTCTGCACACTTGCCGGCAGAGATACCATTTTGAGGTTACAGTAGTTGGCAAAAATGTTGGCGTCAATATTATAAATATGATAAGGACCGATAGGATCCGGCATATTCAGAGTCTCAACGCCTTTTCCAACACGGCAGCTAATCAGTTTATTGGACGAATCTACAACGTAAGTCGATCTTCCGTCTTCTCCATTTACCTTCGGATCCTGTACAGTCAACTCGTACTTGTTCTGACTGACATACTGCGATGCATTGGAATCAAAGATTACATAACTAAATGCAAAGCAATTGTCCTTAGCAAGATCATGCAGAGACGACTCGCTGGTTCCTTCAAAATAAAAAGTACCGTTAACCGGCTCCCCCGATAACATTTCCTTAAAGCAATCAAAGCAATAAACGCCATTCGGATTTGTAGAGTCTTTTTTCTCTGTAAATGCGAAGCTGTCTCCCTGTGCTGCAATGTAGTGAAGATTCTTACATCCCTTTACAATAGATATATCCGGAGTCTCCCGATAATTGTACGGGAATGTCAAGGAGGATAAGGTCTGACAATTTTCAAATACATTCCATCCCAGCTCCTGCAAGATGCTTCCGCTTCTATCGTTTCCGGAATTGCACAGGTCAATGCTGTTCAAGAAACTACATTCTGCAAACGCATAGTCTCCAATAAACTTTACAGATCTAGGTACTCTGAAGGTATCCAGACCAATACAACTGTAAAATGCATGATCTCCGATCTGTTGTAGCAGACAGGCATCCGGAATGGCCACATTATTTAATGTTCCGCAGGCAGCGAATGCCCAGTTTCCTAATACCTTCAACCCATTACCAAAGCTCACACTACTTAAACTGGTACATTCATAGAAAGCGAAATTTCCAATACCAACAAGATTCTCACCAATATTTAATGTCGAAATATTACCTGCGGTAGCAAACACTCCTTTATCAGCATTAGCCTCTGTGATGTAGTTCCAATCTCCACCACTTGGAATACTCCAGGAAGAAGTATGAGAAATTTTGTCATATGTAACATCCAGATACTGGTTACCAATATATTTTACAGCAGCTGCCTTGATCCACTGATGGGTACTGTCTCCGCCGCTCTGTGCAAAATCATTATAGGTCTGTTTTGGACCATTATAGCCCGTCACAGCTTCTGCACTAGTAATAACGGAACCTGACTTATAATAATAGAAATTCTCCAGTGGCAGATTCTTCCACTCATCCACCGTAGCATAGCACGGTGTCATTTCTCCGGTATAAAAGGTCTTTTCTTCCTGAACATAAACCGGTGTAATTCCATCTGCCTCAAAAACAGGATTTCCCTGACTATCTGTCTTCTGTTCCGTGGTATCTACCATAATTTTATTTTCTGTCAATTTTTCATAATATAATGGTTCACCACTGGAACTTGCCGCTACATATCCCTGACCTGTACCCATATTTCCAGTAGGTTGTATGTATGCATTCACAGTATCAGGAATCGTCAGCGTATTATTAGGCAGATTACTGCTCTTATTATATCCCAAGATAATAGCTGCCCAGTCATTATCATACATTTTATATGCAAACTGATAGCTGGTGCCATCGTCATTTGTTCCGGTTGTATAAATTGTATCTGTCGGTTCGACAATAGGAATCAAATCTTTCATCACAGGCACACTACTTTTAGCTCCATTTAACAGATCTGCGGTTCTTTCTGCATCATCTCTACGAATGGATACCTTATATTTTGCACCGCTATGCGTATCCGCATGGGTATGATCCGCTGCCTGCGTTGCAATCTCTTCCTCCGCACGCAGTCCTTCCGTAGGAATCGCTGCCACTACGATCGCTGAGATCAGGAACAATGTTCCCAGGGTTTTCCTTACTGTCCTTTTTAATCTTCTGTTAGTCTTCTTTTTACCCTTAGTCATCCTTTACTCCTTTGTCGTCACCTTTTTGGCAACCACTACAAATCTGCCGTTTTTCTCCTGGTAATCACAGGTGGACAGTGTTAAAAGCTGGTCACCGAACGAAGCTGTGACTCCTGTGTCATATAATGACATCTCTGCCATATCATTCATATAGGAGTCAAATTCCTGCTCGCTCTGGGCGTCTATAAACTGATAATATTTAAATACGATTTCATCTTCACTATAGACCCGGGATCTGAATACATACATAATCTCATACAGGCCTTTTTCATAGATGGTGTCAAACTGTATGTAGGGATGTTTCTCACAATAGCTCTGGTCGCTGTATGAAGATAAGCTTCCGAACATCTGCCCGCTCTTCATATGATGTCCATATAAAATGAAGTTTGTACTGGGCTTGAGCACATCACAGTCCTTGTCCATAAAAATGGATCCGTTCTTATCATACTCCTGATTCAGATTATGATCCAGATAATATTCATTATCCGTTGTCTGCATTACAGGGTAATCTATATTAGTATCGTCAATTTTTACCCATCCGATTAGTCTTTTGTTCTTATTTAATAAATTTTTATATTCATCCAGTACCGGAGGGGGCGTACTCTGCGTTTCATCCGCGGTGTAATGGATCACAGGATCCTGATTCTGACCGGTTGCCGGCTCTTTATCCTTCAATTCACTTAATTGCTTGTAATTATCGGCAGTACGGATGTTATACCAGTTATAAATTCCGAAATAGCCAAGGCATGCCACTGCGATCACACTGCAACAGACCACAAGAAGTTTCCTTCGTTTCTCCTGTTTTTTCAATTCTTCCTGAACGATTTTGTCAATCTCTGCCTCGTCAAACTGCGGTTCTGCTTTCTTCTTCACAGAAGTCTTCTTTTTTGTTGTCGGCCTCTTTTTGGGAACTTTTTTATCAGGACTTTCTTTTTTTACAGTTTCTTTTTTCTTTGATGCTTCTTTTCTATTTTTGGGAGTTTGGGCCTTCCCGATTGTTTTTGTATTTTCTTTCTGAAGAGAATGTCCTTTCGCCGAAGATGTTTCCGGTACTTTTCCCTCCTGTCTTTGAATGTCCTCCGACAGCTCTTCCATGTAATCCTGTCCCAGAATACTATGGAATCTACACCTGCCGCTGCGGATCACTTCTAGCAGTTTCTTCTGGTCTGCCAGGCTCATCTTCTTCGTCTGTACCCGAAGATTCTCGATCACCTGCTGATCCTTCAGGGCATTCTGATAATCCGCCTCCGTGCGGAACTTTCGCCCCTCTACCACATATATCTTCTGTGCCATCTATCTATCCTTAATTTAAAATCTGTCTTTTCACAATCTATGCATGTCTATATAGATATCTATATTTTACTATATCCGGAAATTATTGCAAGTCTTTTCCGGAAACATTGACAGGCTCCCCCGCATACAATAGAGCATAAATAAAATGTGGAGGCACTAAAAATGAGTGACTTAACTGCTACAAATTGCGGCTGCAATAATTCCTGCGGCAATAACAACTGTGGTAACGGTATCTTCGGCAACAGCTGCATCTGGATCATCCTTTTACTGTTCTGCGGCGGTGGCTGCGGTAACGGTTGCGGCAACAACAGCTGCGGACTTCTGGGCAATAAAAACAATGGTTGCGGCGGAAATGATTGTTGCGAATGGCTGATCTGGATTCTGCTCTTGTCCTGCTTCTGTGGCGGTGGCAACAACGGCTGTGGAAATTGCGGTTGCTGATTTACCGGACTTTTTACACACGTATGATCGATCATCCCGGGGAGCGGATCTTCCGTACCCCGAATGACTGATTGGCATAAGCCAATTATCCGCTTCATAAGATACTAGTAATTCATTTACTGGAAGGTATTATCTGCATGGATGATAACAGAATCGACAAGCCGGCCGCCTTTGACACTTTATTTACCAACAACCGCATTCAGATTCTGAAAACACTTGCCTATTATATAGATCCGCATCTCCTGAAAGGACTTGCTGTCTACATAAAATTTTTGGAATTGCAATATACGCTGGCACTGTTTAGAAAGCATCCGGAGACTGCTCTGCACAGTTTTCCTCTATCATCCGATGGAAGCAGTCTCGCCGGTGAACTATGCAGTGATCTCATGCCTTTATGCGATGAAACGCAGAAAGCATCCCTGCAGCAGGTCACCCAGATGCTTGACAATATCCATAATTTTCAAGAAATGATGGATATGGCTAAGTCCATGCAGGAGCTGTTCCCGGAAGGCTTCTCCGATCTGGACGGTTGTGATCCGGCTAT